>ULVL01075506.1_pt1 | contig 69173 bp, 61 predicted proteins | sample 1959381 | NCBI WGS metagenome assembly ULVL01 (sample SAMEA4835785, study PRJEB28245) | human gut metagenome | biome: gut microbiome; material: fecal sample | place: Denmark | collected 2008
AATTAAATATATAATGATATAAATATTTATTTTCGTATTCAAATGGCAATTTTGTATAATTTTCTGTATTTATATCAGATGCCATTACTACATTGCTCCAACTAGTAAATCCATACTTTAAATATTTTTGTTCTATTTTTTTTACCTTATTATTTATTTTAGAATTTGAACTCGCTATATTTGCATAATTCAAAAATCTTTCGTTTAAAACAGTATTATCTGTATTCTCATTCCAGCAATTTTGATCTAAACATATATATGAATATGTAACAAATCTTTCTGTATCTACATTTATTTTTTTAGCTCCTGTATTACTTCCTGCTATTTCTTTTATTAAACTCGAAAATTCTTTTATATCTTTAAATGCACTTGTCTGTATTCTTATATTTTCATATTCTCTTAATTGAGATAAATTAGAATTTATATCTCTAAATTTATAATTAAAATTAAGTACATCATCTAGATTATTTTCACCATTTAAAGCTGTTTTAAAAGTCATAAAACATATTCCGGTATTAAAACATATAATTTCCATTTTTATAATGTCAAAAAATATTCCGTTTTCTTCTCCTATTTTTCCCTGTATATTTTTTTCTAATTCATATTCAAACATTGTACAAGGATAATTTGAAAGTATTGTACTCTTCATTTTATTGTCCATTCTTTCTAGCTCATTACTTTTTTGATTTGTCAATTCAAATGACCAAAACATATACTCTCGTATGTTAGGAAGAAAATATGTATAAATATCAAAATCTTTTATTTTGTCAAATGTTTTCAACTTACATTTAGGATTTTTAATAAGCTTTAGCATATATTTATTATATTTATTTGCATCAATTATATATGGGTATATAAAATACGTATATTGATATTTAATCTTTTGTTCCATATGTATGCTTACTCCTCCTCCTACGATTTATTTTTCATCTGTATAATAATTTAAGTTCAAGTCTTGTCCTCTATGCCACTTTCCTATAAATTCTACTAATATGCTATTTTCTAAAGCATATGCTGGAGATATTGTAACTTCTCCTTTTGAATTAATACAACCCCATAAACCATCTTTTTTTACGCTCGCATAGCCAAACTCATTTTGCTCTGTTGCATCATCATATATATAGTCAACAATTACAATTCCATCTTTATTTACAAATCCATATTTGTTATCCTTTTTTGATAAAAATAGGGTATTTCCTTTTAATAGTTCTATATTTGTTTTTTCCTCAAATTTAAAGTTATAATATTTGTACTCTCCGTTTACTCTAACCTTCATATATCCAGTTTCTGTATTAATTTCTGTTATAATGCCTGTAAGTTTAACATTAAAGTCTCTATCTATTAAATCTGAATTTATCTCTTCTTTTGAGCCTTCATAAAAGTCTACATCTTTTCTATATATTAATGTTTTATATACAAAATCTAATTTTGTCTCTCCACTTAAGTTTAGAATTCCAAATTTTCCATTTTGCTTTGCAATATAATTATCTGCATATGTATATGTTATATCTTCATATTTTGTTTCTAATTTTGTTTCTCCTGCAATTGTTGTTACTCCATATTTTCCATTTTTTTGTATGACTACATTTTCTCCATCAATTGATTTTACGTTATCAAATTTTCCTTCTAAATACGATTTGCCACTTGTATCTACAATTTTCCATTTTCCATCTTGTTTTACTACAAATTTTCCATCTCCATATATTGGCTTTATCTCTTCATATTTTGTTTCTAATGCAACTGATTTATCCCAGTTTATAACTCCATATTTTTCATTTCCTACAATAAAGCCTTCTTCATATTTATTTCCTAATGGCTTAATGCTTTTATATTCATTTGGTATTACTATGTTACCTATATCATCTACTAATCCTAATTTTCCATCTTTTTCTGTTATTAAACTATTTTTTATTCCTTTTACTGTTGTAATTGAATTATATTCACATTTTAATAGTTCATTTCCTTTGTAATTTATTAGTCCATATTTTCCATCTTTTTTTACTAATAGTACATCTGCTTCATACCACAAATTGTTATTTTCGTCATAGTTTTCTAATGCTTGCACTGTTTCAAATCCACTTAATATTTCTTCTTTTTTATCATTTAATACTTTAGTTTTATATGTGCCATTTTCATAATTTACATCATAAGTACAAATAAATATTGCTTTTGTTTCATTTGGAATTATTATTGTTTCATCATATGTTGGTTCTATTATTGTTTTTCCTTTTGAATCTATAATTCCCCATTTATTGTTTGTATATACTGCAAAATATTTTTGCACTACAGTTTTTTCTTTAATGTCTTTATCTGATTTTAATATTTTTTTAATTCCCACAATAAACATTATAATTACTGCAAATGCAATTATTACAGCAAATACTTTTTTCATGTTTAGCTTTTTTCCTCCACTATATCTTCTTCCTTTTTCCATATAAACTTCATTCCTTTCAATATAGCTTTTTATACATATATACTATATCATACTTTTTTGTAGAAATATAGTATTTTTTAAATTTTTTCTCCACTAAATTATGAAAAATATATACAAAGTCACTGTGCCTACATTGCAAAACCTTATTTTTCCTACGAATCAAAAAACTACCAAAGATTTGGCAGTTTTTTTGATAATATTTATTTTGTTTCATTTGCAGTTTCTTCATATTGTTCTGTATCTATTTGTGTATTTTTGTATTTATTTAGCCCTGTTCCTGCAGGAATTAATTTTCCTATTATTACATTTTCTTTTAGTCCTATTAATTCATCAATTTTGCCTTTTACAGCAGCTTCTGTTAATACTCTTGTTGTTTCTTGGAAAGATGCTGCTGATAAGAAACTTTCTGTTGCAAGTGAAGCTTTTGTTATTCCTAGTAATACACGTTTATATGTTGCTGGTTTCTTTCCTTCTGTTTCCATTTGCTCATTTACTTCTTCTAGTTCATTTATATCTACTAATGAGCCTGCAAATAAGCCTGTGTCTCCATTATCTTCAACTCTAACTCTCTTAAGCATTTGTCTTCCGATAACTTCAATATGTTTATCATTAATATCAACACCTTGATTTCTATAAACTTTTTGTACTTCTTGTACTAAGTATCTATGAACCCCATCTACACCATTTATTGCTAAAATCTCGCTTGGATTTATAGAACCTTCTGTAATAGGAGCTCCTGCTTCTATTTCATCTCCATCTCTTACACGTAATTTCGATCCAAATGGTATTGTATATGTTTTACTGTCATCACTGCTTGTAACAATAACTTCTTTTTTGCTCTTGTCTTCAGATATTTTTACTTTTCCTGATATTTCTGTAATTATAGCTAAGCCCTTTGGCTTTCTAGCTTCAAATAGTTCTTCAACTCTAGGAAGACCTTGTGTAATATCTGCTACACCTGCAACACCACCAGAGTGAATTGTTCTCATGGTTAGCTGTGTACCAGGTTCACCAATTGATTGTGCAGCTATAATACCAACAGCTTCTCCTATATTTACTTCTGCTCTTGTAGCCAATCCCATACCGTAGCATTTGCAACATACACCATGTTTTGTTTTACATTCTAATACTGAACGTACCTTTACTTTTGTTATTCCTGCTGCAACTATTTTCTCAGCCAAAGCTTCTGTGATAAGCTCTTCTGTTGTAACTATGGTTTCTCCTGTTTCTGGGTTAACTATATCTTCTAATGGATATCTTCCTAATAGACGTTCCTCTAATTTTTCTACTACTTGATTTCCATCTTTAATATCTGAAAGTTCAATACCTTCATGAGTTCCACAATCCTTTTCTCTTACTATTATGTCTTGTGCAACATCAACAAGTCTTCTTGTTAAATAACCAGAGTCAGCTGTTCTTAGAGCTGTATCTGCTAAACCTTTTCTAGCACCATGTGCTGAAATAAAATATTCAAGTGCATCAAGTCCTTCTCTAAATGATGATGTTATTGGTATTTCTACTGTTTTACCTGTTGTACTTGCCATAAGTCCACGCATACCAGCTATTTGTCTTAATTGGTTTATATTTCCTCTGGCTCCAGATTGTGACATCATATATACAGGGTTTAATTCATCAAAGTTATTTTTCATTGCTTCTGTAACTTCATCTGTAGCCTTTTCCCATATTTTAATTACTGATTGATATCTTTCTTCATCTGTAATTAAACCACGTTTGTATTGCTTTAATACATTGTTTACTTGTTCATTTGCATTTGCAAGTATTTGCTTTTTGGCTTCTGGTACTTTTACATCATCAACAGAAACTGTAATAGCACCTATTGTAGAATATTTGAAACCAGTTGCTTTTATATAATCTAATAATTCTGCTGTTGCATTTAATCCATGTTTATTTATCGATTTTGCGATTATCTTTCCTAAATTTTTCTTTATTACAGGGAAGTTTATTTCTAATTCAAATTCATTTTCTGGATTTGTTCTATCTACAAAACCTAAATCTTGTGGTATACCTTGATTATATATAATTCTACCTACTGTTGTTTCTATTATTTTATGTTTTTCTTCTCCATTTACTTTTTTGCTCATTCTTACATGTATTTTTGCATGCAAGCCTAATTCATTGTTTACATTTGCAATAATAGCTTCTTCTGGTGATGAAAAATATTTACCTTCTCCTTTTTCTCCTTCAACAATCATTGTTAAATAGTAACTTCCTAGAATCATATCTTGTGTAGGTACTGTTACTGGTTTACCATCTTGTGGTTTTAATAAATTATTTACAGAAAGCATTAAAAATCTTGCTTCTGCTTGTGCCTCTGGAGATAATGGCACGTGTATAGCCATTTGGTCACCATCGAAGTCAGCATTAAAAGCTGTACATACTAATGGATGCAATTTTATTGCTCTTCCCTCTACTAAAACTGGCTCAAACGCCTGAATACCAAGTCTATGCAATGTTGGTGCACGGTTTAGTAATACTGGATGGTCTTTTATAACTTCTTCTAATATATCCCATACTTCTGGTCTTAATCTCTCTACCATTCTCTTAGCATTTTTAATATTATGAGCTATTCCACGTCCTACTAATTCCCTCATAACAAATGGCTTAAATAATTCTACTGCCATTTCCTTTGGAACACCACATTGATAGATTTTAAGTTCTGGTCCAACAACTATAACTGAACGTCCAGAATAGTCAACACGTTTTCCTAATAGGTTTTGACGGAAGCGTCCTTGTTTACCTTTTAACATATCTGATAAAGATTTTAATGCTCTACCTCCGGCACCAGTTACTGGTCTTCCCCTTCTACTATTATCTATTAAAGCATCAACTGATTCTTGTAACATTCTCTTTTCGTTTCTTACTATTATTTCTGGTGCTCCTAATTCTAATAGTCTTTTTAATCTATTATTTCTGTTTATAACTCTTCTATATAAATCATTTAAATCTGATGTTGCAAACCTACCACCATCTAATTGAACCATCGGTCTTAATTCTGGTGGAATTACTGGAACAACATTCATAATCATCCATTCAGGTTTATTTCCTGATAATCTAAATGCTTCTACAGTATCTAATCTTTTTATTAGTTTTGCTTTCTTTTGCTCGCTTGCTTTTTCTAATTCTTTTTTTAATTTCTCAGATAATTTTTCTATATCTATTTCTGCTAATAATTTTCTTATTGCCTCTGCTCCCATTTCTGCTTTAAAAGAGCCTTTTCCATATTTTTCTTCTGCTTCATGATATTCTTTTTCAGATAGTACTTGTGTTTTTGTTAAGCTTGATGTTCCTTTATCTGTAACAATATATGAAGCAAAATATATAACTTTCTCTAAGTTTCTTGGTGAGATATCTAATAACAACGCTATTCTGCTTGGAATACCTTTAAAGTACCAAATATGTGCTACAGGAGCAGCAAGTTCAATATGACCCATTCTTTCACGTCTTACTTTAGCCTTTGTTACTTCAACGCCACATCTATCGCAAACTATTCCTTTATATCTTACTCTCTTGTATTTACCACAATGGCATTCCCAATCTTTTGTAGGCCCAAATATTCTTTCACAAAAAAGTCCATCTCTTTCTGGCTTTAATGTTCTGTAGTTAATAGTCTCTGGCTTTTTAACTTCTCCTTTTGACCATTCTCTTATTTGTTCATCTGATGCAATCCCTATTTTAATTTTATCGAAAATTTCTAGTTCATCCACTGCTTTTTAGCCCCCTTGACTTTTTATTTACTCTTGTTTCTCAAGGATTTTTTCGCTATACACTGCTGAGCAATTCTATTTTGTAAGCATAAAAATCCTTTTTGAAACTATTTAATTAATACTATTCATCTAATATGTCTTGATCATTTAGTAAATTATCTTCTCCTAAGTCTGTGTCATCTATTAAGACTTCATCATCATCTAATATGCCATCCATTCCATCTAATAGCATATCATCGCCTAGTTCTTCCTCTTCTATATATCCATCATCTAATTCAGTTTCATCTATTACTTCATTTTTCTCAGTTTCGAAATTAAAGTCTATTCCATCTTCTATATTCTCTTTTAATTCTAATTCTTGATTGTCTTCTGAATATAATTTTATATCTAATCCTAAGCTTTGAAGTTCTTTAATTAATACCTTAAAGCCTTCTGGGACTCCTGGTTCTGGTACATTTTCTCCTTTTACAATTGCTTCATATGTTTTAACACGTCCTACCACATCATCTGATTTAGTTGTTAACATTTCTTGTAATGTATATGCTGCACCATATGCTTCTAATGCCCAAACCTCCATTTCTCCAAAACGTTGTCCACCAAATTGAGCTTTACCACCTAAAGGTTGTTGTGTAACTAGTGAGTATGGTCCTGTTGAACGAGCATGTATTTTATCATCTACTAAGTGATGTAATTTTAACATATACATAACCCCTACTGTGATTGGATGATCAAATGCCTCACCTGTTCTTCCGTCATAAAGTATTGTCTTTCCATCTTCTGAAAGTCCTGCTTTCTTTAATAATGCTCTTATTTCTTCATCTGTAGCACCATCGAATACTGGTGTTGCAACCTTCCAACCTAATGCTTTTGCTGCCATTCCTAAATGTACTTCTAGAACTTGACCTAAATTCATACGAGAAGGTACACCAAGTGGGTTTAGTACTATATCTACTGGTGTTCCATCTGGTAAAAATGGCATATCTTCTTCTGGAAGTATACGAGATATAACACCTTTGTTTCCGTGACGTCCTGCCATTTTATCTCCAACCGATATTTTTCTTTTTGTAGCTATATAACATCTTATTATTTGATTTACTCCAGGTCCTAATTCATCTGAATTTTCTCTTGTAAATATTTTTATATCTACTATTGTTCCAGCTTCTCCATGTGGTACACGAAGTGAAGTATCTCTTACTTCTCTAGCTTTTTCTCCGAATATAGCACGTAATAGTCTTTCTTCTGCTGTAAGCTCTGTTTCTCCTTTAGGAGTAACTTTACCTACTAATATATCACCTGGTCTAACTTCTGCACCTATTCTAATAATTCCATTTTCATCTAAGTCTTTTAAACTATCGTCACCTACATTTGGAATATCTCTTGTAATTTCTTCTGGTCCAAGTTTTGTATCACGACATTCACAATCATATTCTTCTATATGAATAGAAGTGTATACATCCTCTTTTACTAGTCTTTCATTTATTAAAATAGCATCCTCGTAGTTATAACCTTCCCATGTTGTAAATGCTATTAAAACATTTTTTCCAAGTGACATTTCTCCATTTTTAGTAGAAGGGCCATCTGCTATTAAGTCTCCTTTTTTTACCTTTTCTCCTTTTACTACAACTGGTCTTTGGTTAATACAAGTACCACCATTTGTTCTTTTAAATTTTCTCAAATGATATACATCTATTCCATCTTTTTTGTTTCTTATTGTTATTTCATCACCAGTTACTTTTTCTACTATTCCGTCTTCTTTTGCAATTACTGTAATACCAGAATCTTTAGCAGCTCTATATTCAATACCTGTTCCTACAATTGGTGATTCTACTGTAAGTAATGGAACTGCCTGACGTTGCATGTTTGATCCCATCAAAGAACGCTTAACATCATCATGCTCTAAGAAAGGTATCATTGCAGCTGCAACAGAAACTAATTGTTTTGGTGATACATCTACATAATTTACTTTATCTTTATCAACAACTGTTATTTCTTCTCTGTGTCTTACCCTAATTCTATCATTGATAAATCTTCCTTCTTTATCAACTGGTTCTGAAGCTTGTGCTATTATATATTTGTCTTCTTCATCAGCAGGCATATATGTAATTTCATCTGTTATTTTTCCATCTACTACTTTTCTATATGGTGTTTCTACAAATCCATATTCATTAATAATAGCAAATGAAGAAAGTGCAGATATAAGTCCAATATTTGGTCCTTCTGGTGATTCTACAGGGCAAAGTCTTCCATAGTGTGTATAGTGAATATCACGAACTTCGAATCCTGCTCTTTCTCTTGAAAGTCCTCCTGGTCCTAATGCAGAAATTCTTCTTTTATGTGTTAGCTCAGATAATGGGTTTGTTTGATCCATAAATTGTGATAATTGTGAGCTTCCAAAGAATTCTTTAATTGATGAAGTTATTGGTTTTGTGTTTATTAGAGTTTGTGGAGTAATTACGTCTAAGTCTTGAATTGTCATTCTCTCTCTTACGACTCTTTCTAATCTTGTTAAACCAATTCTAAATTGATTTTGTAATAATTCTCCAACACATCTAATACGTCTATTGCCTAAGTGATCTATATCATCAACATTGCCTAATCCATTATCTAAGTTTAATAAATAACTTATTGATGCAATCATATCTTCGTTTGTTATATGTCTTGGAATTAATTCATTTATTCTCTCTTTTATAGTATCATGTAATTTTTCTTCCGGAGTTGTATCTATTATTGACTTTAATACTTCATAATTAACATATTCTTTAATATGTAGGTCAGATAAATCCACATTTGGTAATACTTTGTGAATATTTACTGTTCCATTACCTATAATTCTTACTTTTTTATCATCTACTTTTATATCTACAATATTTATTCCAGCATTTCTAATATTTTCTGCTACTTCCTCTGAAATTACTGTATCTTTTTCTACAAAAACTTCGCCTGTTTCTGCATCTATAATATCTTCAAAAGCTACTTGTCCCGCTATTCTAGAAGATAAACTTAATTTTTTATTAAATTTATATCTACCTACTTTTGCCAAATCATATCTTCTGTCGTCGAAAAATAAACCATTAAACAAATTCCTTGCAGCATCTACTGTTGGAAGTTCTCCTGGTCTTAACTTTTTATAAATTTCTATTAATGCTTCTTCAGGTGTTTTAACTGTATCTTTTTGAATTGTAGCTATAATTTTTGATTCATCACCAAATAAAGCTAATATTTGTTCATCTGTAACAATTCCTATGGCTCTTAATAAAGATGTAACTGGTAATTTTCTAGTTCTGTCTACTCTTACATAGAAAATGTCATTTCCATCTGTTTCATATTCTAGCCAAGCTCCTCTTATTGGCATTACTGTAGATGTATATATTTTCTTTCCTGTTTTTGGATCAAATTCTTTTGCATAGTAACATCCTGGCGAACGTACCAATTGGCTTACTACTACTCTTTCTGCTCCATTAATTACAAAGGTTCCACTATCTGTCATAAGTGGAAAATCTCCAAGATAAATCTCTTGTTCTTTAATTTCACCTGTCTCACGGTTTATTAACCTTACTTTAACATGTAATCTTGTTGCATATGTCGCATCTCTTTCTTTTGCTTCCTCTAATGTGTATTTTGTTTTTTCTTCCATGTAGTAATCTAAAAATTCAAGAACTAGATTTCCAGAATAATCAACTATTGGTGAAATATCTTTCAATATTTCTCCTAATCCTTCTTCTACAAACCAGTCATATGAATCCTTTTGTACTTTAATAAGATTTGGCATTTCTATTGAATCTTCAATTTTTGCAAAAGTCTTACGAGTACATTTTTCATACTTGATGTCTTTCATCAAAAATCACCTCTAAAAAATATTAAGCAGAAAAATATATATCAAATTATTTAAAAGTCCTTCTTGTCTTCTCAAAAAGTGTTTATAATAATACGAACTTCCTGCTCTCTAAGTTCTATTATTATAAATAATTTTAAGAGCAATTCCTCTTTTAAATAATTTACATAACTACAATATTTAGCAACAAAAAAACTATTGACAAAACTTATTTTTTGTCAACTCTTTTGTTTTTTAGATTTCCTTTAAAAACACGTTTTTTATTTTAATCACCCTTGTTTCTAAATGAAATTAATGTCTCTCCATATTAACACATCTATTTATTAGTATACCTTATTTTCATGCTGCTTGTCAATAGTTTCCATTTTTTTATTTCTATTTTTTTATGCACCTAAAATTGCTCCAATTGCTCCGAAAACTCCTGCTGATGCCAACCCCATAATTATTCCTGCTAAAATAACCCCTGCCATTACAGCAATACTACTTTTTTTAAAATCCATATCTAACAAACTTGCTGCAAGAGTACCTGTCCATGCACCTGTACCAGGAAGCGGAATTCCAACAAAAATAAATAATGCCCAGTATAACCCTCTTCCTGCTTTTTCTTGCAATTTTCTTCCGCCTTTTTCTCCTTTTTCTAAGCAAAATTTAAAAAATCTTCCTATAAACTTTTTATCTGATCCCCAGACCAATACCTTCCTTGCAAAGAAAAATATAAAAGGAACTGGTAACATATTTCCTATAATACAAATTAAATAAAGAGGCAATATAGAAATAGGGTCCCCCCACAAATTGCTAAGACCAATCGGTACAGCTCCTCTTAACTCTATAAGTGGTATCATTGAAACTAAAAAAACTAAAATATATTTTTTAAACATAACTAAACTCCATATTCGTATTTTTAACTGGCTAATATTGTATTATATAATAAAGTAAAAGTAAATAGTATTTTTTTAAAATAAGCAATTTAAAAAGATGTGCCAAAATTCCCCGTCCCCATTGGCACATTTTTCTGCCAATGGGGACGGGGAATTTTGGCACAAAGAAGACAGAGAAGTTATCTCTGTCTTTTTTGGTTATGTTATATTACATATTTTTTAATTAATATTACTCCAGTTGCTATTATTATTAATATTGACATTGTTAAAACTATATATTGTCCAGTTACACCTGTTTGTAATGATAAGATTACTGGTGCATCGTCTTGGTCATCTTCTCCTTCCACTTTGTTGTTTGGAGTAGAATCTATATCTGGTGTATTGCTGTCATTATAATCTTTGCTTATTTCTGCAACATTTACTTTTAAGCCTAAGTTGTTTTTATCATTTATCCATGTTAAGGTTATTTCTACTATTGCGCTTTCTCCTGGTTGTAGTAATGTATTTTCTAGTTGTGTTGTTACTACTTTGCCATCTACCTCTTCCCACTCTGGATTATCTTCTTTAACAAATTTTAGCCCTTCTGGTATGTAGTCAGATATTTCTTTAACATAACCTGCTATTTCGCCTTCATTTGTCACTTTGATATTATAAGTAAATTTTACAATTGTATCTTTTAATCTGCTTTCTTTAATATCTACTTTAACAACTGGTTCTGGATTTTCGTCTCCTGTGTGTCCAGTTTTTACAATTGTAGTTTTTCCATCATATATGGTTATTGATGAAGTTACCCATTTCTTCAAAGCTAAATCAAAATATTTTACTTTAATTTTTTCAACATCTATGTCATCTTCTTCTGGTTTATTATTATTTGGTGTTGAATCGACATCATCAACAGGGTTGCCATATTCATCACTATCATCAGAAATCTCTGCAGTATTTATTATTATTCTGTCTGAAGTATTTGGCTCTTTTACCTTAAATACAACTTTTACATCTTTATAATCAGGTTGTGTCATTGTAGATGGATTATATGCTTGTATTAAGTTTTCGCCTTCTGTCTTTTCTTGCTCTTTTGATAAGTAATCTGTCTCTATGTATTTAGCTTCTTCTACATTCGTTGCCAATTCTCCATCTTCTTTATACATTTTCCATCTGTAGCTTATATTTAATTCATTTTCTGGTAAATACTCTAATCCTTCTGGTATATCATCTTTTACAGTTTCTGCATATCCTGCTTGATTTCCCTCATTGTAAATTCTTAATGTATATGTTACCAAGTCGCCATTTACTACTCCTAGAGGTGTTTTTGGATGCTCATATGTATGTGTTCCATCAGCATTTTTAGTAAATATTGGTATTCTTTCTGTTACTTCCTCGTCATTTACTCCAGTTATAAATTTCCTTAATGCTAAATCAAATCTTTGTAATACTAATTTTTCAAAATCGTCATCATCTTCTTGTCCTGGAATATATTCATCTCCATTATTTATTTCATCATCTTTATAATTTGGCAATGTCTCATCTGTTGGTAAAACAACATATGCTGTTGAATCTCTATCTGAAGAAGTATTTCCATTTAGATCTACATATCCTGTAACTTCTGCTATATTTGTAATTTTTTTGTATATATCACTATTTTCTTTTACTTTGCATTTTATCTGTACATCTATGTAATCAATTCCATTTGTTGAAAGTTTATCTAATTTTACTTTATCGTTTCCTGGTTTTCTATCTTCATATATAAGATCCCTATTAGCTGAGTATTGTGTATTTAATGATGTAATATCTGTTTTAACTGTTCTGCCATCATTGCTTACTTGCCATCCATAACTTGCATTCAACTCATCATCTATTATAAATTCTAGTTGTTCAGGTATATGGTCTGTTATTTCTGTAACATATCCATCTTCTTCACCTTCGTTATATACTCTTATTGTATATATAACTTCATCTCCCAAATCAACTGCTACAGGAGTTTTTGAGTGGTTATATACCGCTGTTTTAGCAGTTTCATTTAATAATTTTGTTATATCTACAATAGGTGCTCTTAAATAATTATCATTTTCATCTTTTAATTCTACTCCATTCACAGATGTTACAAATTTTCTTAATGCTAAATCAAATTCCGTTTTTAATACCGGTTCAATTACTAATTTTTCAAAGTCTTCATCATCTTCGTGCTCTTCTTCGTTAAATGTTTCTACTGTTAAATTTCCTGGTTCTGAATCTCTGTCTTCCATATCTAGAGCATTATTATCAGCTGCTATTTCAGCCACATTTCTTATAACAATCTCTTCTTCTGTTCCTGGTGTCGCAGTAACTACACATTCAATAATTAAATCTTTATAATCTAATTCTTCTCCATTAAATGCTTCTATTTCTGTATCTTGTAAATAAGTAGTATGTACTACAGTTGCACCTTCTATATATTCATGTTTTACTGCTTTCCAACCATATTTTTCGTTGATTGTACTATTTTCTGCTAATTTCAAACCTGCTGGCAATATATCTTCAACTTTTGTCGCATATCCTGCCATTTCACCTTCGTTATATACTCTTATTGTATATGTTACTATATCACCCTTTTTAACTTTTACTGATGTTTTAGGATGATTATATATTGCTGTAGTATTTAAAGTTTTTCTATTATGTATTAATGGTGATACGTCTACTTGTGGTTCTCTATTTTCCAACCCTAATGTTTCTAAATCCACACCATTTATTTGTATAATAAATTTTCTTAATGCTAAATCAAATTCTGGTTTAACCTCTATTGGTTTAATTACTAATTGTTCAAAATCATCATCATCTTCTTGACTTGTTGTTCCATATGTTGATAAATCTACATTTCCTGGTTCTGAGTCTCTGTCTTTTTCTTGATATATATTTGAATCAGATGTTATTTCTGCAATGTTTTTTAATACTATATTTTCATTTCCTGCTGTCATTGTTACTTCACATTCAATTTCTAAATCTTTATAATCTAACTCTTCTCCATTAAATGCTGAAATTAGTTGATTTGCCAATTTATTTGTTCCTACATATGTTTTTCCATCGCCAGTTTTTAGCACTTCCCAGCCATTATCTGTGTTTATTTGGCTATTAGCCACCAATGCTAACCCCGCTGGTAAAACATCTTCTACCATAGCTACATATCCATCTGCTTTTCCTTCATTGTATATTCTTATTGTATATGTTACTATGTCTCCTGTTTTTACTATTACTGGGTTCTTACCATGTTTGTAAATGGCTGTAGTAGAACTTTCACTTATTAATGGTGTTGTATCCACTTGTGGTATTCTGCTATCATCTCCTGTTAGTTCTACTTCATTTACTTTCGTTATGAATTTTCTTAGAGCTAAGTCAAATTGTGGTTTTGTATAGCTTGTTGTTATCTCATCTTCTGCTTCTATTTTCTTTCTGTCTACTATAGCTATTGGTTGATTTGATGCCACAGCATTTGTTACAACCCAATATCTTATATCTGTTCCAAAATATGAAAAGTTTATTTTCATTTTAAATTCATTTACGTTTGTTGACATTGGTACAGAGATATAAAATTCTTTATTTACTTCTATATTTGATAGTGTAGTATTGCTACTATCTAATATAGTATAATTTTCTATTTCATTTCCATTTCCATCTGTAAAAGTAACATCATATGTATACTCACAATTAATATTTTGTTTTATTTTATATGGTCCTATTACATATTTATTATTTTCTACATTTACAGTAGGATTTGTTTTTTCTATTTCAAGTGGTTTTATTGTACTATTCATTGAAGGACTCAAAGCTGCTTGTGCATTCGCATTATCTATAAGGTATCTAACTAATTTATTAGCTTGTTGGTGTCTTTCTTGACCATTTTCAAAAATATATTCTCCACCAATTTTTCCATTTAAAGCAAACCTTCCATCCTCATTTTGTATATAGAATATAAATGTATCTCCTACTTGATATTCAGAATTAGGATTTGTAAAATACCATATTGCTAATTGTTGTGCTGCATCTATATCTTCATCTGTTAATTTAATTTCGCTTTCAGGTATTCCTGCTTTAGCTAATAATTGCTTTTTATATTCAGTTGCAGCCTGTTCTTCCTGCTGTGTTTTTGGTGCTACATATGCATTATCTAATATCCATAGCATCTTTTTATAATTTTCGCCTTCTGGTAATACTGTCAGGTATTCTTCCGGTATTTTCTCTTGTTTCATATCAAAAGAGCTAGTATATAGTTTTTTCTCTGTAACTGAGTTACCCCAGTTTTCACTTCCGAATCCTATTCCTGCTCTCAAACAATATATTGTTTCGCTGTGATCAGCTACTGCTGATGGTGTTGTTCCTGTTCCATACGAGCATATCTCCCATACATTTTTTTCATTTACTATATACCCATTGCCAGATTCACGATATAGCTCTAAACCAAACCATTTATTTTCGGTTCTTGCACTAATTGTGTTAAATGTTCCTGCTACAAGTATAAATATAAATGTTAATAATATAATAAGTACAATTTTTCTTTTTAGTTTCATTCCTTTTACCACCTTTTTTACCTATTTATATATTTTTATTTTATATTTTTTTCCATTGTAAGTCAATAACAGTATTTGCCTACTTTTCCATCATTTTCTTAAACTTTATTCTAGTTATTACGGATATAGCAAATACATATATCGAATTCATATATTACAATTATATTACATTTTTGTTACATTTTCAAGTTTTTTAAGCAATTTTCCTATGGATACACCACTTTGCATAAATACCTTACATACTAACACAATTGCAAAATTCATTTTATTATCTTCATCTAGAAGTATTTTTACTTTCTATCAAGAAATTTCTTGCTAATATACTATCAGGATGTATTAATTCTTTTGCATCTATCATATCTTTAATATTTAAATCTAACATATATAAAATTGCAGCATCTATGTCTTTTTCAGCTAATTCTCGTACATATGGCACATCTGGCCATTTTCTGTCCTCTCCTGTTGAATCTGCCATAAATAATATCTTGTCCATTATACTCATGTTCGCTTTTGCTGTTGTATGTACTGCTATAGCAGTACACATCTCATCTATAAAATTATATTCGACTTTTGCAATATGTGCACCTATTTTTGCATGTAATAACCTTGGGCACTTTTCTTCTATTTCATCAATTTTCAAATTATACTTTTTCACATATTCAAATGCCTCTTTTGCAGTCATTTCTTTTGCTATATCATGTATTATGCCTACTAACTTTGCCTTTTCTACATCAACATTATATATTTTAGCTAATATTTCCATTCTGTTCATTGTACAAACAGAATGGAAATATCTTTTTTCTGATAATGTGTTTTTTATTCTGTTATTTATCTCCTCTAATAATTCCATTTTTCATCTTTTCCTATTTAATATATTTTATTTTTTGCACTTTCAATCAACTTATCTAGTAAATCTGAATATTGTATTCCACATTTTTCCCATAATTTTGGATACATACTTATTTGTGTAAAGCCTGGCATTGTGTTTATTTCGTTTATATATACTTTGTTATCTGCTTTTTTTATAAAAAAGTCAACTCTTGCTAATCCGCTTCCGTCAACAGCTTTAAAAGCTTTTATTGCCATATTTCTTGTTTCTTCTATTTTGTCTTGTTCTAATTCTGCTGGAATTACTGTTCTTGATGCTTGATTCTTATATTTAGCATCAAATGTGTAAAATTCGTCTGCTGGAAGTATTTCTCCAACAGTTGAAGCTTTTACCTCCTCATCCTCTAAAACAGCACATTCTATTTCTCGTCCTTTTATCTCTTCTTCTATTAATATTTTAGTATCATATTTTTCAGCATACATAATAGCTTGTTTTAATTCTTCGCTATTTTTTGCCTTATTTATTCCAACAGATGAACCAGAGTTAGAAGGCTTAACAAATACAGGATATCCTAATTGTTTTTCTACCTTTTCGCTGATTTCTTCTAACTCTAATTTTTGTTCATTAAACTGCTTATCTACAAATGTGTATGTATTGTTACAAGCTTTTATATAAATATAATTTGCTTGCGGAATTCCTGCCTTTTCGAAAAGCACTTTTGTATATACTTTATCCATAGAAACAGATGAAGCTAAAACCTTACAACCAACATATTTTATTTTAAGTAATTCTAATAAGCCTTGTATTGTACCATCTTCTCCATATAATCCATGTAATGCTGGAAATACAACATCCATCTTTCTTAAATATTCAATTTCATTATCTATCTTTTCTAATTCTTTTGGTTCTTCACCTACTTGTAATACCTCTATTTCTTCTAATGGCCTTGTATACTTATACCATCTTCCTTCTAAATCTATGTATATTGGAAAAATATTATATTTTTCTTTATTCAAATTTTTTATTATAGATGTTCCTGAAACAATTGAAACATTGTGTTCAGTAGACATTCCTCCCATTATAACACCTAAATTCATTACTCTCTCCTTCTTTCCCAATTAGGGACTGTCCCCATTTGTCCCGTTTTCCCAATTAGGGACTGTCCCCAATTGTCCCACAAATTTCGCTAAACTTCATTCCATTTGATGCTTTTACAAGTACAGCGTCTCCTTTTTTTAAAAGACTTCCTAATAGCTCTTTTACTTGCTCATTGTTTTCAAAGGTATATACTTCTTTTACCGTTCTTTTGGCAATTTTGCTTATATTTTTTGCTTCTTTACCAACTGTTATTAGTATATCTATATTATTTTTATTTACTTCTTCTCCTACCTTTTCATGTAACTCTTTCGAGTAAGAGCCAAGTTCAAGCATATCACCTAAAACTGCTATTTTTCTTTTATTAGATAATTTTCCTAAATATTCTATTGCAGCTTTCATAGAATCATAATTTGCATTGTAACAATCATTAATTATTAATATTCCTTTTTTATTTGTAGATATTTCCATTCTTTTTTCTGTAAGCTTAAAGTTTAATATTCCTTCTAATATTTTCTCCATTGTAATTCCTAGTTTTAGCCCAACTGCAATTGCACACAAACTATTATATACAAAATGCTCTCCGCCTATTTTTACTTTTACATTATATTCTCTATCTTGGATTTTAGTATTATAATTGCTTCCATCTTCGTCTTGGGCAATATTGTATGCCATTACATCACTCTCGTTTTGTATGCCATATGTAATAACATTTATATTTTCTCTATGTTCTAAGTTCCATTTATGTAATAAATCATTGTCATTATTAATTATTAGTGTTCCTCCTTCTTGCAATCCATCTAATATTTCCATTTTAGCTTTTAATATATTTTCTCTTGAGCCCAAATTTCCTATATGTGCTGTTCCTACATTTGTTATTATTGCAATAGTTGGCTTTGCTATTTTAGCAATCGTACTTATCTCTCCTAAGTGGCTCATTCCTAATTCTACAACCATTGCTTCATGGTCTCTTAAATTTAAAATAGTTAATGGTAATCCTATATGATTATTTAGGTTTCCTTGTGTTTTTAATACTTTATATTTTTCAGATACAACTTCTGCTACTATATCTTTTGTGCTCGTTTTACCAACACTTCCTGTTATAGCTATCACTGGTATTTTATATAAGTTTCTCTTGTAGTTTGCTATTTTTTGTAGTGCTTCTATTGTGTTTTCTACTATTATAATTGCAAAATGAGAATATTTTTTTAATACTTCATCAGGTATGTTTACATTTTCTAATATTAAGCATGTTGCTCCCTTCTTTAATGCTTCTTCATAAAATGTGTTGCCATCTACTCTTTCGCCTTTTATTCCAATATATGTATCTCCCGGCTCTATTTCTCTGCTGTCTCTACAAAAGTTTTCGCATATTATATCTCTTTCACCATATATAAGTTTTCCTTCTGTTACCTTTTCAATATCTCCTACTGTTATATTAATCATAATAATTATTTTTCAACCTCTCTTCTTGAATAATTATATTTTATTGTAGATATTATATGCTATAATTATTTAATTAGCAACTGTTTTCATTCTTCTGAACAGAGTAAATTTATTGATTTTTCCTACGCAACATAAAGAAGGACTGCCGATTTTATCGACAGCCTAATTTAATATTTTATTCTGCTGTTCTATTTGCTATTTCTATTGCTTTTTTTACTATACTTCCACAGGTTTTAGAAGATACATTGCCCCATCCACCATCTTCTTTTACTTTATCATATACTCCTAATTCTTTTGCTATTTCTTCTCTTAATTTATCTGAAATTATAGCTCTGTTATTTGACATTTTTATTACCTCCTAACAGATTTTTCTAAAAAAATATATTTATATTTTTTTATATTATTAGTTTGTTCATTTCTTTTAAAATTATTTTCGTATTTTTTGTCATTAATGTGTTAAAGTTCCATTTGGTGTATTGACTATAACTAATATATCCTCTTCTTTACCTGTAGATGCATTTATATATACTAAAAAATCTGTATTATCTACTTTTCCTTTAAATTCCCAACACAATATCTCTGTCTGCCACTTTGTAGGGATTATGGCTAATTTTTCGCTTTCTATTTGCAATTTAGGATTTAAATTTTCTTTTGCTTTTTCTTTACTTATTTTTATTTCTCCTATTGTTCTTTGTTCATGAGAATTTAGATATCCTTTTGTCTCTATTCCTAATATCTCTCCATTATCTAAAGCTACTTTTAGTTTTACTAAATCTGGGTATATTGTTACTTTGTCTTGCTCATAAGCATAATTAATTGTTACAATTCCACTTTCTTTTAAATAGTAGGTTTCTACCATATTTTTGAAGCCTTTTTCTTCTAAGAATTTTTTGCCAAACTCATCTGCCTTTTCCTGAGATATAGTTTCAGCTTTTACTTCTCTGTTATAGTTCATAAATACCACATGTCCACCCTTTTCTGAAATTGAAATATATGCCTTATTTTCCTTATCATTTTTTAATTTAACTGTAAAATCATATGCTATTATATCTGTATTTTCAGATTTTCCATTTGAAGTTATTTCTTTTATTTTGTCCTCACCTATAAATTGTTTTGCCTTATTTTTTGCCGTCTCCTCATCTATATTTTCTCCTGTTAGACCCTTTTTATTCTGACTTGTCATATGCTCTGAAAATGCTCCATCATATATTAATCCCGAATATTCATGGAAATTTTCCTCTAAATTGCTAAAACTATCCTTTGATATATTGCTTACTTGTTGTGCAAATGCAACTGTTCCTTTTTTAGTTAATTCTCCCCAACTTATTCTTCCACCATTTAAATCATTTGATAATTGATTTAACGTATTCTCTAATTGTACACTATAATCATGTAATTGTTTTAAATTATCTAAATCTTCTTGAGTCAATTTTTCATTATATATATTTTTCCTAGATAGAGAATAACTATAATCACTTACTTGATTCAAAAATTTAGATGTATTTTCTAACTCTACACTTTCTATTGGCAATCTAGATAAATATACTTGTGCTAAATTTGCTTCTCTCCACACATTTGTTAATGTTTCTGCTCCATGTTGTGGAGTACTAGAAATTAAAGATTTTGCCAAATATGTTTCAACATTTTGCACATAGTCAACCAATTCGTAAAACGCCATATTATATTGATTTTCTGATGCTTGTCTATACTCTGTTTGTTTTTTATAAATGTATAAGCCTAAAGCAACAATAATTACAATTAATGTTACAACCAATGACAGCATATGTCTATCTTTTAATCTATTTTTCCAATCATATATTTTTTCTTTTACATTACTCAAAAAAATCATCCTTTCTATTTACAAAATCTATGTTTTCCAATTGTTTTTATATATGGTCTTGACCATATCCATTTATTAGTAGCAGTATTGGGATTAAAATAATATATCGCTCCGCCCGTTGGATCCCAACCATTTAATGCATCTCTTGCAGCTTTTACAACAGTAGAACTTTCATCTATTGCTACATTTATTTGTCCATCTGAAACTGCTGTAAATGCTCCTGGTTGATATATTACACCCGCTATGGTATTAGGAAAACTCGAATGCTTTACTCTATTTAATATAACTGCTCCAACCGCTACTTGTCCTTCATAACTTTCGCCTCTTGCCTCTCCATTTATTGCTCTTGCTAGTAGTTGTACATCGGAAATGTTGCTACCTTGGCTTGCTGCTTGCACAGATTTGGCTTTAATATATGTCATTACTTCAAATAATAGAATTAACATTAATAATATAAGTTTTATCGTTTTTTTCACTTGTCCTGGTCCCTTCTTTAAAATTTCATAATGCTGCTTATACGCAAATCTAAAAATTTACTTTCTAATATTTTGTATTATTTTTTATAAATTATTCCATTTTATTTATTTTTTTTATTAGTTGTGTTAAAATTTTAGTGAAAGGGGATAACTTATGAAAAAAATTTTAATTTTTTATGCTTCTTATGGTGGTGGACATCTTTCTGCTGCCAAATCTATAAACAATTACTTAAATGAAAATTATCCAGATATTAAAACAGAATTGGTTGACTGTATGAAATATATTAATATTATTTTAGAAAAGTTAACTACAAGTGCCTATAAAGAAATGGCAAAAAAAGCTCCAAAACTTTGGAAGGAAGTTTATTATCATTCTCAAAAAGGTCTTCTTTCTGAAATCAGTAAAGGCAGCAATAAATTGATGGCAAAGAAACTTGCTAAATTAATTAATGAATTAAACCCAGATTTTATACTTTCTACACATCCTTTTAGTAGTCAAATGGTAAGCTACTTAAAAAGAAAAGGTGAATTAAACTGTAAATCAGCAACAATTTTAACAGATTTTGAAATCCATGAACAATGGATAGTGGGACATGAATATACAGATTTATTTTTTGTTTCTAATGAACATATGAAGGATTCCTTATTAAAACATAATATTCCTTCATCTAAAATATATGTAACAGGCATTCCTTTTTCTAATAGATTTTTGCAAACATTTGATAAAGATAAAATTTTTGAAATGTTTAATTTAGATAAAACAAAAAAAGTAGCTTTAATGTTTGGTGGCGGTGAATTTGGCTTAGGAAAAGACAGAACTGTACAAGTACTAAGGGATTTAATAACTGTTGCTAACAATTATCAGATTATTGCCATTGCTGGTAAAAATGAAAAAATGAAACTAGCTTTTGAGGAAGTTGTTACAAATATGGGAGTACAATCGAGAGTAAGAGTATTACCTTTTACAGATAAAGTACCTGAATTAATGAGTATCGCTAATGTTGTTATTACAAAACCTGGAGGTCTTACAACAACTGAAAGTTTAGTCTCTGGGCTTCCAATTATAGTTATTAACCCTCTTCCAGGGCAAGAAGAAGAGAATGCGTTATTTTTAGAAAAAAGTAAAGTTGGAATTTGGATTAGAAAAGATGATAATCCAGAAGTAGTACTTTCTCAAATATTTAATTCTCCAGACAAATTAGAGGAAATGAGAAAAAATATAAAATTATTAGCTAAACCCAATTCTACTAAACAAATTTGTGAAATTGTTGTAGAAAACTTATAACTAATAAACACACCTCATAATATTTATTGAGGTGTGTTTTTATGTGTTTATTTGATCTTACTCCTTGTGAACTTGTTCTTCTTGCTGCAAGTATTGCAATTGCTTTTAGTCAAGATTTTTCTAAAGAAGAATTGACTATATTAGCAGCATTTTTTACTGCTCTAGGAGATAATTTTGCCCTTTTAAGTACATAATATTATCTTTCTTGTTCGTCGTCACTTCTTTCCTTTAATTCTTGAGTGTATGATACTTCCGGTCTTCCTCTTTCTGCTGCTAATTTTTCTAATCTTTCTCTTATATCATATGTTTCCGCCTCTTTATATCCTCTCATTCTATCTATATCACCTAATGCAACAGCTTTTTCTTTTTCATATGTTGTTTCATTTAATGTTTGTTCTATTGCTTCGTGAAATATTTCGTCTTCTCTCTTACCACTAACTATAGTTCCTTGTTCGCTTTCTTCTGCTGCTATTAACTCTCTTTCTTTTGTCTCTATTGTTAATAACAATTTCAATTCTATCATCCTATCTAAGATTTCTTCCATTGCTCCCTCTGGTATGCTATCTTCATTGTTAAATCTCCTTAGTGGATTAAATATTGACAATTTTTTTGGAGCTGGAAGATTAGCTCCTCTTTTTTGTATTTCACCTTCCCAAAGAATATATTGACATGCAAGTGATGTATATTCTACTTCATCCATTTTTTCCTGATCTTTCTGCAATGCTGCCTCATAAGCTTTAATTTGTCCTTGTAAACTCTCTGTTACTGCAGGCGAATACTTACCTCTATCTACATCTCTTTGCTTGCTCTTTATTACTTTTATTTTTTCTGCTATTCTCTTTTGAAGCATTTTGAAATCAGAATTACATTGATTCATTTGGTCTGTCAAGTTCATTTTTTCTCTCATTTTTAATCCACTCCTTTATTCTCGTTTCTACTAATTCCCTCTTGCTAAGTTGCTCTGCTCCGAGCATAGTGTTTAGTCTTTCCCTTAAGTTTTTTATTTTTCTTCTTAATTTCTTCACTTGCTTTAGGGTCTTTTTGGTTTCTTTTTCTTCCATATTTTTTCCTCCTTTATCATAATTTATCATAAGTTAAATTTCTCTTCTTCCTTCTAGTGCTTTACTTAATGTTATTTCATCTGTATATTCTAAATCTCCGCCTACTGGAATTCCATGGGCTATTCTTGTAACTTTTATTCCCATAGGTTTTACAAGTTTAGAAATATATACAGCTGTAGCCTCACCTTCTACTCTTGGATTTGTTGCTAGTATTATTTCTTTTACTGTTCCATCCATTAATCTTGAAAGTAATTCTTTTATTTTTATATCATCTGGTCCAATTCCATTCATAGGAGAAATGCTTCCATGTAATACATGATAAACACCTTTAAACTCATGTGTTCTTTCCATTGCTACTACATCTCTTACATCTTCTACTACGCAAATAGATGAAGCATCCCTTTTGGGGCTACTACAAATTGGGCATGGATCTGTATCTGATATATTGTAACATTTTGAACAATATTTTAAATTTTGTTTTGCTTTTAATATTGCAGAAACAAATTCATTTGTTTCTGCTTCTGTAGCATCTAATATATGAAATGCAAGTCTTGCCGCTGTTTTACTTCCTATACTTGGTAATTTTTCAAATGCTTGTATTAATTTTTCTATTGATGGTGAATAATATGACATACTTTGTTCCTCTCGCTTTTACATCATTCCTGGTATGTTGTATTTTCCTAAGCTTTCAGCTTGTGCTGCATCTACTTTTCTTAAAGCTTCATTTGCACAAGTTAGAATTAAATCTTGTAGCATTTCTACATCCTCTGGATCTACTACTTCTTTTTTTATTTTTATTTCTTTAATTTCTTTATTTCCAGATACTTTAACATAAACTGCTCCTCCACCGGCTGTTGAGTCAAATTCTTTGCTTGCTAACTCCTCTTGTGATTTTTCCATATCTGCCTGCATTTTTTTAGCTTCTTTCATTAATTGATTTATATTCATTCCTCCGAATCCACCCATACCTGGGAAGCCTCCTCTTTTTGACATATTAGCAATCATTCCTTTCCTTATTCTTCTATAATATTAATTGGTATATCTAAATCTGTTGGTAAATTCGCCATTGGATTATCTGGCACTTTATTAACTTTTTCAGTTTTACCATCTATTATTTTTATTTTCATTTCTTTGCCATATTCTATTGAAACTGTCTTTTCTAATTCTGCCATATTTTCTGGTTTTTCTATTATACTTTTTATAAATGGTGTTACTCCATTTTTAAATTCTATTCCTATTACTAAATCATTTAGTTCTACTGGCGTTGCATTGATTAAATTAGTATATAAAAGTATTTTACCTGATTCTTTTAAATTATTCAATATATTTGGCCATTTTTCTTTTGATTTTCCTTCTTTACCATTAATTATTTTTTTTGGTGTTTCTTCTTTTTTAGTTATTTGTTCAATTTTTTTCACTGGTTCTGATACTGTTTTTACACCATTTTTCATTTGCTCTTCTATTTTTTGTAGTCTTGTATTTATTTCTTCAAGACCTGTTACAGTTTGAGAGTTTTGCTCATTATTACATAATTTAATAATTTCCACTTGGAACATTAGCCCTTTTTGTGATGACCATTTTATATCATTTTGCAAATTTGATAAGTCATATATTATTTGCAATAGTCTTTCCTTTGAAATTTTATTAGCTAATTCCTTTATTTGCTCTATTTCTGCTTTACTATATATTTCTAAATTTTCACTGGTTTTATATACTAAAATATCTTTAACATATTTTATCATTTCCCAAATTAAATTATTTATATCTTTGCCTTGTTTTAGTAGTTCATTTACTACTTTTAATGCATTATCAACATCATATTCTATAATGGATTTTACAATCTCATTTATAAATTCTAATTTTGGAATTCCCACCAATTCTTTTACTAATTCTTCATCAATTTTGTCATTTCCTTCTTGTAAGCATCTTTCTAATATGCTTAAAGCATCTCTCATTGCTCCTTCTGACAATACAGCTATAATTTGCAATGCTTCTTTTGTTATTTCTATTTTGCTTTCGTCACATATGTACTGTAACCTTTTACTTATATTTTCATTTGATATTTTTTTAAAGTCAAATCTTTGACATCTTGAAAGTATTGTAGCTGGCAATTTTTGTGGCTCTGTTGTTGCTAAAATAAACTTAACATGTTCAGGTGGTTCTTCTAATGTTTTTAGTAAAGCATTAAATGCACCTGTTGATAACATATGGACCTCATCTATTATATATACCCTATATTTTGCAAGTGTTGGCAAAAAATTTACTTCATCCCTTATAATTCTTATATCATCAACACTATTGTTAGAAGCTGCATCCATTTCCACAATATCTGTTAAAGCTCCTGATAATGCCGCTTTACAAATTTCACATTCATTGCAAGGCTCTCCATCTTTAGGATTTAAGCAGTTTATTGCTCTTGCTAAAACTTTTGCTGCGGAAGTCTTACCTGTCCCCCTTGTTCCATTAAATAAATATGCATGTCCTACTCTATTTGATATTATTTGATTTTTTAATGTTTTTGTAATATGTTCCTGTCCTACTATATCTTCAAATTTTAATGGTCTAAATTTTCTATATAGTGCAATATAGGTCATATTTTCCCTCCTAAATTTTAGGTTACTTATTTTTTCCTTTAGAATTTTAGCCATTCTATGGAAGATAAACACCACACAAAAGTATCTACTTATTGCTGCTTCCTTCCGGACCTGACAAGGTTCATAGGCTTTCATTGGTTTTACCCTCCATACAATGGCTAAAACTCTCTACTATTTAATTATATACTTTTTAATTTATTTTGACAAGAGGAATTCTATAATCTTTTATTCTATTCCTAAATATTCATTATATGTTACTTCTCTATCTATTATTTTGTCTTCTTTAATATCTATTATTCTGTTTGCTACTGTTTGCATTAACTGATGGTCATGAGATGTAAATAGCATATTTCCTTTAAATTTAGTCATGCCTTCGTTTAATGCTGTTATGCTTTCCATATCTAAATGATTTGTTGGCTCATCCATTATTAAAAAGTTGGCTCCTGATAGCATCATTTTTGAAAGCACACATCTTACCTTTTCTCCTCCTGATAATACCGCAACCTTTTTTAGTGCTTCTTCTCCAGAAAATAACATTCTTCCTAAAAAGCTTCTAACATATGTTTCATCTGGATCTTTTGAATATTGTCTTAACCAATCTGTTATATTTAAATCCACATCAAACAAGTAGTTATTATCTTTTGGAAAATAACTTTGTGTAATTGTTGTTCCCCAAATTAGGCTTCCTTCATCTGGCTGCAATTCTCCTGCAATTATTTGGAATAACACTGTTTTTGCATTTTCATTATCTGCTAAAAATGCAATTTTATCCCCTGCCTTTACTGTGAATGAAATATTATTTAATATTTTTTCTCCATTTATTGTTTTAGAGATATTCTTTACCTGTAAAATTTCTTTTCCTGGTTCTCTATCTGGTTTAAAATCTATATATGGATATCTTCTATTTGATGGTTTTATTTCATCTAATTCTATTTTTTCTAATGATTTTTTTCTAGAAGTTGCTTGTTTAGATTTAGAAGCATTTGCACTAAATCTAGCAATAAATGCTTGTAATTCTTTTATTTTTTCTTCTTTCTTTTTATTTGCATCCTTCATCTGTTTTAGAGCTAGTTGGCTAGATTCATACCAAAAATCATAGTTTCCTGGGTATACTTTTATCTTTCCAAAATCTACATCTGCAATATGTGTGCATACTTTATTTAAAAAGTACCTATCATGTGATACCACTATTACTGTATTTTCAAAATTAATTAAAAATTCCTCTAACCAGTTTATTGTTTTTAAATCCAAGTCATTGGTAGGCTCATCCAATAATAGGATATCTGGATTTCCAAATAGCGCTTGTGCTAGAAGCACCTTTACCTTTTCTTTACCTTCTAATTCAGACATTTGTTTATAATGGTTTTCTGTTCCTATTCCTAATTCATTTAACAATTGGCTGGCATCTGCTTCTGAATTCCATCCATCTAATTCAGCAAATCTTTCTTCAAGCTTTGCAGCCTTCATTCCATCTTCTTCTGAAAAATCTGGTTTTGCATAAATTGCATCTTTTTCCTGTCTTATTTTATATAATTCTTCATTTCCCATTATAACTGTGTCTATAACTGTAAAATCTTCATAAGCAAAGTGGTCTTGTTTTAAAACAGATAATCTCTCTGTTTTTTCTTTAGTTACTTCTCCTTTACTTGGCTCTATTTCTCCTGATAGCACCTTTAAAAATGTTGACTTTCCTGAACCATTAGCTCCAATTATTCCATAACAACATCCTTTATTAAACTTTATATTTACATCTTCAAACAATGTTCTTTTACCAAATCTAATTGTTACTCCTACTGCATTTAACATTTTAATCCTCCTTGAATAATAAACCTAAAAACAATTATACAACATCTTCCAGTACATGTCAAAGGGACGGCAATGTTTTATAGTATCTAGAACATTATCGCCCCTTATATCTAAATATTAATTTAGCATATGTTTTCTTTTTAACCAAATTGTTGCTATTACACATAATATTACTGAAATTACTGTTATAATTGCAAACCCTAGTGGACTTCTTTGAAAAGGAAGCTCTACATTCATTCCCCATACACTTGCAATTAATGTTGGAATAGCAAGTATAAATGTAACAGAAGTTAATATTTTCATTACTGCATTTAAATTATTGGAAATGATAGAAGCATAAGTATCCATTGTACCATTTAAAATATCACTATATATTTTTACCATTTCAATAGCTTGTTTGTTTTCTATAATTGCATCTTCTAAAACATCTTCATCTTCTTCATATAATTTTATTATTTTTCCTCTTGTGGTTTTCTCCATTACTACTTCATTTGATTTTAATGATGTAGTAAAATAAACTAAACTTTTTTCTAAATCTAGCATTTTTAATAATTCTTTATTTTGTAAAGAATCTTTTAGTTTGTTCTCTGTGCTTTCTATCTCTTTATTAATTTTATATAATAAGCTTAAGAATCTTCTTGCATTTGCATAAAAAATCTGTAGCAATAATCTACTTTTTTTGTATGTTATAATTTGCTCTATTTTTAAGCTTTCTATAATTTCATTGCTTTTTTGCGACACTGTTATTATATAATCATCTCTTACAAAAATAATTCCTATTGGCATTGTTACATAAACTTTTTTGTCTCTCTCTTTCTCAATAGTTGGAATATCAATTATATATAAAATTGTATTATCATCCTCTTCTATGTCTATTCTAGCTTTTTCTTCTTCATCTAATGAATATCTTATAAAATCCTCTTGTATCTCTAATTTTGAACATACCATCTTTATTTCGTCTTCTGTCGGAGAAACCATGTTTATCCAATTTCCCTTTTTAAAGTCTTTGGTCTCTTCTGTTATATTAGTCTGCACATCTGTATTGTACATTTTTAACATATTGTTTCTCCTTTCAGTACTTCTATTTTTTATTCTTTTTTATTATACATATTGCTACAATTATTATACAAACACTCAATATTCCTAATATTATTATAGCTGGTGTTTTATCTTCTTGCTTTATTTGTACATCCTTTAAGGATATATATGCACTTATTTTATATGTTTTTGTAGTTTTACCATCCTCTGCTGTTACTATGACCTTTATAAAATTATCCCCTTCTTTTAAGTTTTCATTCCCTATAATTTCTATTTTACTTTTTTCATTTTCAGGCTTTGCTGTAATATTTAATTTTTTTATATCTTTATTTATTGTTAAATTATAGTTGTATATATTTCTCTTAAAATCTGGATATATACTAAAATTTTCTACTTCTAAAGTTTTTAAATTTGCATTTGCCATTTTAGCATTATCTATTTTTGTTACATATATATAATATGTCTTTTGATTACCAGCCTCTGCTGTAACAACTACCTCTATTTTATTTTCTCCTTCTTGTAAGTCATTGTTTCCTTGAATATCTACACTTGCTTTTTCACTATCTGAATATGCTTCTATATTTATTTTGTCTGTTTCTAAGTCTACAGTTAAATAATATTCTGTAACATCTTTGCTAAATTCTGGTTCCATATTTTCTATTTTAAGTACCCTTAAATCTGCATTTTCAGACTTTTTCTCTTGATATTGTGGTGGATTATAACTTGGATAACTAGGCTCATAATCATTGTTTTCTGGTTCTACATTAGTTTTGTTTTCCACAGCAGGTGGTTCTTCTATTGGCTCATTTTCATTTATTGTATTTGTTATTGAATTTGTTTCTTCGTTTTCTATTTTTTCTGATAGTGCTTTAACATATGTGGAAAAAATAATTGTTACAGTAATTATAATACTTAATATTTTAATTTTCCTCATGTTTATTAACATTCCTTTCCAAATTGTTAATATCTCTATTCCCATTCTTCATTTTTTAATATTTTTTGTGGATTTATTGTTGTTAGCTCTTGTAATTTGCTTTCTCCAACTATTTTTTTTATTTTTTTTATAGTCTCTGGTATAATTAGATATGTTCCCTTTTCTCTATGTACATCACTTCCTAAAAAGTGCACTTGATTTTTCTTTAATAATGTTTTTATAGTTTTTTCCGCTTCATTACCATATAAATTTACAATACTCCCATAATTGCATTGCATTAAACAACCTTTTTCTATATATTCTTCTACTATACTAGGATCTTTTTGCACACATTTATATCTTTCTGGATGTGCTATTATTGTTTTAATTTCTTTTGCCTCTAAATAATATATAACATAGTCTAAATATTGAACATTAGAAGCAATAGGCAATTCTATTAACATATATCTACTATTGGCAAGTGTTAACAATTTATTTTTTTGCATTAACTCTTCCATTTGGTTAGATATATATATTTCCATACCTGAATGTAGTTTTATGTTTGGTCCCCTTTGATCAAGCACCTCTTGTAACTTATCTTTCCAAAATATTAATTCTTGTGCATCTGTTTCATAATAATTTAAAAGAAAGTGTGAAGTTAATATAACATCTGTAAACCCTACCGCTTTTGCCTCTTTTAGAATGTTAAATGTTTCCTCAACGCTTCTAGCACCATCGTCTACATTTGGAATAATGTGTGAATGTACATCAATCATTTTATACTCCTATTTTTTGTTTAAAAATTCATTTAATTGGTCTGTTATTTCTCGTTTTTTTTCTTCCTTCATAACTTCATCTGTTTTAAATACATATTCGTCTCTATGATATTTTCTTTTAGGGGCTGGTTCTACTGCTGTTGATGTGCCATAGTAATATGTTGATTTATACTCTTCTGGCTTAACAGGAATTTTATTTATTATTACACCAGCAATTTTGCCACCTACATTTTCTATTGATTTTTTTACTTTTGCTAAATCATCTTTCTTAGTTGATTTGTAGGCCGTTGCAATCATTGTAGTATCTACAATCCTTGCTAATATCAGTGCGTCTGTAACTAACAAAGCAGGAGTTCCATCTAATATTATAATATCAAACACATTCTTTAGTTTTTCTAGCATTTCAATTGTTTTTTCGGAAGCTAATAATTCTGAAGGATTTGGTGGAATATTGCCTGCTGGTATTAAATATAAGTTTTCTATTTCTGTTGATTTTACATATTTTAATATATCAATTTCTTTACCTCTGTCATCTATCCCAGACAAATAATTTGATAGTCCTGGTGTAGATGGCATAGAAAACATTGTTCCTAATCTGCCTTTTCTCATATCAGCATCTATTATTACAACTTTTTTACCTGCTTGTGCAAAAGTAATTGCCAAATTAGACGATATCCAACTTTTACCTTCTCCAGGCATTGTAGAAGTTACTAATATTGTTTTTAAATCCTTTTGTGAATTCATAAACTGTATATTTGTTCTTAGCGTTCTAAAAGTTTCCGCTATTGGTGATTTTGGACTTCTTTGTGCTATTAATTCCTTTTTCATTTTTCATTCATTCCTTTCTCTTTTGAGTGTTACTATTTTCCTTTTTTGTTTTTTAATTCTATATCATAATTTGGTATTGAACTTAATATAAGTAATCCTGTAGCATTTTCTACATCTTGCTCTGTTTTTATTGTATTATCTAGCATAGTTGCTATTAATACATATACTGCAGCTACTACTAAACCTATAAATGCAAAGACAGCAATATCTTTAGTATGGTTTATATTACTCGGTATAGCATTTGCCTCTGCTCTATCTAACACATATACATTACTTATATTATATATTTCTACTATTTTTTCACTAAACACTTTGGCAATTTCATTTGCTATTAAAGCTGCTTGATTAGGATCTTTATTTGCTACAGATATTTCTATAATTTCTGTGTTTTTAACAGCACTTACTTTTATTTTTCCTTTCATGTCTTGTATCTGTGCTTCTGGTATATTTAAATTTGTTGCTACTTGTCCTAATACTACATTCCTTTTAATTAATTCACTATATGTAGAAACAAGTTTTGAGTTCATTGTTAAATCTGATGCACTAATTGCTCCTTCACTATTTTGCGCTGTTGATGAGCTTTGTGCTAAAACTAAAGTTGTAGCTGACGTATATTCTGGTACAATATAAAAATATGAATACACAACACCTATAACTATGAACAAAAGTGTTATTAGTATAATTTCCAACTTTTTGTTCCAAAACATTAAAAATAGTTCTTTTAAATCTAATTCTTCCATAATTTCCTCCTTGGTATTTTTGTGCCATATAATTATAGTATAACTATAAATCTTTTCTTTGGCAAGGTGTTTTTGATATATTTTTTAAGTTAAATTTTTGGCTGTCCATAATTGGGTATAGCAAAAATACTCAAAAAAATGTATAATTATTTGGAGGTGATTAATTTGAATCTAAATGAATTAAACTGTATTAATGAAAATATTAATTTAGATGAGTACATTGATTTTAGGGAAAAAGTAAAAAAGCAAATGGAATATCCAGAATGGCTTGGAGATTTGTCTAAAGATGATTTAATAAAGTTGATAAATAGCGATTCTAAAATATGGATTTACTATTTAAACGAAGAGCCTATATGCTCAATGATGTTAATTCCATCAGATGAAAAGTCTTTATTAAGAATGTGGATTTAAATATAAACCAGAGAAAATAACCAGTATGTATTTGTGGATAAAGAAATAATTAAATAACCTCTATATCATTTTAGAATTAGTATATGTACTTACTCCTATTGATATTATGCTTAAAATAATTAAGATACAGCTTAATTTAAAAGCTGTATTTTTAAATTGTTAAAATTTAATTATTTTTAGTATCAATTAAAAACTCGTTTCTTATCTGTTAAATTTTGTATTGTTGTTACCATGAGGAATCATAAATTAATTATAAAGGTACGTCCTCAAGATTATTTAAAAACTCCTTCAAGTTCTAAGATACTTATTCTTTTTTGTATATTATTTTTTGAATTCAATTTTATGCATGAATATATAATCCATTATACTTGCTTCATACTTACATCTCAATATTTTTATTAGCAATTGTTTTGCTAGTGTTGATATTTTCGTCATTACTAATGTGCTAGAGTAATAGGAATGTATTTGATGAAAGATATTATGTTTTCAAAGAACAAGGTGAAAGAATAATTATATCCTTTCACCCTATTCCTCACTTAGAAGCAATTATTCAACCTATTTAGTTAAAATTTTTTTTAATTTTTTTATTGCTTGTTTTATACTCTTACTAATCATTTGAAATGATGTCTTTTCAATAGATGCTATTGTTTTTAAATCAAGATCATCAAAGTAATACATTTTTACTCTTCTTCTCTGTGTAGCAGACAAATGATTAATCGCATTCATTAGTTCTTCATATGTAGAGTTTCTAATGATAATATCATCTATTCCTTCTTTATTAATTGGGGCTCTATTATAAATACTCTCTTCAGTAAGTTCTCTATGCTCAATATGTCTATCATATTCATTTAGTGAATGAAGATCATCTAATTCAAATTGGTTAAATGCATTATATATTTCTTTATTAACTTCTATAATTCTAATTTTATTATTACTGTCTTTAAAACAAATAAAATATTTATTATCAATTAACTTTATTGTATATGGATTGTCTTTGTACTTTCTTCTTTTAGGTAAAGAATCCATTCTTATCTCCTTTCAACTTAAATTTCTTTAAATTGAAAGAAGGTGGACCTCTTATTCGACAATTTTCGTCAAACAAAAAACCGGAGGCAAAACTCTTTTTTAGAGTCTCGTCTCCGGTTGAGTGTAAAAAGCACCATAATCTTATTTTTTTATGTTTAAATCGAAAGAAATAACATTCAATAAAAAAGGCTCTCATGGGGCATTACCTCCTATAAGAGCACGTTTACATGTTGAAAATCATTTCCTTTTTATTCATTTTTCATATATTGTTTTATTCTTTCAAGCAGCTAGTATCAGTTATTGATACGTGCCTCTTGGCATTTATTATAACATTATTTTTAATAAATACAATAATGAACAAATCATTTAATGAATCTTTTTATTAATGTTTTAATTCTATCAAGCAATGATGGTTTCGGTATATACTTATTAAATAATGCTTGAATTGTCATATTGTCAATATGATTTGCAAATTCATTTTCGTTTTGATTATGATTAGCCGAAACTGTTAGAGCCGGATTATACTTAATTGCTTTATTAATATCTGTTTCCTTATAAACAATACTATCACGAATACTATTAAATAATTCATTTCCTTTTTCAGTATTAACAATTACTAATGAGGTACCCATATTATCATTCATATCTGGGTGAATATTACTAATTCCCCAAAAATCTGCTAAAGTTATATCAGAATTTCTATATTTTTTCTTGAATGAACAATTATAGCAAGATTCTCTTAGGCAAATATTTTTTAAAAAAAACTGTAAATAAATATCTTGTGTTAAATCTTTGCTATAAGTATGTTTTTTAAACTTTATTTTCATTCTAAATAGTGACCAGCCCTTGTCTTTGTTACGGAAAGATATAGTTTTAATTTCATCATCATATTTTTTCTTTTGATATTCAAGATATTTTCTCCATACCTTAGGTGCCCCAACACCATGACATATTATATCTTGTGTAAACAATTTTTTGTAGTCTTTTTTCAGAAAAGCAAATAATCCTTCAACTTGGCATGGAGTTCCAGTAAATAAAACATATCTATCTTCATCCAAAAACTCCTTTACTTTGACATAAGTTTTTTCAATATTACTTTGTGTATACTTTGAGCCCATAAGCTTTGATATATCTTTTTCTGATTCAATATATGAATGAACGACATTGAATTCCTTGTCAAATGTTGCTCCAAATACTACTCCGTTCTTTTTTATGATAGCTTTTGCTATTAATATAAAAATGCCACCTGAAGAACTATTTTTTCTTTCATCAAAATTTTTATTATACGCAGCAAAAGCTATAACATTTTTTTTCTTTCCTTCATGCGAGTTAATTATAGGGCAAGTTTTCTTACATAAGCCACAATTAATGCACTTTTTTGGGTCTATAATTGGATATTTAAAACCTCTTTCATCTTCAACCATTTTTATAGCTGATTTAGGACATATATTTAAACATGCATGGCATCCACAACACTTGTTCTTTTCAATTATTTGTTCCATGATTCACCTTCTTTACAAAAACTTTTAAAATATTTTTCACAGTTTTCTTTTCATAATCATTCATAGACATGGTATATGCAATTATTGCATAACAAATTGAATATAATAAAACATATAAAGTTAAGCAAAAAATCGTATCATAATATAAAAAGTTTTTAATAATAATTGTTATAATAATTGGAATAAATAGAGGCATAATTTGTTTAAAAATACTTTTCCAAAAATCTAATACATTTATATGTAATGATTTATAATAGTAAATATTAATTATTATTATATTGCAAATTATCAAAGAACAGCAAGTTCCAAAAGCTGCTCCTATTGCTCCCCATCTTTTAGCTAAAAATATACTTATAATCAAATTAAATATAGCCATAATCGCAGTTGAAATTGATTTAAACTTATATTTATTCATTGCTTGCATTATACTTAAACCTAGATTTTGAATTAAAGGTACACATAGTGGAACTATCAATAATAATGCTACGTAATATGATTCTTCAAAATTTGCTCCAGCCCAAAACATAATAAATTCCTTTCCAAAAAGGATTAAACCACTACACATTAAAAAAATTATATATCCTTGAAGTCTTCCAACTTTTATCATCTCATTAGTTAAAATCTCACTAGAGGCATTGTTTGCAACCAATTTAGACATTTTAGGTAGTAACACTCCACTAATTGCAGTACTTAAACTAATAAACATTTGATTTAGTGTAGCAGCTATTGAATAAATTGAAACGGCAATCGTTCCAGATACTGCTCCTAAAACGAAATTATCAACAGACCAATTTATTTTATCGACTATTGCGCTCAAAAAAATCCAAATAGAATAACCTAATATTACTTTAAATAATTTCTTATCAAAGCCGTTGAATTTAATTTTTATTTTAAGTTTATTTACACAAAACAAATAGTTTGAGATTAATACTATTATATTACAAATTGTAAGGATAAGAGTCATTGATATTGACTTATAGCCCAAAAGTAAAATTGGTAACATTAATATAGGCTTTAAAATAGTTCCTATTATTGAAATTATTTTTTGAAAAACAAATTCTTCGTATGCGCTAATTATAGAACTATAAATGCTAAATGAAAATGTCATCATTAAATTAACTGCTAAAATAATGGTCATTATTTTCATTTTATTAAGTTCATAATTTGTCATTGTAGAGCCAAAAATATTATCGACATTTAAATACAATATTATACTAATTAATGCCGCAACTAAACCTATAATTACAAAAACTATTCTAAACATTCCGTGTAATTTTTTTTCCTCTTCTATCTTCCCTTGTTCTCTATATTTAGAAGTATACACAATTAATGCATTGCCAAATCCTAAATCTAGTACAGTCAAATAACTAATTATGCTTGCTACAAGGGAATATAATCCATATTCACTTTGGCCAAGAGTTCTAATTAAAAAAGGAGTAAACAGCAATTGGACTATAGTATTAATCATAATAGATATGTACGATAAAACGACTCCACCCTTCCTTTGAATACTCGTGTTCATATTTTACTCACTTTCCTTAACATTTAAAATATTTTTTAGGTGTTTTAATGAATTGTTTCTTTCTACTTCTAATAATCTATCCACCTCTTCATAATTTATATCTTTTTTGGCAGTTAGTCTATATTTTTCAATTCCATCATTTTCAGTTAAAATTCTATCTTGAAGCTTTAATGTTTTAAGTAAATCATAAATTCTAGAATTCATATCTCCACGTGTGATTGTAATAAATTTTTTGTGAAAAAGTAATGCAAAAACCGTTCCATGAAAAGAATTCGTAATTACGAAATCAGAATTTTCAATTGCTGAAATAAATTCAATAGGGCCAAATCCATTTTCATGTTTTAATTCATTAGAAAATCTTTTTTTGTAAAAAATGTCAATTATTTTTTTATTATACTCTTTACTAAAAGAATCAATAACTCCCTCAACAGATCTATTTAAACCCAATGTATAAACACATACATATTTTTCTTTATGATTATATTTCTTTGATATTTTTTTCCATTCTTCTTGTTTCATCAATAACGTAGGATCTAATACAGTATATATTTTTTTATTGATTACTCTATTCAAGATATCATTAGCTGTTTGCTCCCTCACAGTAATATAGTTAAATTGACTTAATAAATCAGTAATAGTTTTAATATTATTTTCATTGTCATCTATGTAGTTTGTCCCTATACTTGCAGCATAGGAATTTTTTCTATTTGAATCACTAACAAATTTTAGATAATAGTTTTCACGCACACTTATATCAATCGAAGGATTCCAAACTTGATCACTTCCAACAATATATAAACTATTTTTATCATCTTCAAGTATTGATAACTTAGCTGTAAGATTCAGCATTTTTTTCCTAAATAAATTAAATTTTACATCTCTTTTTATATACACTATTTTTTTAATATAATCTTTTAAAGATAGTTTCCCAAAAAAAGGAGAATAATTAATAATTGATACATTTTTATCATATTTTTTAATAGTATGATACAATGCATATGCTTGCAATGCACCACCATAGTTATTTCCTATTAAAGTCAAAATTTTGATTTTTTTCATAATAATTACCCTTTCAGTCATTTTTGTTAAATATAGACACTCTTTCAAATATATAAGATGAATAGTTTTTTAATTCACCATTGTCAAAATTATTAATATATCTAATATATCCATAAAAACAGACTAATACTGTTACAATAAATAATATAATTTTATTCTTCTTTAAGCATTTCGATATATAAATAAGCATAATCGGATATGACAAAAAGAAGAAATCTTTAAATCGAGTTACAATAGAGAAATTATGAAATACTGTATAGAGTGGAAGTAAGCAAATAAATAATTTTATAAAGAATTCAGAGTTTTCATCAATATTCATTATTTTGTCATAATGTCTATATACTAATAAAGCTATGCTGTAGTACTCTAAAAGGTAGAATATGCTCATACCCATACTCGAATTCAAATAATTTTCAGCACGAGATATACCAGCAGTATCATTTCTAAATATAATGCTTAATACATTACCTATAAAACTCTTTATATTAAGTAAATCTAGCTTTACAACAACAAATGACAGTAATCCTATAATTAATAATAATAAAAAACTATTTTTTGATATTTTAAAATGTGTTATAAATGGAATAAAAAACAAAACAATTGATGATCTATGAAATAAAAATGCTACAAAACACATTAAGAAATACTTAATATATTTTTTTTCTTTTAAAAAAGGTAAAGCAAGCCAAAATATAATAATTGCTATTGGTTGCCTTATACTAATAAATGTGTTATAAAAGAACATTTTATATAAAAATACCACTAAAATAAAGTTTATATTGTAGTTATAGTGTTTAAGTACTTTATAAAAAAGGGAATAGAAAATGATAGAATTAATTAAAGTAAATCCATAAAAATTAAAACCAAGTATTTTTACAACACTCATATAAAAAACGAAGCCTTTTTCTATGCCAGTGCTATTACTAAAAGACAATAATTGTTCAAAAATATTATTGGTTGGAACCATTTGATATAAATTCTTGTACCAAAAATAATCTGAACCGCCTATATTATATCTTGTCCCAGATATTAAGCATAGTATCACTAACGAAATAATTGAGATAATTTTTTTTATTCTCAAATCTTTAATATAATTGCTTAAGATAAGAAGAATAACAAAAATTATAAATAAAAATATAAATCCTAGCATATTAAACCCACTTTCTTTATTATTTTATTTGTATTTTTTCATATAGATAATTTTAGATAACGGCAAACATAATATTATTAACAATTTATACTTAATCTTATCTATTTTTTTTATATAATTGGAATCTTTTGATAACCAACTACCTATTGTGTATCTTACAGCATCAATTATTTTCACTTTAATTGATGAACTTAAGTACAGTTGTTGCTTAGAAAAAACTGCATAACTTTTAGAATTGTTAGTTATTAATTCTCTTGTTTTATTTGTATATCCATCTTCCATGTATTCGCAAATACATAGTTTTTCATCTAAAAGATACATTTTTCCAAGCATATCAATTTGATCATAAACATATGGCTCTGGTATAAATTTCTCACCATCTATTTTAGGAAATAAATGCTCCTTTAATAGTTTTGTCTTATATATAAGTAAAGTATCATATCGATAATTATATTTGTAATTTAAATCCATCAAAGTAACATATTTTATGTTAGGAAATGATCCGTTTACCTTCTTATTGATAAAACCCTTCTTACAGATAATACCAGTAATCTCATCATGGATACTATTATATGTAGATAAAATTTTTTCAATACAATCATTTGTAAAATAATCATCTGAATCTAAACATACAAATAAATCGCACTTTGATTTTATTACTCCTAAATTATGTGCAATTTGCTTTCCTTGATTTTCTTGATAATAATAGCTAATATCGATCTTATTCTCTTTTATCCAACTATCTACGATTTTTTTTGTATTATCGGTTGAACCATCATCAACAATTATCCACTCAAATTCTTTGTTTGTTTGAATTATTAGACTATTATACACTCTCTCTAAAATATATGCTCGATTATAAGTTGGTGTAAAAACAGTTATTTGCTTTTTCAAATCTATCACTCCAATTAATTATTTTCTATGAACAACATTTAATGTTTTAATAAGATGTTCAAATATATATTTTCCAAATTATTAAAATAGGATTTTTGGTTATCTAATAAAATAGATTTTTTTATTGCCATCTTAGATTTTTTATTATAGTAGTTTTTATCTAATAAAAGTTTTTCTGTCTCATTTATATACTCGTGAATATTATTTGGATTGCAAAGCTCACCACACGTACTATCGACAATATTTCTAAGACCACCTACATTGCTTACTACACATGGTTTTCCTAAAGTTAAAGCTTCAAAAGCAACCAATCCATATCCTTCCCATTTGGATGTCAACATAAACACCTTCGATTGATTCAAATAAACATAAGGATTCTCCTTGAATCCAAGAAAGCTGATGTTATCAATTAATTGCATCTCATTTGCTTTACTAAGAACCTCATTTTTCATTTCACCATCTCCTACCCAAATCACTTTTAATTCTTTATTGTTTTTTACTAATTCAAAAATAATTTTTAAAAATTTCATTGGATCTTTAGCTTCACTTAATCGAGCTATACAGCATATATCATATTTGATTTCTTTTTTATTATTTTCAACTTTACTTATTATCTTTTCTCTAATTACTGGATTATTAACACAAACAATTTTTTTTGTAATAAACCTCTTAAAAATGAACTCATTTTTTATTGAATTAGAAACAACAAGTATCTTATCTGCTTTAAGAGATGATAATAAAAAAAGCATAGACTTGATACATATCTTTCTTATCCATAAAGAATTATTATGTATATGGGAAATTAATTTACAATTTTTCTTACATAATGAAGCAATAACCCCTGCTCTAAAATCATGTGCATGGATAATATTTGGATTAATCTCATTAATGACTTTTGAAACATTTTTGATATTAAGCTTTTTTATTGGAAAAAAAGAAATGTTCCTATCTACTAGTACTTTTTTGATTGGCCCATTTACTGAACAATAAAAATGTTCAAATTTATCTGACGAGTTTTCAATTATATCACAAACAACACTCTCAGCACCAGATACTCTATCACTTGCTAAAAGATGCAAAATTTTAATTTTTTCCATGCACTATATCTCCTCTTCTATTTTACAAATCCTATTCCATCTTGTAATTTTTCCTTCATCTCCTCTTTTTGCTCTTTAGAGATGCCTCCCCTTGTAGTAAACTCTTCGCCAAATAAAGGAAATTCACTCATGCTTTTTTTCTGCTTTTTTATATATTCTTCATATGTTGATATAATTCTCCCAGGATTTCCAGCAACCACAGAGTTATCCGGAATATCTTTTGTTATAACACTTCCACATCCAATAATCACATTATTTCCTATTGATACATTTGGCAAAATAATACTATAAGCTCCTACAAAAACATTATCTCCAATAATAACTTTTCCAATTTTTGCGTAGTTTAATTCTTTTTTCATGCTTGCATCATGTGCTAATATGTATACTCCAGTAGCTAGTGTTACATTATTTCCTATTTCAATTAACCAACAGTGAGGTGGATCAATAATACAATGTCCCTGTCTATTAAAATTTTTGCCTACTTTTAGTCCATTTTTAATTAGTTTTTTTGTTGATATTTCACCTCTTATAGTTCTAATAAAAGTTTGAATTAAGTTGAACATTACAAACCACCCTCTCAATCATAATCTATATATTTTTTTAATTTTTTCTAAAATATGAGATACATTAAATTCCTTAGCCTTTTTTTTATTATTATTGCAAATTATAATGTTTTTTTTAGGATTGCCATATAAAAAATCAATTTTTTCAATAAAATCATTTATATTATTGACGACAAATCCATTTATATCATCTTCAATCAAATCCTTCATTCCTCTACAATTTAATGCAACAACTGGTTTACTTGCAGAAAAAGCCTCTATCACATTTACTGGTAAACCTTCTCTCATACTTGCAGAAACAATGACATTAGAAACTGCTAAAATATTTGGTATATCATCTCTTCTTCCTAAAAAATGAATATTATTTTCCATTTTTTTACTTTTAACAAGTTTTTGATAAAATCCATTTAGTTCATCAGGCCCAACTAACAACAAATGTATATTATCATGTTTTTTACATATATTTTCCATTACATCAATAAGAAAATCTTGATGCTTATTTTTATCTAATCTTGCAACGCATGTTAATATAAAATCATTTTTTCTCAAAGGAAATTCTTTAATAAGTTTACTTCTTTCAATTTTTTCAACATCAACATCAAATTTTTTTATATCAATTCCGACACCCGGTACATATTGAATATCATTACATTTTTTTGAAAATTTCCTTTTTGCTAAACTATAATCTTCATTATTAATAGTAATTAATGTATCTGTATATTTCGCCAAATATTTTTCAATAGGATAAAAAAGAAACCAATTTAGTTTAGGAGCCCCTTTATAAAAATGAAAACCATGTGCTGTATAGATTACCCTAGTTCCGTATTTTTTTCTTGCTGTTTTTGCCGCAAGCCTTGTAACTACTGATCCCATTGGAGTATGACAATGAATAATGTCAAATTTTTCAGTTTCTATAATTCTTTTTAATTGTGTTATAGCTTTCAAATTTGATAGTTTAAAAGGACTTCTTTCAATGCATATTTGATGTTTTACATCACAAAAAGGAAATCTTTCATCCCCATTAGTTGCTACATGAACTTCATAACCTTTATCATGAAGTAATTTTAGATATGGTAAATGAAATGATTTAATATGTATGTCTACTGTTGCAACATATAAAGCTTTCTTCATTACTTTCACCTACTTAGTCTTTATTAATTTCTTTACAGGTATTCCAACAAAAGTACAACCTTCTTCTTCAATATTTTTAATAACAGTTGCACCGGCTCCAATAATATTATTTTTACCTATAGTAATATTATTAATTATAGTTACTCCTGCACAAATCCAAGTTCCTTCATTTATTTTAACAGTTCCTGCTAAATGTGAACCAGGTGAAATATGAACATAATCTTCCAAAATGTTATCATGATCTAGAGAAGAACATGTGTTAACAATGCAATGCCTTCCAACGACTGTTCCTGTATTTATATTAGGCTTTATTGTATAAGTTAATACTATATTAGGTTTGATTTGCTTTAAAATTTTAAAATATTTTAATAGAAGTTTACAATCTTTTACTGGATTTGTTCCTCTTCTATCAACTTCTGTTTCTATATATTTGCATCCTAATTCTTCTAAATCTTTTACTCTTTTTCCATTCGGTAATGAAATATATATTTCATTTTTTTCTAGAATTAATCTTTCAATTAATTCTTTTCTAAAATTATATAATCCCAAATCATTATTGGCTAATATTAATATCTTCAATTTTTTCTCCTTTATTTCATTTTTTGGGCTGGCACTCCTACATAAGTACCTTTCTCTTGTATATCTTTTACTACTACTGCTCCTGCTCCTATTATGCATTCGTCAGTTATATTAATATTATTTTTTATAGTAGCTCCTGCTCCTATATGTGTTAATTCTCCTATCGTTACAGTTCCACAACAAGTCACATTTGGTGATAAATGCACATAATCACCTATTTGATTGTCGTGCTCTACAATCGAGGCTGTGTTTATTATGCAATGTCTCCCTATTTTAGCCGATGTATTTATGCAAGCATTTGCCATTATTGTAGTTCCTTCTCCTATATCTACATCTATAGCGACTTGAGAACTTGGATGTATCGCTGTATAATATTTTATATCTTTATATTGGTCTGCTATATCCTTTCGAGTTTGATTATTTCCTATGCCTATTATAAAGCACACGTCTTGATTCTCTTCAGATATTTTTATACACTCTTCAATTTTTCCTATAACTACATGACTTGTATTTTTTATAACCACTGTCCCTTTTTCTATATTGTCATCTAAAAATCCTAATAAATTGTCACCTGATTTTATAATAATATCAGCAATTACTTTACCATGTCCCCCTGCGCCTATTATTACAACATTTTTTTTAGACATTTATTTTCTCCTTGTTTCCTTCAAATTTTTGCATAGTATCACTATTAGTTCCAGATATTCCTTCTCTTTTAAATACTTTGATAGCTGTTTTTATAATTATTTTTACATCTCCTATGAAACTTATATTATGTACATATTCAATATCTTTTTCAAATTTTTCTTCCCATGTTATTGCATTTCTGCCACTTGTCTGTGCTAACCCTGTAAGTCCTGGTCTAACATCATGTCTATGTTTTTGTTCTTCATTATATAATTTCAAATATTCCACTAATAGTGGTCTCGGTCCAACAATGCTCATATCTCCTTTTAATATATTTATTAGTTCTGGTAGTTCATCTAAACTGGTGCTTCTTAAGAACTTTCCAAACTTAGTTAATCTTTGTGAATCAGGTAATAATTTTCCTTTTTCATCTTTTTCATCTGTCATTGTTCTAAACTTATATAATGTAAATATCTTTTCATCTTTTCCTGGTCTTTTTTGTTTAAATATTATGGGGTTTCCTAAGTTTATTGCTACTAATATTCCTATAATTAGCATTAATGGCATTAATAATATTAATGCCATTAGACTTAATATTAAGTCTAATATTTTTTTTATGTATTTCGCGTACATTTTTTCTTCCTTTCGAACCGTTAAATGGTAGCAGCCCTTAATATTTTTTAGTTTATTATTTAAAACAATTTTTAACTATTTCTATTACTCTTTCTTGCTCTTCTTCTGTCATCTTGGTATCTGATGGTAAACATACTCCTCTGTTAAATAAGTCCTCCGATACTGATGTTCCATCATTTTTTGCTGTTATAAAGTCATATTCTTTAAATACTGGTTGTAAATGCATTGGCTTCCATACTGGTCTTGAGTCAATATTTTCCTTTTCTAGTGTTTCCATTATATTTAGTGGCTTAACTTTTGAGTCTTTGTCAATTGTCATTACAGATAGCCAATGATTTGGCTTTGTATTTTTTGGTATTGGTTGCATTTTTATTTCTTTTACTTTTTCTAATTCATTTTTATATTTATTGTATATTTCAGTTTTCTTCTCTATTCTTTTATCTAAAACCTTTAGTTGACCTCTACCAATTCCTGCACAAATATTGCTCATTCTGTAGTTATAACCAATTTCTTTATGTTCATAGTGTCTCACTGGCTCTTTGCTTTGTGTTGCCCAAAATCTAACCTTTTTTATTCCATCTTCATTGTTAGAAACTAGCATTCCGCCACCACTTGTTGTTATTATTTTATTTCCATTAAATGAAAATACCCCATATTCTCCAAAAGTTCCAGTTTGTTGACCATTATATATTGAGCCTAAACTTTCTGCTGCATCTTCAATTAATGGCACATTATGCTTTTTACAAATTTTTATTATTTCATCCATTTTAGCTGGTGTGCCGTATAAATGTACTACAATTACAGCTTTTGGATTTGGATATTTTTCAAATGCTTTTTCTAATGCTTTTGGATCCATATTCCAAGTTTCATATTCACTATCTATAAATACTGGTCTTGCATTTTGATATATTATTGGATTGCACGTTGCTGAAAAAGTTAATGATGAACAAAATACTATATCACCTTGTTGTACTTCTAAAGCTTTTAATCCTAAGTGTATTGCCGCAGATCCTGCTGATAGTGCTGCCCCAGTTTTTACTCCAACATAATTTGCAATTTCTTCTTCAAATTTGTTTACATTTTCCCCTAATGGTGCTATCCAATTTGTGTCAAATGCTTCTTTTATAAATTGCTGTTCATAACCTTCATCTGACATATGTGGTGAAGCTAATAATATTCTCTTTTTCATTTTTTCCTCCTATACAGTTGCTTTTATATTTTTGCTTTCTGTATTATTAATTTTTTCTATTGTATCTTTAATTATTTCTAGACTTGATTTATTTTCTATTTCATGTTTTTCTACTTTTAGGTTTATTTCTTCCGGTTCCTTATATGTTGGTACTACCTGCTTCATAGTATCTTTTATTTTATTTACACTAATATTTTCATTCTGTATTATTTCTTCTAATTTTCCTAGTTTTTTTAACATTTGTTCATAAGTTATGTCTGATGGTTTTCCTATAAATATTTTATTATGTGCTGTTGTTTGTAGTCCCTCTTCTGACATTAGCAGTTCTTCATAAAGTTTTTCTCCGGGTCTTAAACCTGTAATTTCTATTGGTATATCCACATTTGGCTCTAGTCCAGATAATTTTATTAAACTTACGGCTAAATCGTATATTTTTACTGGCTCTCCCATATCTAATACAAATATTTCTCCACCTTTTGCATAACTCATTGCTTGAAGCACTAGACTTACTGCCTCTGGTATTGTCATAAAAAATCTTGTTATTTCTTTATGTGTAACTGTTACTGGTCCACCTGCTGATATTTGTTTTTTAAATAGTGGTAATACAGATCCATTACTTCCTAGTACATTTCCAAACCTTACTGCTGCAAATTCTGTTTTACTTTTTTGGTTAAATGCTTGTATTATCATTTCACACATTCTTTTTGTTGCTCCCATTATATTTGTTGGATTTACCGCTTTATCTGTTGATATTAATATGAATCTTTTTACACTATATTTGTCTGCATAATTTGCTACATTGTATGTTCCAAACACATTGTTTTTTATAGCTTCTAATGGGCTTACCTCCATAAGTGGTACATGTTTATGGGCTGCAGCATGGAATACCAAGTATGGATTATATTTTTTAAACACTTGCTCTAGTCTTTTTTTATCTCTAACACTTCCCACAATAGCCACAATTTCGAATTTTTCATCATAATGGTTCTGTTTTAATTCCATTTCTATGTTATATAAATTATTTTCATATATATCAAATATTATTAATCTGCTTGGATTAAATTTTGCAATTTGCCTACATAATTCTGAACCTATAGAACCCCCTCCACCTGTTACTAATATGGATTTTCCTTTAATTAGTTCACCTATGTTTTCGTTAGCTAAGGTTATTGGTTCTCTGCCTAATAAATCTTCTATTTCTACGTCTCTTAAATTTTGTAATAAACTTTTATTTTTGATTATATCTGCTATGCTTGGTAGTACTCTTATTTTTACACCTGTTTCTTGACATATATTTAATATTTCTTTTTTATTTTTATTGTCTATATTACTAATTGAAAAGAATATTACATCTACTTTGTATTGTTTGCATATTTCTGCTATATCATCTCTAGTACCTAATATCTTTATTCCTGATATTGCATAATTCATTTTGTTTGGATTATCATCAATTAAACCTACTATATTGTAATAGCCTTTCATTGTATTTTTTACAGTTTTTATTATTTCGTTTGCTGCTTCTCCTGCTCCTATTATTAAGAGATTTTTTCTTTCTGTTCTTTCTTTTTCTATCGGATTTATTTCATTTAATAAAAATCTTATAATTACTCTATATGACACTATTGCTACTGCTATTAAAATTGTTGCAAACACTACTTCTTTATATCCCATTAATGGTGCTTTAAATAAAAACTTTATTAATATAACTATTGCACCTGAAAATATTGATAGGCCTATATACTTTATATAATCTATTCCATTTTCAAATCTTGTTATATTTCTATACACATCTAAGATGTTAAATGTAACTAAATATACAAATAAGGATAACACTACTGTATTATATAATAGTTGTACATACTGCAATTTTTCTATATGATTATTCACCAATAAAAATGCACTAATTATATATGAAATATTTATTATCATAATATCTATTATATATAATATCATCGCTCTGTACTTTCTAATTAGTTTCATATGTTCCCCCTGTTTTTATCTATACCCCGTTTTTTGAATAATCTTTTCGCTTATTTCTTTTATTTTGTCTGTTACTTTGTAATCTTCCTCTCCAAATAATTCTTTGTGTAATTCTACTACATTTTGTTCTAATGTTATTGGTGGTCCATACCATACTCCGTTTAATGTTATTCCTTGTGTTTTATATGGCCATCCTTTACTTTCTACTATTTTGTATGAAGCTACTGTTGGTATTAATGAAAGTATTTCTTTTGTTTCTATGTTTGTATATATATGTGGTAATAGTTTGTCTGCTAATTTATTTAGTTCCATTATGCTCATTGTTTTTGCTTTTTCAAATACAGCTATAATTACTTTTCTCATTCTTTCTGTTCTAGCATAGTCATTATCTATTTTTCTTATTCTGGCATAAGCAAGTGCTTGGGCTCCTGTTAGTTCATATGTTCCGCCTTCTACTATTCCTGGAATTTGTGTTGCTTCTGCATCTGTTACTGTCATTTCTATTCCACCTATTGCATCTATTATTTCTTGTGTTGAGGTAAAATTTACTGTTGCAAACTCTGTTATGTTTAAGTCTAAGTTAGTGTTTAGTGTGCTCATAGATAAAGCTGGCCCTCCGTAGGCATATGCATGGTTTACTTTATCTAGCCCATAATTTGGAATCTCCAAATATGTGTCTCTATATACCGATACTAATTTAATTTCTTTCGTTTTTTGATTTATACTTGCTATTATTATACAATCCGAGCGACTTCCTTCATATGTTCCTGTGGTATCTATACCAAATAAAGCAATATTTCTATATTCTGCTAAATTTTCCTCTACACCTTCGGTTACTTGTACTTCTCCTGGTTTTATTACTACGCGGTTTACTTTATTTAGTTTATTTACTACGTATATTCCAATTACGGCTAATATTACAACTATTATTATCAATATTATTAATAAAGCTTTTAAAATTTTTTTCATATGTTCCCCTCTTTTGACTAAGTTCTTTCATTTATTATGATATATCAAGGGTCGAATAAAGTCAATAAATATCATATAAAATATTTTTCCAATTTTTGTATTTTCGTAGGTGAATAATTGGTTTTTATTTGTAAAAAAGGCTTTGTAGATTATATCATAAAATTTTATTTTGCGATGTTTTTAGGCTTGATAATTTTAATTGATTTTTTCATAATAACACTATACTTATTGAAACTTGACATTTCTTATTATTTATGTTATTCTATTATAGCAATTTTTTTGCAAATAATAATTAAAGGAGGACATGTTATGAAAGTCCGTATTAGCTCCAATTTACAATGTGAGGTTGACCAGAGGAAATGCGATTGCAAACGTGAACCAGCTCATTGCCATGTCACCCGGAATGGCATTCGTGTAGCCCAAGTTTGGTTGAACCCCGTAAGAATCGAATCCGGTCATTCCCTTGACCGGAATGAAGTTCAACAAGTTCTGGATGTTGTGTCCAGCAATTCCTATTCTCTTATGAGCGAGTACGAATATAATCGTGAACATGGTGCCGATTATTAAAAAAGCTACTCTCTTATGAGCTAACTGGAAGCACAGTGCCGATTATTAAGAAAGAACCCCTAGAACTTTGGGGGTTCTTTTAATAATTTTCAATGCTTTTTATACTTTTTTAAAAAAATCTATGTTTAATATAATTTCTTTATTGTTAAAGATTTGAATGAGATTTTAAATATAACCTTATTTAGCTTCAGCTGTTTCTCCTTTGATAATGTTAGCTCTTTTGTGTTTGCATAAGGAATCTTCTCCCAAGTTAAAACTTTGGTAACAAAAAAATACACCTATTGCTAAGTGTATTTTGGTGCACCAGGAGGAATTCGAATCCCCGACCTCTCGGTTCGTAGCCGAGTGCTCTATCCAGCTAAGCTACTGGTGCATAAAATTTAAACTTTATTTAGTATATCATAAATAAGTGAAGAAAACAATATAGTTTAACTATATTGTTTATTATACTTTTATTTCTTGCTTTTTTCAATAGTTTTATATTCTTTTTTATTGATTATTTTTTTATATTATGAAATAATTATATATAAGGAGGCTCTTATGAAAAAAATAGTAAAGTTTTTTCTATTATTAATATTTATTTTTGCAATTAGTTGCTTTGGACATTCTGTTGAAGCAAATTCTATTAAATCTATTTCGATGGATATTTATGTAGATAAAAATGGAAATGCAAAAGTTACGGAGGTATGGAATTGCGATGCTAACCAAGGAACAGAAGTATATCATCCTTATTATAATTTAGGTGAGTCAGAAATACAAAATTTTTCTGTTAGCGAAAGTTCCACTTCTTATAGCGTTTTAAGTTCTTGGCATACTTCTGCTAGTTTTTCTGAAAAAGCTTATAAATGTGGAATCAACTATATTGAAGATGGTGTTGAATTATGTTGGGGAATAAGCAAATATGGCAAGCATACATATACTGTTAATTATGAAATTACAAATTTTGTTTCTTCTTTAACAGATTCTCAAATGATTTATTGGACCTTAATCCCTCATAATTTTTCTAATGAAATTGGTAAGGCATATATAAAGATACATACAGATTTTAACATTCCTAATACTGTTGATGTTTGGGGATATGGTAATTATGGTGGTACTGCTTATGTGTATGATGGATATATTGAGATGCAGTCAGATGGAGTTCTACAAGAAGATGAATATATGACTATACTGGTTAAGTTTCCTTTAGGTACATTTAACACTTCAAATACTTTAGATAATGACTTCCAATATTACTATAATATGGCACAAGAAGGAAGTACGGCATATGTTAGCTCATCTACAAGTTATTTTTTTGATTTTATTTTGCCAATTTTAGTAGGAGTCGTTATAGGTATTATTTGTATAGTCGCGGTCATTGCTATTTATTGTGAAACTCCTAGGTATAATTTCAAATTATCAAAAGATGAGAAGAAAAGTATTCCTTATTTTAGAGACATTCCTTGCAAGGGTGATTTACTTAGAGCTTATTATATTGCTAGCAAATACAAGCTTTTCAAAAACAAAACAGATATATTAGGTGCATTTATTTTGAAATGGCTAAAAGATGATTTAGTTCGCATAGAGCCAAAAGAAACCGGCCTTATATTAAAAAAAGATAATTCTGTTATAGTTTTTAATAAAACTGGTGATAATTTATTTACTAATCAATATGAACAACAAATGTTTAATATAATGTACAAAGCTAGTAAAGATGGTATTTTAGAAAATAAAGAATTTGAACGTTGGTGTCAGAATAATTACTCTACAATTCTTAATTTATTTGATAAAATAATAGATAAAGAGCAGCAAAAATGTATTAACGATGGACTTATTTCTGTAGAAACTGTAAAATCTTTTAAGTTTTTTACACGTAAGGAATATAATGCAACATCTGAGTTAAAAGAACAAGTTATACAACTTATGGGATTAAAACAATATTTAAATGATTATACTCTCATAAAAGATAGAGAGGCCATTGAGGTCCATTTATTTGAAGAATATTTGATATATGCTCAAATGCTTGGAATTGCAAAAAAAGTTGCTAAACAATTTAAAGATTTATATCCAGAAGTAATTGAACAATCTTGTTACAATTCATATGATAATATTATTTTTATCAACATGTGTGCAAGTCATGGTATAGCAGAAGCAAATTCTGCTAAAGCTCGTGCAGAAAGCTATTCGTCTGGTGGAGGCGGATTCTCATCCGGTGGAGGCGGTGGTGGTTCCTTCGGCGGTGGTGGAGGCGGCGGTGGTTTCCGCTAAGTAAATAGCACTGTTTAAAAAATGGGAATCGACTTGTTAAAAATAGAAATGGTACTTATATATTACCATTTCTATTTTTATTTATTTTAACTTTTTTTAATTTAAGTATTGCCAAACGTTTTCTTTTGTGCTATATTATATAAGTAGCTTATATATCGAGGTGTAGCGCAGTTGGTAGCGCGCGTGGTTTGGGACCATGAGGTCGCAGGTTCGATCCCTGTCACCTCGACCAATTAAAGAGAGTTTTTAGACTCTCTTATTTTTATGCCAAAGGGGACGGGGAATTTTGGCACACTTTTATTCTTTATTATATTCTCTTCTAAGTTTTTCTCTATTTATATTAATAGTTTTTGAGATTGTTCTAAATGCAATATTATGCTTCTTTAATATTTCTGTTAACTTTTTAAGCTCTACTTTATTTTCTCTTACTTCTTCCATTTTTATTTTTTTCTTCTTTAAAAACTCTTTTACTAGTTTTTCGCATAAAATTTCTTTATCTTCTTCTATATCTATAAAAACATATTCTCCATCATCTATAAAATCTATTTTTTTGTAATTTGAAAATTCATATTCTTCTGGATTTTTACATATTTCTGCTTTTACCGGATTGTCATAAATGTATTTGACACAGTTGTATAATTGTTTTTCACTATATATTCCCTCTGCTTTATATCTGTCACGGAACACATACCCTACCCTTTTATATTTTTTGTTATAATACTGACCAAATCTAGTGTTTAAGCAATGCATATATCTACTTAAATTTTCTACACTTGCTGTTTCTAATAACATATGTACATGGTTATTCATTATGCAATATGCAATGATTTTTACATTGTACTTGTCTTTTATTTCATACATGTTTTTTATATAAAATTTTATATCTATTGAATCTTCAAATATAAAATTTTTATTTATTCCTTGTGACATAACATGAAAAAAAGATGTTTTTAAATAGTTTCTTGGAAATCTAGGCATAAGAATTTTGCCTCCTTAGAATTAAAATTAAAAAATATGATATAAATCTTAATAATTTATATCATACTTATTTTAATTAATTTGTCGAAATTTGGATTTAACTTAAAAAAATTTTAATATGTGCCAAAATTCCCCGTCCCTTTTGGCATATCAATAACCTGTTTTTAAATTATTATTCTTCATTAAAACTTACTCCTTCCATTTTTTTATTACCTCTCGCATTAATAATATTTTTATATTTTGTAATGTTTTGAGACAGTTTCTCAATTACTGATTGTTCATAATTAGTAACATTATTAATATCTAATATATCTTTTCTCTCATCTCCTGAAAGATAGTACCATTTTTTAGCTATATCTGATATTTCCTCCTTTCTTCTTTGTTCTTTTTCATTAAGTTTTATTTTATTTTCAAAGTAATTATAAAAATCTAAAAATATTGTTTCCACTTCATCTTCTGTAACTTCATATATTTTTAATAGTTCTTCCTTTTCTGTTTCTTCAAAAACATTTGCTTTAAATGCTTCTGCTATTTCATAAAGCAATAATTTTCTTTGTAAATTTTCAATTTCATCATAGCTCTTTATTATACACTCTTCTTCCTGATCAGTCACATAAAATGTATTCTTGAAGGCATCATATTCATCTTTCATATTTTCATCAGTTAATACACTATATAATTCGTGCATCCAATCATAATCCACGTTTGCTTCTTTAGAGTTTTTTCTTAATACATATTCTTCCAATGCATCATTTAAAGATATATTTTCTTTTCTCATATACGAAACTACTCTTTGACTATTGATGTTATTGTTTAATAATAAATGTTTTAATAATATTCCATACTTTTCATATATCCAACTTGATGGGATTTCTTGTCCCTTTTCCCTATAATGTTTAATTGCCTCTTCCATTGTTTTTCCATATGTATGAATTGAATAATATATACACGAAAAATTCAGTCCATTTTCAATACAATATTCAAGTAACGATTGTCCATTAGGTAATACTAATTTTTTATTTGACATTGGAGATTTTCTTGGTTTTTCAGTTTTTAACTTTTTTATGTCATCAATCTTCATTCCAGAATTCAACATATTTAACAATTCAGATTCTTTTATTCCTAAAACAATTGATAAATCTGACAAACTTAATTCTGTATTTCTGATTGTAACTTTTTGATTTCTACTCCTCTGGATTTTTGCCATATAAACTGCTTTATCAATATTACCATATTTTTTGTAATACCTACGCAATGTATTTTCTGCTACTCCTTCATCTTTAGCTATTGTTCTTAAGAACTTTAATTCGCCTTTATATTCGATTCTACCACTTTCATACTCATCCTTTTTTTGGTAATATCGTTTTATTGCCTCATAGATATCTCCTGTTTGTTCATAATATCTTTTTAATGTATCTCCTGTTGTTCCCACTCTTTGAGCAATAGCTCTCATAGCTAGTATTTCACCATTATATTCAATCTTTGTTTCTTCTGATTTTCTTCTTATTTCTTTGCATTTATTTACAGCTAAATAAATATCTTTATACTTATCATAATATTTTCTTAATGAGCTTGCTCCTATTCCTTCTCTTTGAGCAATAGCATAAATTGCCAGCATTTCACCATTATATTCAATCTTTGTTTCTTCTAATTTTCTTCTTATTTCTTTACATATATTTACAGCTAAATAAATATCTTTATACTTATTATAATATTTTCTTAATGTGACTCTTTCTATTCCTTCTCTTTGAGCAATAGCATTAATTGTCAGTATTTCTCCATAGAACTCAATTTGATTATTTATCATATTGAACCCTCCTTAAATTCAAACAATTCCATTTTAATTATATCATAATTAGACACTTTTTTCAAATAGCTCCTTTTGTCACATTGTATCATTTGTAATTTTATGTGCCAAAGGGGACGGGGAATTTTGGCATCTCTATATATCATTTCATTTTATAATAAAACTTTCTTTATTATTACATAACAAACTAATTATACCTCTACGTATAATATAACTTTGTCCATAAACAACTATTGAATTGTCCGTTTCAAAAATATGACTTTCATCACACAAAGCATAAATTGTTTTGCTTAATGATTCACCTAAAATGTTATCTCTTTGATAATTTTCTAACTCATTAAAATTAGAAGTTTCAATATTAAAATGTGGCTCTATATTTATTTCTGTTAAACCCAAACCAGTAAAATGAACAGGCTCTGAATTAGTGCCATTTTCTGGACTATTATAAACATTCTCAGCAAGATTTATTGAACCAGCACTTTGTCCAATTATAACACCATTATATTCCTTTAATAGATATTTTAAATTCATTTCATTAAAAAATTGATTTTGAATATATGTATCTCCACCACTTAAAAATATCAAATCAGCTTGCTTTATATAATTAGTAACATTATGTTTTGTTCTATCATCTAAAATATAATAATTTTTAAAAGCTATATCTGATAGTTTTAAAGCTTCAAACAATAGATTCGAATATTCAGTAACTTTCTCAATATCACTTGGGTTAGAAGCGATATATACAATTGTGTCAAATCTATTAATAGTCTTTTTCAATTGTCCTACTAATCCATTAGTGTTATTAATCTCATTTGCAATTTTTTTATTAGCTATTTTATGATAATGATTTAAATTACTTGTCAAAAATATTTTTTTCATGATTTTCCTCCAATATTTTATATTGCTTTTTCTGTGTAAATAAAGATTTTATAATATATTGTATTTCTATTGCACTTTTTTAAAAATTCATTCCTATAATATTCGCATCTGTATCCATTGTTGTTCTCATATCAATTCTCGTTATAAGATAATAAAAATCCGGTCTTTTATAATAAATTTTCATTATATTTTAACCTAGTTCACTCCATAAGGTATTAGCTATGGAGTGGATTACTTTAATAATTTTATTACGACACTGAAGCAACAACTAATAATTATATCTGATAATTCTTGACTCGGCATTTTACTTTCAATTTTACTATCAGTATATGTGCCAAAATTCCCCGTCCCTTTTGGCACTTTTGGGCATTTTTTATAATTCTGATACTCTCAAATGCAATTCTCTTAATTGTTCTGTTGTTACTATTCCAGGTGCACCCATCATTAAATCCTCTGCTTTGCTACTTAGGGGAAATGCAATAACTTCTCTGATAGATTTGCTATTTGTTAATATCATCAACATTCTATCTACTCCTGGTGCAATTCCTGCATGGGGAGGTGCTCCAAATTGAAATGCTGAAAACATTGCAGTAAATTTTTCTTCAATATATTTTTTATTATATCCTACTTTTTCAAATGCTTTTATCATTATTTCAGGGTCATGGTTTCTAACTGCTCCTGAAGCTAATTCTACTCCATTGCATACTAAATCGTACTGATATGCAAGTATTGATAAAGGATCTTCCGTGTCTAATATTTCCATTCCTCCTTGTGGCATTGAAAATGGGTTATGACAAAATGTTAATTTTCCTCTTTCATCATACTCATACATAGGGAAGTCTGTTATCCAACAAAATTCTATTTTATTTTCATCTATTAAACCTAGTCTTTTACCTAATTCATCTCTAATACTCCCTGCTAATTTATCAACTACTTTAGGATATTCTGCAATAAAAAATAAACAATCTCCTTCTTTTGAATCTGTTCTTTTTAGCATTTCTAATTTAGCTTTTTCTGGAATAAATTTAGCAATTGGCCCTTGTAGAGTTAAATCATCCATAATTCTAAGCCATGCCAATCCTTTAGCTTTTAAATCTTTTATTGCATAATCTGTCATCTCTTCAAAGAAGCTTCTTGGTTGGTCTTTGACATCATGTGTTGCAATTATTCTTACCATTTGTCCTGCAAATGCTTTTAAGTCAATATTTTTAAATAAATCTGTTACATCCACAATTTCTAATGGGTTTCTTAAATCTGGTTTATCACTTCCATATTTAGACATAGCTTGTTTGTAACTAATCCTCTTAAATGGATATTTTGAAATTTCTTTATCAGAAAATTTTTTAAATGTCTCATACATTACTGGCTCCATTACTTCGAAAACATCTTCTTGCGTACTATATGCCATTTCTATATCTAATTGATAAAATTCTCCTGCTACTCTATCTGCTCTTGCATCTTCATCTCTAAAACATGGTGCTATTTGAAAATACTTATCTATACCTGCCACCATTAACAATTGCTTAAATTGTTGTGGCGCTTGAGGAAGGGCATAAAATTTCCCTTTATGCAATCTACTTGGTACTAAATAATCTCTTGCTCCTTCTGGCGATGATGCTGTTAATATTGGTGTCTGAACCTCTAAAAAATCTTTTCCTATCATTTGTTCCCTTAAAAATTGAATTACTTTAGCTCTTAATTGTAAATTACTTCTTATTTTTTCTGACCTTAAATCTAAATATCTATATTTTAATCTTAAATCTTCTCTTACCGGTGTATCTCCACCTATTTCAAATGGTAAAGCTTTCGTTCTTTTTCCTAATATTTTTATTTCTTCAATATAAATTTCTACTTTACCTGTCTTTAATTTTAAGTTAATTGTATCTTCAGATCTTTCTCTTACTATTCCATAAACTGTGACTACTGATTGTGTTGGAATATGTGAAATTACATCTACATCTTTACTTTCCGCAGATGTAACTACTTGCACTATTCCATACATATCTCGTATGTCCAAAAATACTAATCCTCCTAAATCTCGAATTGTTTCTACGAATCCTGCAATTCGTACTTTTTGTCCAATGTCTTTTGTTGTAATTTCATCACAATAATGTGTTCTGTACTCTTTCATTTCTATTCCTCCTTCAATAGCAGTGGCAATTTTAGGGTACAAAAAATCGCCCACTGCTTAGCATTGCAGGGACGAATATATATTAATATCCGCGGTACCACCCAGATTGAAAGTTTTATTCTTTCCACTCTTTAAAAATTATTCTGCTCCAACGTGTTTCGGTTATGTACGTTTTCTAAAAGGGCTTTCAACCGCTGACCCTTACTCTCTACTAGTAACCTTTACAGCCTTTCATCTTCATCACAAAATAATTTTTATAATAATCATCTCAAATTATTATTGTCACTATTATCAGAATTATCCATAGTAATCACCTTCCTTTAACATATTTCTATTATAGCATCATATTCTTATTGAGTCAAACTTATTTTTTGCTTTTCATTTAAAATTTTTGTTCTTTATACCATTTTGAGAATTGTTTCATTGAATCTACTGATTCATATTTTATTCTACCTGCTCTTTCCTCTTCTGTCATTTGGGCCAATGTTTTATCATATCCGTATGGTTTAAATATATACCATAAATCAGACCATTTTTTATCTGTATCATTTCCTAACATTTTTTCAGTTAAAGTTCCTTCATGTTTTCCCATAAATTGATGTAACTCTTTTCCATCGTAATAAGATAAACATTCTGTAAATCTGCAAGTTCTGTTTTCTTTTCCTTCCATCAATTTTAGTAGTCCATTTATTCCTATTGTATCTAATGCAAAATTTACAAAAGCTCTAGGAAAGCCATTTAATTCATCTATCCAAAATCCACAATCTAGAGAAATGCATGGCTTATTTACTAATTTATAGGCTTCCATTACTTTATACTTTGATATATATTTTATATCATCACTTCTAGGTTCTTCTAGTTCATATTCAAAAACTTTAAAAGTTACTCCTTCTAATTGCTTATTAGCTGATGCTATTTTTCCTTTATTATGTGTTACAAAAACTATTTCATTCATTGATTTTTTCTCCTATTAATTATTATATTTTCATTTCTCTCTAAAATAATTTTATTAAAAAAGATCTATTTTATAAAGGCGGAGATTGTCAAAATCTCCGTCTCCATTGACATTATTTTAAAAGTTCTTTTTCTATTTCTGATAGTTTTTTATCTGCATCTTCCATATTTTTGCCTTTTACTCCAATATAGAATTTTATTTTTGGTTCTGTACCTGAAGGTCTAATTGCACACCAAGCATCATCATTTAGTTCATAATATAGTACATTAGATTTTGCTGTATTAGTTTTTTCTTCTTTTCCTGTAAGTGTGTTTATTATTTTACCTGTTTGGTAATCTCTTACTGCCTCTACGTTATATCCTCCCATAGTTTCTGGTGGATTATTTCTCATATTTTCCATCATTTGCTTTATTTTTATTTCGCCTTCAATTCCTTTTAATGAAATAGAAAATTGTTTTTCTTTATAATATCCATATCTTTCATACATTTTGTTTATTTCATCCCATAATGTCATATGCTGTTTCTTATAATAAGCCACCATTTCACATAGTATCATTACTGCAACTATTCCATCCTTATCCCTTGCATGTGTTCCTATTATGCATCCATAGCTTTCTTCATATGAAAATAGACAATTATAATTATTATTATTTTCTTCAAATCCTCTAATTATTTTTGCTATGTTTTTAAATCCTGTTAATGTTTCAAATAGCTTTACACCATAGTAGTCACAAATTGCATCTGTTAAATTAGATGAAACTATTGTCTTTATAACAGCACTATTAGCAGTTAATTGTCCTTTTTCATGTTTTTGTGATAGTATATACTCTGCTATTAAATTTCCTGTCATGTTTCCATTAAATTGTATATATTCTCCTGTTTTTGTATCTTTTACATAAACCCCTAATCTATCTGCATCTGGATCATTTGCTAATACTATATCTGCATCAACTTTTTTTGCAAGTTCTAATGCTAATTTAAATGCTTTGCTATCTTCAGGATTTGGATAATCTACTGTTGGGAAATTTCCATCTGGTTCTTCTTGCTCTTTTACAACATATACATTTTCAAATCCAATCTCTTTAAGAATTCTTTTTACTAGCATTCCACCTGTTCCATGTAGTGGTGTATATACTATCTTTATATCTTTTCGCATTTCATTAATTGCATCTTTATTAATAATTAATTTTTTTAATTCTTCAATATATCTATCATCTATTTCGTTACCGATAACATTGTATAATCCTTGTTGTATTGCATTTTCTTTATTCATTGTTTTTATAGATGATAAATCTGTTATATTGTTTACTTCTTGTATTATTTCTGCATCTATTGGCTCTACAATCTGTGCGCCATCATCCCAATATACTTTATATCCATTATATTCTGGTGGATTATGGCTTGCTGTTATAACTATTCCAGAAATACAGCCCAATTCTCTTACGGCAAATGATAATTCTGGTGTTGGCCTTAATGTTTCAAATTTATATGTTTTAATTCCATTAGCATTTAAACATAATGCTGTTTCTTCACTAAATAGATCTGACATTCTCCTAGAGTCATATGCAATTGCAACACCTTTATCTTGTCCGCCTTTTTTTATTATATAATTTGCTAATCCTTGTGTTGCCTTTGTAACAGTATATTTATTCATTCTGTTTGTTCCAAGTCCAATAATACCTCTTAACCCTGCTGTACCAAATTCTAAATCTTTATAAAATCTTTCTTTTATTTCTTCTTCATTTCCTTCTATTGCTTTTAATTCTTTTTTTGATTTTTCATCTATAACTGGGTCTGCTAACCATTTGTTATATTTTTGCATATATTCTTCCATTTTTTGTTTTCTTCCTTTCATTAGTTATTTGCAAAATAATCTTTATATAATTTTCTTGCTGTTTCTGGACTATCAACTCCTTCTGCGTTTTTTACAGGTGCAAATTCCTCTTCTCTTTTAACTCTCATAACCAACATTTCTGGTATAGATGAAAATGCATCAAAGATAAATGCTTCAAACTTATACGCGTTTGGCTCTGTTGGACTTATAATATTTCCTTTTTCATCCATGTATGTTGCCTTTTTGAATGCCACATGATATGGTAGTTTATTCTTAGCTAATTCTTCCAATATTTTTATGTTAAATTGATTGCAAAGAATATGTGACTCTCCAAATAGCAACTCTCCTTTTTCATCAACAGCTTCTGCTAATTCATTAGATATTTCCGAATATTCTATAACACTTGGTTTTCCATCTTTTTTGCAGAAAACTCCTACCTTTTCATGTGGATTTGCTTTTACTACACTTTTTCCTGCTGCTAATACATTTCTTTCTATTGATAAACCTATTAATACGGGATCTACCATTTTTACTAAAACATTATCTACTCCTCCGATAAATACCCATTCAATTCCTTTATTTTGCATTTCATATATAATACCATTTTTTCTCATTGCCTCAAAAATAGCACCATGTCCTGCTCCTGCTTGTTTTATTAATCCTTCTTCATTTAATAATATTTTACCTTCTGTATTAATCATAGGCATTTCACCCTGAATAAAAAATTTTACTGCTTCTTTAGGATAATCAAAATAATTGTTTTTTTCAAAGAATTCAACTGTTTCATCATTGTTTTCATCACTTGTCATGATATACCATGGAACGACAACTCCGTATTTTTTTCTTGCTAATTTCAAAGTATCACATAGTATCTCAAAAATAGATTTATGTGAATCTAGTCCTAAGTCAAAGGTTCCCTTTGGTCCATTATGTCCCAATCTAGTTCCTTGTCCTCCTGCCATTGTCACAGCTGCCAATTTTCCTTTTTTAATTTGCTCTATTCCTATTTCTGAATATTTTTGGATTTCTTCGTTTGAAAGTTTTGCTTTGTCCACATGCTCAATTGGTTCTATTTTACAATTTTCGAATTTAATTTTATGTTTTGTTTGTTCATATAACTTTGAAATTTCACCAAAATCTATTGTTAATATATCATTTAATAATCTGTTTTTATCCTCGTTTGATAATTTTTCATAATTGCTTAGTAAATGTTCTTGTCCATATTTTTTAAGAATTTCCTTTGTGGCCAAAAGTTTCTCTTCCATATTATTTCACTTTCCTTTCTTCTTTTCTTTTTTCTTTCCATATTCTATATCATAAAAATATTTTAGTCAATTGCCTTTTCTAATATTAGTCTAGCTAGTAGCTTCTTCGATTTTTCCTTCTTTTTTATAATCCTCAAATACTTCATCTATTCTTTTTTCTCCTGATGTGTTTATTATTCTATCGTGTGAATCTAATATTTCTGTTATATTATAGTTAAAGTCCGTTATTTCATAACAATTTATAATTTTTATTTCTTGTTTTACTTTTGTATTTTTTTTCAACCATTTATCAATATGTTTATTTACAACATCTATAAAGTTTTTTCTTCCATTTACTAATATAATATATTTTTCATCACTTTTTGCAATTATATTTAATTTAGAACCTACTTCAGTATATTTTTGTGCTACACTTTGTTTCCAGTTAATCTCCAATATGTCTTCTTCATTTTTTAAATTCAATTTTTTAATTAATGTTTTTATGTTTTCTTCAATACTATTTTCTAATATAGTAATCATCTTATAATTATTCTCTATCTCTTTGCTTATGTAAGGAAGGATCATTGTTGTTAAATGCCATTCATTTATACAAAATCCACATAATTTTTTTATATTATTCATATAATTTTCATTCCTTTCGGGCATAAGTTTCTTGTTTTTTCTTTTGCCTCTCTTGGTAAATTTTACCATTTTATCTTTTTTAAGTCAACTTATTTCCTAAACAATCGTACACTTTATTTCGACATACATTTTTCTTGGAATTTATGTATAATTTTTTTTATTTAGTTAATAATTTTACTATACATACTATTTTTTCAAATGGAGGTTTTTTATGAAAAAATTTTTTACAAATGCAAATTTAAAAAGATTTTTGGTTTTAATTGTATTATTTAGTATATATGTTTTTATTTGTGCTTTCTCATATGCAAATGCTGTATCTACTAATATTGCTGATAGTGTATTTAGATTACACGTTATTGCAAATAGTGATACTGAAGAAGACCAGAATTTAAAATATTTAGTAAGAGATGCTTTAATAGAATATATGAATTCTATTTCTAATAAATGTACTAGTAGAAAAGAAGCTATTTCAATTGCCGAGTCACATCAAGATGATTTTTATACAATTGCACATCAAATAATTAGTGACAATGGATATAATTATGATGTAAATATTAATATAGGGAATTTTGCTTTTCCTACTAAAAATTATGGTGATATTTCATTACCTGCTGGCTACTATGATGCTTTAAGAGTGGAAATAGGAAATGCCAATGGACAAAATTGGTGGTGTGTAATGTTTCCTCCTCTTTGTTTTGTAGATGTTAGTAGTGGAATAGTTTCGGAAGATTCTAAAGAAACTATTAAAAATAATTTGCCTAACGAAGAATATAATTTAGTTACTAACACACAAAATGCAGATGTAAAATTCAAATTTAAATTATTAGAATTTTTTCAAAATATCAAGTTAGCTAATAATTAAATAAGTATCTTGTAAAAATAAATAATTTATGTTATAAATAGAGATAGAGTTTTTACTCTATCTTTATTTATTGGAGGGAATACATTGGATAAGTTTGTTATAAAAGGAGGCACACGCCTAAAAGGAGATGTAACAATAAGCGGTGCAAAAAACGCTGCAGTTGCTATCTTACCTGCTACATTATTAGTGAATGGAATTTGTACTATTGAAAATTTGCCAAATATAAGTGATGTTAAAATTTTTTGTGAAATATTAAGTACACTTGGTGCTAAAATCACTTGGAATACCCCAAATGAAATTACCATAGATACAAGAAATATAGATTGTACAAATGCACCATTAGAAATGACAAGTAAATTTAGAGCTTCTTATTATTTATTAGGTGCTCTACTTGGTAGATGCGGTTGTGCTGAAGTTGGTATCCCTGGTGGATGTAATTTGGGAGCAAGACCAATAGATCAACATATAAAAGGCTTTGAAGCACTAGGTGCTAAAGTAGATGTGGGTCAAGGTAAAATTTCTGCAAAAGTCAAGAAACTAGTTGGCACTTCTATTTACATGGACATTGTCTCTGTTGGTGCAACTATTAATATAATGTTAGCAAGTGTATTAGCAGAAGGTACTACCACTATAGATAATGCCGCTAAAGAGCCTCATATTGTTGACGTTGCTAACTTTTTAAATTCTATGGGAGCAGATATTCGTGGTGCTGGAACAGATGTTATAAAAATAAATGGAGTAAAGGAATTAGTAAAAAATGGCTCTTACTCTGTTGTTCCTGATCAGATTGAGGCAGGTACCTTTATGCTTGCTGCCGTAGCTTCTAAAGGAGATATATTAATAAAAAACTGTATCCCTGAACATTTAGATTGTGTTACTGCAAAAATTTTAGAAATTGGTGGTTGTGTTGAGGATTTCGGGGACTCTATACGCGTTTTTTGTAACCAAAGACCTTCTAAAGCAACTGTTAAAACACTACCTTACCCTGGTTTTCCTACAGATTTGCAACCGCAAATGGGTGTAGTTCTTTCTATCGCTGATGGTACAAGTATAATAAATGAAAGTATATGGGAATCTAGATTTCAATATACAAATGAATTAAATAAAATGGGAGCTAAAATTACAGCTCAAGGTAAATCTGCTTTTTTTGAAGGAGTAAAAGAATTATCTGGATCTCCTGTTTATGCAACTGACTTAAGAGCAGGATCAGCATTGATAATTGCTGGAATTATTGCTAAAGGTGAAACACAGATATTTAATATTGAGCATATAGATAGAGGCTATGAAAATATTGAGCAAAAATTTAGAAATTTAGGTGCTAATATTCAAAGAGTTTCAGAATAGAGCAAAGGAAGAAGAAAATTATGTTTAGATTTTGCAGTTTATATAGTGGCAGTACTGGAAATAGTTTATATGTAGAAACACCAAATACTAAAATTTTAATAGATGCAGGAGAAAGTGCAAAAAAGATTGTTTCTGCACTTTCTAATATTGAAGTTGATATAACTGAAATTAATGCTATTTTAGTTACCCATGAACATTCTGACCATATAAAAGGTCTAGGTACACTTTCTAAAAAATATAATATACCTGTATATGCCAATAAAGGCACTTGGCAAGCTATGCCTGACCAAAGTATAAAAATAGAATTAGCTAATCAAAAGCTTTTTAATTCTAATACAAATTTTACTATTGGTGACTTAAAAATATTTCCATTTAGCATTCCTCATGATGCAGCTGAGCCTTGTGGATTTAATATTTATTATAGCAATAAAAAAATTAGTATTGCTACTGATTTAGGTCACATAGACTCTAATATAATTAGTAAATTAGAAAATAGTTCATTTATACTACTAGAATCTAACTATGATCCAGAAATATTAAAGTATTCTACATACCCATATTCTTTAAAGCAACGCATTGCTGGCCCTAATGGACATTTATCAAATATTTTAGCTGGTCAAACTATTTCTTACTTATTGCAAAGTGGACTTAGAAGTGTTATGCTTGGTCATCTAAGCAAAGAAAATAATTTTCCAGAGCTTGCTTATAAAACTGTAATGAATGAATTAATTGAGAATAACAAAAATTTTGATAGCTGTTCATTTAGTTTAAGTATAGCTAAAAGATATGAGCCTAGTTCAATTATTGAATTAGCATAATATATATTATCATTGTAGAGGAAACCTAAAATTTATTTATTCGGGGGCTAAAAAATTTTATAAACCTTTGTATTTACGGGAAAAATGGCATGCTTTAATATAGCATCATCGTTTCCTCTACAAAATTAAAAACAAATTAATTTAATCGGAAATTTTTTTTAGAATCTTTTTAGATAAAATTTTTTCGATTATTTTTTTGATTAAAAAATATAATGAAATAAATAGTATAAGTTTTAATAACATTTTATGTTCCTTTAGATAAATTTATGTATATATATTACTACTAGAGTTTTATAATGTCAATTAAAACTTCACGACAAAATTTGCCAAATTACTACAGAGGTAATCATTCCTACAAAGTCTGCTATTAATGCTGCAAATAGTACAAATCTTGTTTTCTTAACTCCTACACAACTTGTATATACTGCTATTGTGTACAAAGTAGTTTCTGTCGAACCCATTATTGTTGATGTTATCAATCCTATTGTTGTATCCACTCCATATTTTTGCATAATATCTACTGCTACTGCCATTGATGCACTTCCTGATATAGGCCTTAACATAGCTAATGGTAAAATCTGATTTGGTATTTTCAATAAATTTGTAATTGGAGAAATAAGTTTAATAATAAGATCTATTATTCCAGATTTTCTAAGTGCACCTACTGCTAAAAAAATGCCTACTAGTGTTGGAAATAATTTAAATACAATTTCAATTCCATCTTTTGCACCTTCTAAAAATGTATCATATACTTTATTTTTTTCAGCTACTCCATATAATAATATTATTAATATAACAGTTGGTATTGCTGCAGAAGATATATAGTTTATAACTTGCATTCTATTCATCCTCTCTTTCAATAAATGTCTTTTTAATTCGTTCGCATATTTTATTTTCCCATTTTTATAAATACTTTAGCAGCCATAATTGAGGATATAGCAGCAACTATTGTCGCTATCCATACAGGAAAAATTATCTGTGTTGGAGCAGTAGAATTTAAAGAATTTCTAATAGCTATTACATTTGTAGGTATTAACTGAATTGAAGCTGTATTTATTAAAATAAACATTGCCATTGAATTAGATAATGTCGTTTTATCTTTGTTTTCTTTTTGCATTGTTTTCATTGCTTTTAATCCCAAAGGTGTAGCTGCATTTCCTAAACCTAAAACATTTGCAATTATGTTCATAGAAATTTCTTCTTTAGCTTTTTCATTTTTGGTTAGCTCTGGAAATAAAAATTTTATTAATGGTTTCAATAAACTAGTTAACTTTTTTATCAGTGTTGTTTTTTTTGCAATCTCCATTATCCCATTCCATAAACACATTGTTCCTAAAAAAGTAAGTGATAAATTTACTACATCTGTTAATGACTCAAAAATACCATTGCTCACTTGCTCTATATTTCCAGAAAAAAAGGCATATATAAATGAAATTACTATAAATAAAGGCCAAATTATATTTAACATATCTCTCCTTTTACCAAATTTGTTTTTTACATGTTATTCTTGTTTTTTTATTTTATGTTTCAAATTTAGTTGTTATTGTAAATGTTTTTAATATTCTTATTTTGACTTTTTAAAAAAAGTAAATTTTTGTAAATTTTCTGTTGATTTTTTACCAAGTTTATGTTATTATAATTATAAATTCTTTGTCGAATAATGTTGTTTTTAAGGAGGAAATATATGAAATCTACTGGAATAATAAGAAGAGTTGACGAACTTGGAAGGGTTGTAATTCCAATTGAGTTAAGAAATCAATTTGGCATATTAGAAAAAGACCCTATCGAAATATATGTTGATGGATCTACAATTGTATTGAAAAAATATGTTCCTAATTGTATTTTTTGCGGGTCTGATAAAGATTTAAGTCAATATAGAGATAAGCAAATTTGTAAAAAGTGTATTAATAAAATTTCTACAATAGAAGAAAAATAGTGTCGTAAAGACACTATTTTTTTAAAAATTTTTGATAAATTTCGTTTTTATTTGTATTTTTATCTTTCGCAATCTGTTTTATTATTTCCTTTTTATCCATTCCTTTTTTTTCATAATACAAATAATGTTCTTCTAAACTCATCTCTTCAAAATTATTTTTTTCTTTAACATTATTATTTAAATCTAAAATTATGACATATTCACCCTTTATCTCTTCAAACTTGGCGATTATTTCGCTTATGCTACCTCTTATAAAATTTTCGTGTATCTTAGTTATTTCTTTTGCTAATGTACAATTAACATCTCCTATGTTTTCTAATATATCATTTAATGTTTTTAATAATTTATGTGGTGCTTCATATAATATTATAGTTTTATTTTGTTTTGAAATTTCATTTAACTTATTTGTTCTTAATTTTTTATTCAATGGCAAAAATCCATAAAATATAAATTCCTTGGTATTTAATCCTGAACAAATTAATGCATTTACTAAAGCACATGCACCAGGTATAGGTATTATATTTATATTATTTTCTATTGCTCTTTTTACAATTTCTTCTCCCGGATCTGATATCCCGTGGAGTTCCTGCATCTGTAACTAATGCAATATTTTCTCCAGATTTTAATTTATCTATTAATAAATCTGATTTTACTTCTTCATTATGTCTATGGTAACTAATTAATGGTTTTGTAATTGCATAATGGTTTAACAATTTTAATGTGTGTCTTGTATCTTCTGCTGCAATAATGTCCACTTCCGTTAGTATCTTTAATGCTCTTAATGTTATATCTTCTAAATTACCTATTGGTGTTGCGACTAAATATAATTTTCCACTCATTGTGTTACTCCTTAATTTTTATTATATATTTTTAATATTTCTTCTGTATATTTACCATCTTTTCTATAAATATATAATGGTTTGTCTATTTTTAAAAATTGTCCTCCATTTTTTATTGCTTTTATTAATACTAAATTAGGCTCTTTGTTTTCATACGGATATACAAGTTTTATTTCTTTAGGCTCTATTTTATTATGTCGCATTTCGTATATTATGTCTACAAGTCTGTCTGGTCTATGAACCATATAAAGTGTTCCTTTGTCTTTTAACATTTTATAGCTTATATTTATAAAATCTGTTAATGTTGCTGTTACTTCATGTCTAGATATTATTTTTTTATCTTTTTCATTAATTTTTCCTGTGTTTAATTTTTTATATGGAGGATTTGTAACAATAAAATCAAAACTGTTCTTTTCAAATATATTATCTAATTCTTTTATATTTTTATTTATTATTTCAAATCTACTTTCTAACCCATTTAATTGAATACTTCTTTTTGCCATTTCTGCTACTTGTTCTTGTATCTCTATTCCATATATTTTGCTGAGCTCTGTTTTTCCACATAAAAGTATGCCCAATATTCCTGTGCCTGTACCTAAATCTAATCCTACTGCTTCTTTTTTTATATCTTTTGCAAAATCAGAAAGTAATACACTATCTATACCAAAGCAAAATCCATCCTCTTGTTGTATTACTTTTAAACCTTTATATTCTAAATCGTCAATTCTTTCTTTTTCTTTCAATTTCATTATTTTACACTTTCCTTTTGCTTTTTGTTTTTTCTAGTACATGCTTATTATAGTAATGCAATAAATTACACCGATTTTGCTTCTTTACCCATTGTATTTTTTTGGAAGTAGATTTAATACTCTGCCCGCAAAATCTCCAAAATTTTGAGATTGTATTATTACTTTTCCTGGCCCTACTAATTTTGTTAAAAATAATCCTTCTCCACCTAAAAATATGTTTCCTAAACCTTTTACAGCTTCTATTTCATAACTTACTGTTGACTCAAATGCTACGACATTACCTGTATCTACTTTTAAAACTTCACCTGGTCCAAGGACTTTTTCTATTGGATCTCCATCTACTTCAATAAACAAAGTTCCACTGCCTATTGCTTTTTGCAAAATAAATCCTTCTCCTCCAAATAATCCTGCGCTGAATCGTTTTGTAAATGCTACTTTAGTTTCTACATTTTGCTCTGCACATAAGAAAGCACCTTTTTGTAATGTTATTCCTTGTGGTATTTGGCTTAAGTCAAGTGCTACTATACTTCCAGGAACTGTTGTAGCAAATGCCACAACAGCATCATCTTTTGTTGCTCTATAATTTGCCATAAATATTGATTCACCTGCAAAAGCTCTTCCTAAGCTTTTCATTATTCCTCCTCTTGCATTTGTATTCATTTCTATTCCTTCTGTCTGATAAGCCATTCCACCAGATTGAGTATACATACTTTCACCTTTTTTTAATGTTACTTCCACCACTGGTACAGTTTCTCCTACAATTTTGTAATTCATATATTTTCCCCCTTTTTTTATATTTTACATTATATATTAATTTTATTTTATTTTGCAATAGTATAAACATTTTATATTTATTAACATATTATATATTAAAA
>ULVL01056770.1_pt1 | contig 68473 bp, 54 predicted proteins | sample 1959381 | NCBI WGS metagenome assembly ULVL01 (sample SAMEA4835785, study PRJEB28245) | human gut metagenome | biome: gut microbiome; material: fecal sample | place: Denmark | collected 2008
GAGTTTATACTTAATCATTATATCGGATTGGCAAAATGACGTATTTCGTGTAAAATAAATGTGTTATATCTACCACAAGTCTTGTTTCAAAGGAGCGTTGCAAGCAATATGATAGGATTCTACGATTACACTGTCATAGCGACCTATGGGGCGCTTTTTATAGCCTTACACGGCATATATTCGTCCGCCGCAGGAAACCCGGCCGCAGGTCTTCTCTGCCTCATATGCTGCGGCGTCATAGATACCTTTGACGGTAGGATCGCCCGCTCAAAGAAGGATCGCACGGCAGACGGCAGGCGCTTCGGCATACAGATAGATTCGCTGAACGACCTTGTCTGCTTTGGCGTACTGCCCGCTTCCATAGGCGCGGCCTTCGGCATGAAGAGCATAGTATCTCACGCGCTGCTTTCGTTGTATGTGCTGGCGGCGCTCATACGCCTGGGCTACTTCAACGTCACCGAGGAAAAGCGGCAGGAGGAATCAACCGAGGACCGCACCCATTACCTCGGCCTGCCCGTCACCGCGGTATGCATAGTGATGCCTGCCGTATATCTCATAAGCTCTTACACAAACGCCGGCGCCGTCAGCCTGTTCAATATAATGTTCCCGATAATGGCTCTGGCCTTCATATCTCCACTCAGAATAAAAAAGCTCCGTTTGCCCGGCATAATAGCCGCAGGAGCTTTAATAGTTGCTGAAGCCGGCATGATAGCATCGGCCCTGTAAAGCAAAAAACAGCAGGGTGGCAAAAGCCACCCTGTTTTTTATACCTTCTTCCAGGTTTCCGGCGTAAAGACCATTATTATCGGGAATATCTCCAGCCTGCCTATTAGCATATCCAGCGTGAGCACTATCTTGGAAAGCGCAGAGAACTCCGAAAAGTTACCCATGGGCCCTACCTTGCCGAGACCGGGGCCTATATTGCCCATGCAGGCTATGACCGCCGTAAGGTTGGTGGTAAAGTCGCACTCGTCAAAGGATGCCACAAGCAGCGTAGACACGGCGACTATAAGCATATACATCACAAAAAATATGAGGGTATTGTGAAGCACCTCGTCATCTATGGTCTTGCCCTCCAGCTTTACCCGGTTGACGGAGCGTGGGTGCATCATGCGGCTGACCTCGCACCTTGCGGATTTCAGCAGTATTATAAGCCTCGATACCTTGATGCCGCCGCCCGTGCTTCCCGCGCAGGCGCCGATGAGCATTAGGCAGACCAGGATGCTCCTTGAAAGCTCCGGCCACCTGTCAAAATCAGCGGTGGAGAAGCCCGCCGTGGAGATTATGCTCGCCACCTGGAACAGCGCCTTGCGTATGATCTCCTCCACTGTGGGATACATATTGCGTATATTTACCGCTACCGCTATCACGCTCGCGGCGACTATGCCCAGGAACCAGCGCATCTCCTCGTTTTTGAATATGGGCTTTATGTTCTTCAGCAGTATGAAGAAGTATAAATTAAAGTTTATCGAAAACAGCAGCAGGAATACGCTTATGACGTATTCCGCGTAGGGGCTGTTATACCCAGCTATGCTGGCGTTCTTTACGCTGAAGCCGCCGGTACCTGCAGTGGCGAAGGTGCTCACCAGCGCGTCGTACAGCGGCATGCCGCCCGCAAGCAGGAACACTACCTCCAATATGCTTATCACCACATATATCCCATACAGTATCATGGCGCTCTGCCTGGCCTTGGGCACCAGCTTGCCAACCACAGGGCCGGGGACCTCCGCCCGCATTATGTGCATACTGCGGTCATCTGCAAGGGGCAGCACCGCCATTATAAATACCAGCACTCCCATGCCGCCCACCCAGTTGGTGAAGCTGCGCCAGAACAGCAGCCCATAGGGACAGCCCTCGACAGCTGTCAGTACAGACGCGCCGGTGGTAGTAAAGCCGGACGCCACCTCAAACACAGCGCCCACATAGTCGGGTATCATCTTTTCTATAGTAAAGGGCAGCGCGCCGAACATGGACAGCAGTATCCATGAGAATGACACGCCTAAAAAGCCCTCCCGGGCGAATATCTTGTTGTCCTTAGGCTTAAAGGACAGCAGCAGCATACCGACTATCAGCAGTATGCCTATGGTAGTACTAAACCCCAGTATAGATTCTCCGTGATACAGACCTATCAGCATGGACGGCACCATAAGCGCCGCCTCTGTTACCAGCGCAAGGCCAAGTATCCTTCCCAACACGCGATAATTCATATGCCTTTACTCTTTTTCCTTGAGGATATTATCCAATTCGTGCAGCCCGTTCATGGTAGTTACAACTATGACGGAATCGTGGGCCTTTATAACGTCGTCGCCTCCCGGGATTATGCAGGCTCCGCCGCGAATTATGGCGCCTACGAGCACGTCGTCCTTTATCGGCATATCCTTGAGGGGTACTCCTATACAGCGTGAGCTTTCCCGCACGCGGAACTCCAGCGCCTCTACCTTGTTGTCCGCCAGCCGGTACAGCATCTCCACATTGCTGCCGGTGGCGTTGGTCATGGCGCGAACGTAGCTTATTATGCGGTTGGCGGCTATCTCCTTGGGGGAGATCACGCTTTCTATACCCATGGGAGCCAGCATCTCCGCAAGGCGCGCGTTGTTTACCTTGGTAACCACCTTATCCACATTCAGGGAGTTGGCGTACATGGAAAGTATGATGTTTTCCTCATCGATACCGGTAAGGGCTATAAGAGCGTCCGTCTTGTCCAGCCCTTCCTCGCTGAGCAGCTCGTGATCCGTGCCGTCGCCGTGGAGTATGGTGGCCTTGGGCAGCAGATCGAAAAGCTGGTTGCAGCGCTTTTCATCCTTCTCGATTATCTTTACATGTATTCCTGTCTCTATCAGCTGGCGTGCAAGGTAATAGGCTATTCTGCCGCCGCCTACCACCATCACGTCCCTCACCTTGCGCTGGAAGGTACCCACGGTCCTGAAAAAGCTGCTTATCTCGGCAGGGGCAGCGAGTATGGTAAGCTTATCGCCGCTGCGTATGATGAAATTGCCCTTGGGTATGAAAACCTCCTCGCCTCGGCGGGCGGCGCAGACCAGTATCTTTACCTTAAATTGCCTGTAAAAGTCCGAAAGCTGTACGCCGTCCAGCGGGCTGTTCTCCTTTACCTTGAACTCCACAAGGTCTATCCTGCCCTTTGCAAAGGGCTCAGCCTTAATAGCGGGTACAAAGCGCATAAGGCGGGATATCTCGGACGCTGCGGACTGTTCGGGATTTACCACCACTGACAGCCCCAGCTCTTCCTTAAGAAAGAACATCTGCTGCTGGTACTGCGGATCGCGCACCCTCGCTATGGTATGCTTCGCGCCCAGCTTCTTGGCTACCATGCAGGCCAGCATGTTTATCTCGTCGGCACTGGTTGCGGCTATGAGAAGGTCTGCCTTCTGCACCCCCGCCTCGCTCTGCACCGCGTAGCTGACGCCATTGCCCTCTATACATATTACGTCCAGCTCGTTTGTGGTATTGCGCAGCGTATCCGGCCGGTTGTCTATTACGGTAACGTCGTGGCCTTCCTTGGAAAGACTTGCCGTTAGGGTATAGCCCACCTTGCCATCGCCCACTACTACTATATTCATCAAAGCTTCCTTTCTTACTTTCGCTTACAGTGATTTGGCTTTATATTATCACTGTGTATACCGAAATAGCAATAAGACTGCCGTAAATTGTTCGTCAAGAAGCAATAAATAAAAAAATGCCGAAGTTTTCGCTTCGGCACTTGTAAGTCCATATATCAGTTTTTCGGCGTGAGTATGCCCCGAAGGTCGCGTATCACCCCGCGCGGGCACTTTACGGCGCACATGCCGCAGCTGAGGCAGTATTCTTCGTCTATGACAGCGCAGTTGTCCTTTACCTTTATGGCTCCGGCGGTACAGGTTCTTTCGCATATGCCGCAGCCTATGCAGCTTACCTCACACTGCTTGCGGGCTTCCGGGCCTTTATCTCCGTTGGAGCACTTGACGGCTATATTGCAGGCGCTCTGGTGAACGCTGATTATGCCCTGAGGGCAGGCACGTGCGCACATACCGCAGCCTATGCACTTTTCTTCGTCCACCTCGGCAGCGCCGTACTCGTTCAGCGTTATAGCTCCGAACCTGCATGCGGAAACGCAGGCGCCGCAGCCTATGCAGCCGTACCTGCAGTCCTTGGCCCGGCAGCCGCCGTTGCAGGCCACAAAAGCGGCCTTATATGGGAATTTCTTCTTTATAGCCATGTTGTTACCCCCTTCTCTCGTATGGAGTATTGCAAAGGGGCAGGCTGTACCTGCGCTCCCCGTCCAGCCTGTAGTAAGCGTCGGCTATGGCGGGTGCGGTGGGTATGGAGGTTATCTCGCCTATGCCTATTGCTCCGCAGGCCACCTTGAGGCCCGGCTTATCTATGACCAGTGCCGTTATCTTTGGCAGCTCGTGGGCTCTGAACAGGCCCAGTGAGCCATACTTCTCTATGGGCTTGCAGTTATCGTCTATGGGATACTTTTCCCTTAGGGCATAGCCCATGGACATCACCACTCCACCCTCTATCTGTCCCTCGCATGAAAGAGGATTAACGGCCTTGCCTACGTCGTGAGCGGCTATCATGTGCTCTACACGGCCGGTCTTCTTATCGAGTATGCACAGCTGTGTGGCGTAGCCGTATGCCACATGTGATACTGGGTTAGGAACGTCCGCACCCAACGGGTCGGTCTTTGCGAGATACTCGCCGTAGTACACCCTTCCCTTCATCTGCTGGAGGCTCAGCCCTGATCGGCGGTCCTCCATAAGCTTCTCGCAGGCGCGCAGACAGGCCTCGCCTGTAATGAGCGTCTGGCGGGAGCCTGAGGTGGTGCCGGAATCCGGTGATATCCAGGTGTTGCTCCGCTCGTATACTATGTCATCCCGGGTAAGGTCGGTATTGCTGACCATCATCTGCACAAGCACGGTGCCAAGGCCCTGGCCTATGCAGGAAGCACCGGAGAATATATGTACCTTGCCGTCGTCGCCCACTATGAGCTTTACACGACCGGTATCCGGTATGCCTACGCCCACGCCTGCGTTCTTCATGGCGCAGCCAAGGCCCACGGGTTTGCCGGCTGCTATCGCCTCGTCGTAGTAGGGCTTTATTGCCTCAAGGGTCTCCACAAGGCCGGTGGACTCGTCCACTATCTGTCCGTTGGGCAGCACCTGGCCGGGGCGTATGGCGTTGCGGTAGCGTATCTCCCAAGGAGTTATGCCTATCTCGTCCGCCATCATGTTGAGAAGGCTCTCTGTGGCAAAACAGGTTTGAGTAACGCCGAAGCCGCGGAACGCTCCGGCAGGCGGATTGTTGGTGTAATAGGCAGTGCCCTCTATCTCGAAGTTCTGGTAATTGTAGGGGCCTGCTGCATGGGTGCATGCCCGTTCAAGCACCGGGCCGCCCAGCGACGCGAAGGCGCCGGTATCTGTATACACCTTTGCTTTTACGCCCTTTATTATGCCGTTTTCGTCGCAGCCCATGGTAAAATCCATCTCAAAATGATGTCTCTTTGGGTGTACGAGCAATGACTCGGCGCGGGTGAGCTTTACCTTGACGGGGCGGCGGGTAACGTAGGTGAGCAGCGCCGCGTGGTGCTGCACCGTCATATCCTCCTTGCCTCCGAAGCCTCCGCCTACCAGCGCGTTCTGCACCTTTACCTTATCCGTCCCCAGCGCCATGCAGCATTCGTGCAGCGTCTGGTGGGCGGACTGGTCGGTGGAATATATGAATACGTCCCCGTCCTGATCTATATAGGACACGGCGCACTCCGGCTCGAGGAAGGCATGCTCGGTCCATGGCGTTTCAAAGTGCCGGCTTATCACGTGCTTTGCCTTGCTTATCTCGCCCGCCGCGTCGCCGCGGCTTATATGCTTATAGGCGCATATGTTGTCCTTTTCCTCGTCGAATACCTTTGGGGCACCGGCTGCACCCGCCTCCTGAATATTATGGATAGCCGGCAGCACCTCGTATTCCACCTTGATGAGCTTCTTTGCCTTTTCGAGGGTCTCCCTGTCCTCGGCAGCAACCAGGGCGATAGCGTCGCCCAGATAATGCACAAGGCCGCCCACGGGTATAAGTGTGTATTGATCGTGTTTAAGATGGCCTATCTTGTTTTCCCCCGGTATATCCTCGGCTGTCAGCACAGCCGCCACGCCGGGCAGCGCCCTTGCGGCTGAGGTATCTATGGACAGCACGCGGGCGCGGGGGTATTTGCTTCTCAGGGCGGAGCCGTACAGCATCCCCTCCATATAGTAGTCGTCGGGGTACTTGCCGGTGCCGAGCACCTTTTCCTCGGCGTCAAGGCGCTGCACCCGGGAGCCTATTTTCCAGTCGTCGTTGGACGGCTCCGGTATCACGCCAGTGCGCTTTATCTGGGCCGCCAGGCTGATAGCGTCGATTATCTTAACGTAGCCCGTGCAGCGGCAGTAGTTGTTGCGTATGGCGTAGCGCATCTCCGCCTCTGTGGGGTCCGGGTTCTTATCCAGCAGCGCTTTTGTGCACATCACCATGCCGGGTATGCAAAAGCCGCACTGCACCGCCCCCGCCTCTGAGTAGGCGAAGGTGTACATCTCCTTTTCCCAGTCGCTCAGGCCCTCTACCGTAATTATATTGCGGCCCTCCAGCTTGTCTGTATCCGGCACGCAGGCCTTGCAGGTAACGCCGTCTATTATTACGGTGCAGGCGCCGCAGGCGCCCTCGCTACACCCGTCCTTGACGGAGGTAAGGCCCAGATCGTCCCTGAGAAAGCGGAGGAGCTTTTTGTTTTTCTCTGCCGTAACGGTCTGCCCGTTCACAACAAATGTGGACATAAGCGTTTCCTTTCTTTTTTTCTCTTATTCTTATTTATCTCTTAAAAGCAATACTCCGGGGGCCCGTATATGCTGGGTCCCCGGCTTATTTTAAGCAGTATTATATAAGTTTAGCCCAGAAGATAGCCGTGCTCCTTTATTACGGTGAGCATCAGGTCCTCAAGGTCGCCCAATCCGGTCTTGCCGTCAAGGGTGTATTCCTTGACCGCGCCGCCGAGACGTACCTTTACCTTGAAGCACTTGGCGCATACCACCATGAAGCCGTTGTTCTCGCTGTCCTCAAAGTCCTTCTCGTTGGCAAAGAGGGTAAACTTATCCTTATAAGGCCTGCCGTCGGTATAGGGGCAGAAGTGGGCGCAGTTGCCGCACTCGTTGCACATGTAGTCCACATGCAGTATCTGGCGCATCTCCTTTCCGGGGACCGCTATTGCCACGTTCGCCCTGTTGGGGCAGACGGATACGCAGCTCTCGCAGACGGTATTGCAGTTGATGCAGCGATCCGCCTCGCACTTGCCGGGCATCTGGAGCTTCATCTTGCGCAGCAGCGCCTCCTCCTTGTCGGGCTTGGCCTCCTCGGGGATATCCGCCACAATCTCGCGGCCGGTGATATCCTCTATGACCCACTTGGCGTCGGCTATGGCGTCGGCTACGGTGGCGGGACCACGGCTCGCGTCGCCCACTACGTACACATCGCCGTATTTCTTATTGCCTTTCTTGTAGGCGTCGGCAGCTATGCCATACCTGCCAAGCAGGTCCAGGTCTACCTTCTCGCCTACGGCGGCGATTATGGTATCCGCGTCCACCTCAACGGTCTCGCCGGTCTCCACGGGTACGCGGCGGCCGGAAGCGTCCTTATCGCCCAGCTTCATCTTGTTGCAAACGAGCTTGCCGTTTGCCTGCTTTACGGGGGACACCAGCTCCATGAATTCCACACCGTCCTCTATGGCCAGCTCCAGCTCCTCAAGATCGGCGGGCATATACCTGCGGTTGCGGCGATATACAAGCGTCACCTTCTCTACGCCCTCGGCGCGCTTTGCGGCGCGGGCTGCGTCCATTGCGGTGTTTCCGCCGCCGACTACCGCCACGTTCCTGCCCAGCTTCAGCTCGCCGCCGTTCTTAAAGGCGTACAGGAAGTCGATAACGTTCATCACGTTGCCCTCGATATTGAGGCGGCCCTTCTTTTCCGCGCCGCAGGCAAGCACTATGTAGTCAAAGCCCATGGCCTTGAGCTCCTGCGCGTCGGGGGCTTCCTTTCCCATCACGAACTCTGCGCCGGTCTTTTTTATGAGCGCAATATCATTGTCGATGGCGTCGTCGCCTATGCGGAAGCCGGGTATCACGTTGCGCACTATTCCGCCCAGGGTCTCGCGCTTCTCGAATACGGTGGCCTGAAGGCCATGCTTCTGGGCGTGGTAGGCAGCGGCAAGTCCTGCGGGGCCGCCGCCTATAATTGCGACCTTCTCACCCTCGCGGCTCATCTCGGTTATAGCCAGCAGTTCCTCGAATGCGCCCTCTGCCGCCTGAAGCTTTGTGCCGCGGATATTCACGGGACACTCGTAGTGGTTGCGCATACACTTATCCATGCAGTGATGGGCGCATATGGTGCCGGTGATGAAAGGCAGGGGGTTCTTTGCGGTTATAACCTGCAGCGCCTCAAGGAACAGGCCCTTGCCGCAAAGCTCTATGTATTCGGGTATATCCTGACCGAAGGGGCAGCCGCTCTTGCAGGGAGCCCTGAAGCAGTCTATAAGGGGCAGTACCTTGTCCTTGCCCATCTTCCTGTCCGGCGCTTCCTTTATGGGCTTAATATAGTGGAAATTGGAGGGGGCATCCGCGGAGAGCCTGGCCACAGCCTTGTAGTCCACGCCTGCGAAGGGCTTGAACTCGCACCCGTCAAGCAGGTTGCCCAGCTGCACCATGCGGCCGTATCCGCCGGGCTTCAGTATGGTGGTAGCCATGGTTATGGGCCATATGCCCGCCTCAAACAGCTGCTTTATGTTGAAGAAGTCTGCGCCGCCGCTGTAGGATATGCGAAGCGCGCCCTTGAACTCGTTTGCAAAGCGGTTGGCCATCTCTATGGTCAGGGGATACAGAGCGCGGCCGCTCATGTACATCTCCTCGCTGGGCAGCTCGTTTGCCTTTACGTCCACCGGGAAGGTGTTGGAGAGCTTCAGCCCAAACTCCAGGCCGTTCTTTTCCGCCAGCTCCTTGAGCCTGTGGAACATTGGAACGGCGTCCTTATACTGGAGGTCCTCGCGGAAGTGCCTGTCATCAAAGGCAATGTAGTCATAGCCCATGGAGTCGAGCCTTGAGCGCGCAAACTCATAGCCCAGTATGGTGGGATTGCACTTTACGAAGGTATTGAGGTGCTTTTCGGTTATGAGGTAGGAGGCTATGGCTTCTATCTCGTTTGGGGGGCAGCCGTGGAGGGTGGATACCGTCACGCCGTCGCAGATGCGGGAGGGAGTCGCCCTGATGTACCCGTCAAGCTCGGGGAACAGCTCGCAGCCCACCTCCATGCACTCCCTGAATATGGGAGTGTTGGAAGCGTCCCTGATGCCCTCGATGAACTTATCCATCTTCGGGGTCTTTATGCCCGCCAGGTCGTAGCCGACGCTTGCGTTGAACATGAAGCCGTCCCCGGCGCCCAGGCCGTAAAGCCTGCTGATTATGCGTATTGCGAACCAAGCCTTGACGTACTCGTCAAACGCCTGGGGAACATACAGCTCGGTGGACCACTCGCAGTTGTAGCCCTCGTCCTTGGTCCATATGCAGGGGCGGTTGATGCAGGCGGCAAGGTCGTCGCCGTCCATCTTCTGTACAGTCTTGAGCTCAAAGAAGCGGGCGCCGGCATAGTATGCGGCCACTATATTCTGTGCAAGCTGGGTGTTCGGGCCTGCGGCGGGGCCGAAGGGGGTCTCCAGCTTTTCTTTGAACAGGGGAAGGGTCTTGCCGTTCTTTTTTACATAGGGCGCGTTTACGCCGAAGACGGTGCCGAAGTTGTCGTGCTCCTCCTTTATCCAGGTCATAAGCTGCTTAAAGGGTATGGGAGTCATTCTTTCGCTCATGATTTACACCTCCGTATGTATTATTCTCTTTTAGCCGTTCAGCCTGCTCCAAAGCTTCTTTGAAGCTTCCATGGTGCGGGCGTTCATGGCCTCCTCGTCTATGCCGATGAGCTGGCGATCCTTCATGAGCAGCTTGCCGTTGCACATGGTAGTCTCGCACTGGCGGCCTGTCATGCCGAATATCATATGGCCGTCTATGTTAGCATCGGAGAAGGGAGTGAAGCACTTATAGTCCATGACGATAACGTCGGCGGCAGCGCCGGGCTTGAGTATGCCGAGAGGCGCGTCAAAGTACTTTGCTGCGATTTTGCGGTTATTCTTAAAGAGCATATCGGTGACCTCGCACCATGCTACGTTTGGCATGCAGGCGTTGTGTCGCTGTATTATCAGGGCGACCTTCAGGCTCTCCAGCATATCGAAGGTATAGCTGTCGGTACCCAGGCCAACGGTTATGCCCTTCTTTATCATCTGCAGCACAGGCGCGCAGCCTACGGCATTTCCCATGTTGGATTCGGGATTGTTGCATACCATTGTGCCGGTCTCCCTGATAATGTCCATCTCGGCGGGATTCACGTGTATACAGTGGCCCAGCATGGTCTTGGGACCGAGTATGCCGTTGTTCAGCAGGCGGTTCACGCTTCGGGTGCCGTAATTGTAGGCGGTATCGTAAACGTCGTTCATGCCCTCGGACACGTGTATATGGAATCCGGTCATGCCGTTGTTTTCCTTTACCATTTTCTCAAAGGTCCTGTCGGATATGGTGAAGAGGGCGTGGCCGCCGAACATTGCGCTTATCATGGGGTTCTTCTCCCTGGCGCAGTGGCGTATGAAGTCGCCGTTCTCCCTGATGGCCAGGTCGCACTTCTCCTCCCCGTCCCGGTCGCTGACCTCATAGCAGAGGCAGGCGCGGACGCCCAGCTCCTTGGCTACTTCCTCAATGGTGAAAAGGCTGCCGGGTATTTCGCAGAAGCTGGCGTGATGGTCGAACAGAGTAGTGCAGCCGGTCTTTATGCTGTCTATGAAGGTGGTGTATGCGCTGTAGCGGGTCCCTTCCAAATCCAGATTGCGGTCTATGGCCCACCACATGCCATCCAGTATCTCATAGAAGTTGGTGGGGTTGTAGCCCTTTATAGAGAGACCGCGGGCAAGGGCGGAATAGATATGGGAATGCACGTTTATGAATGCGGGCATTATTACGTTGCCTTTAGCGTCTATGAACTCCGCATCGGGGTACTTTGCCTTTAGGGCTGCCGTCTCGCCCAGCTCTATTATTTTGGTTCCTTCTACGACTACGCCGCCATTTTCTATATAGGGCATTGCATCGTCCCTGGTTATAACCTTACCGTTCGCTATGAGATACATATTTTTTCCTCCTCTTTTTAAGAATGCCTGATGACTGATAATGATAAAAACGCGCCGACTAAAACACGATTTGTTTTAAGCCCGCGCGCGAAGCACTTCCTTACAGCTTCCGATATGCCTTACTGTTTATGCTATTATTTTATCATGCTTAACATCGTATAGGCAATAGCTTTTTTGCCCGATGACCAAAAATTTTTCAGCCGGAAACAAAATCTTTTTCGCTTTTGTCCCGCGCCAATGTATGGTATAGTAAATATATCTTTGTTTTGCCGTTATCTGGCGGCGTTTCAGGAGGAATAAATGCAGAATCTCACCGTAGGTCTTCTAAAGCGCATAGCCGCTGCCATAGCCGCACAGTTCGGCAGCAACTGCGAGGTCGTAATATACGACCTCACCTGCGAAAACCCGGAGGATATGATACTTTACATAGAAAACGGCCACGTTTCAAGGCGCAGCGCCAATGCCGGCCCCAGCCATGTAGTTCTTGAGGCCATGCGGGACGGACGCAAGGATATCCCCGACCACTACAACTACCTTACCAAGACCCACGACGGCCGCATTCTCCGCTCCAGCACGGTATACATAAAGGACGAAAAAGACAAGGTCACAGGCATATTCGCCATAAACTACGACATGACTGAGCTTATGATGACGCAGTCCGTCATAAACGCCATAGTGCAAAACAACCCGGGAGGGGAACCGGAGCGCATACCCACCAACGTGAACGAGCTGCTGGACGATCTCCTCGAGCAGTCGGTACAGCTCATAGGCCGCCCGGTTGCCATGATGAACAAGGACGACAAGGTTAAGGCCATACGCTTCCTCAACGATGCGGGCGCCATGCTCATAACCAAGAGCGGCGACAAGATAGCCAAGTACTTCGGCATCAGCAAGTACACCCTATACTCCTATCTGGATATCGCCAACCAGTGATATTTACCCAAGCAAAAAGCGGGCGCTGTGCCCGCTTTATCTATTTTAATTTTCCATCTGCTTCCCCATGAAGTTGGCGGCGGTCTCGCATACCTTCAGCTCGGTATCACCTACCATATCCCCCGGCTCCCGGCTTACCATCACTACCGCGCCTATTGCGTCGCCGGCGCAGAGTATCGGCACTATCACTTCTGCAGTGTATTTTTCAGGATCCTCGCCGTCTATTATGCCCTGCATCTCACACTGCCCCTTGTTTATCACCAGCTTTTCCCTCTCCTTCATGCAGCGTTCCACGTCCTCATGTATGGGCCGCTCCATAAGCTCCTTTTTACTGCCGCCGGATACCGCTATTACGGTATCCTTATCGCATATAAGTGTGGTGCGGTTGAGGGATTGATGCAGCGATTCCGCGTATTCTCTGGCAAAATCCCCCAGCTCGCCTATGGGCGAGTATTTTTTGAGTATTACCTCCCCTTCCCTGTCCGTGAATATCTCAAGGGGGTCGCCCTCCCGTATACGCAGCGTCCTCCGTATCTCTTTGGGTATAACTACCCTGCCCAGCTCGTCTCCTCGTGTCAAGAGAGAAGCAAAAAAATTTTGAACCCGCCAAAAAACCAGTATTTATGCGGTTTTTCGGCTTTTTTTGCTTCTTTGAAATTTTACAAAATCCCCCAATTTAGGGGGAGGGAATGTGTCATTATAGGAACAAAAGCTGTTTTTTACCCAAAATCAGCAGATTTCTCCCTTCTGAGCGAAGACATCTGCGAATACCCATTTGATTTCTATTTGCTCGTTGCTTGTAACAATAACTCGGTCGATTGCTTCATACAGATGCTCTCTGAGACCTGCATCGAAGTCGGCAAGAACCTTTTCAGCTTGGGCGACATCATCCTTTGTTTCAGCCTTACGTTGTTTGGCTTGAAGCTGCGCTTGGTAGTCTTTTTCAAGCTGTTCTTTTTTTGCAGTCAATGCCTCCACCTGCGAGGTGATTTGGTCTTTGACCTTGATGAAATCCTCACGGCTGATTTCACCGGAGCGATACGCTTCATAGCGTTCCATCTTTTTGCTTTGGAGTTGTGTCAGCTCTTTTTCAGCCTGTGTAATGGTTCGGTATAGCTCCATGCTTGGAGATGGTTCTCTTTTCTTTACGGTCTGCTGTGTCTGTTTAACAAAATTGATTTGCGCTCTCAACGCTTCAACGAGAATTTCTTCCATCTCACTTCTTTTAAGCCGAATACCGGAACACTCGCTGTCGTGTTGATACTTGGCAGACGCACAGGAATAATACTGGTCTGAGCCGTAGGTCTTGCGGAGCTTTCTGCCGCAATGAGCACAATAATAAACTCTGTCAGGCTGGTCAAGAACCGCCTTGGTTACTTTCTTTGGATTTCGGAGCATTTCGTTTGCCTGCTCCCATTTCTCACGAGGAATGATTGCTTCGTGTGCGTCGGGGTGGATAATCCACTCGCTCATTGGAACACGCCGTTGGTTCTTATCACGGATGAAGCGGCTCTCCCTTGTATGGTTGGTCATCACGCCTGTGTATTTGATGTTGCGAATCATATAAACGATACGAGGATGCGTCCATTGAGGTTCCGTATTCTCCTTGCGACGAACGCCCTTGTGCTCTTGGGGTGTAGGGATGTCCCTTGCATTAAGATTTGCGGCAATCTCACTTGTTGTCTTGCCTGCAATCACCGCATCGAAAATCTCACGGACAATCTCTGCCGCAGGCTCATCAATAATCATCTTGTGCTTGTTCTCCGGCGATGGTTTATAGCCGTAGGTAAAACAGGTAATGAACTCACCCTTTTCCTGCTTGGAACGCATCGCAGTCTTGACTTTAGAGGAAAGGTCTTTGCTGTAGTAATCGTAGACTAAGTTGCGAAAGGTAATGTCCATACCTACGGTTTTTCCGTCGTGGTTGGAGCTGTCGTAGTGGTCGTTGACGGAAATGAAGCGGATGCCGAGGAATGGAAAAATGTGCTCCAAATAATCGCCCACTTCAAGATAATCACGACCGAAACGGGACAAATCCTTCACGATGATGCAGGCGATTTCGCCTTGCTTTGCCAACTCAATCATGCGCTGAAAATCGGGACGGGTGAAGTTCGTACCGGAGAAGCCGTCATCGCAGAACTCCATACGAGGGAGGTTGCAAAGTTCGGGAGCTTCATCGAGGTGCCTCGTGATAAGGCTGCGTTGAGCCGATATACTGTTGCTCTCGTCCTTGGCGGCATTACGCCGAAGGTCTATGTCTTCCTGGGAAAGCCGTAAATATAATGCTACTGCTTTCGGCATCATGCCACCTCCTTCTTCAAGCGCTCTGTCGTTTCCAGAAGTTCTTTGAACTCCTGCATATAATTGAACGTGATTTCAAGCGAACCGTCTGCGTGAACCTTTATCAGCTCCACACAGGCAGAAAGCATACCCTCGGACAGCTCGGTCGCACCGGAGTATTCTTCAACAATCGCCGCCCAGCGTTTTGTGCCGATGAGCATTGCTTCCGTGTCTGTTTCGTCTTGATTCAGCTCGCCCAAAGTATGTTCAAGCTCTGCAAGCTGAGCCTGATACTTTTCCTTTTGCATCCGATATTCTTCATCGTTCAGTAAACCGTCTTTCAAGTCCACATACAGAGTAGAAATAGCGGAACGGAGGCGCTTTATCTTTGCACTTAAGGATGATTTTGATTTCTTCTTTGCAGCACCTTTGTTGACAGCCTGCTTTTGCACAAGCAGTGACTTGATGATATGGGCGGTATCCATGAACACATTCATTTGAGCACGGATGGATTGAAATACCGCCTCATCCAGCTCGGCTTTTCTTTTTACCCTGCTGGAGCAGCCCATTTTGCCGTGTTCTCCGTAGGTTGGACAGTTAAAGGTGAAATACACCTTGTCTTTCTTTGTGCTGAAAGAACGATGCAGCTTCATTCTCGCACCGCAATCGGCACAGATGAGCTTTGCGCCGTAGATGTTCTTTTCTTTCGGCAGATAGTCGTATTTACCGCTGTTCGCTTTGGCTTTCTCGGCTGCAACATGATTGATTTCCTGTACTTTATCAAAAAGCTCTTGCTCGATGATAGGTTCGTGCGTGTTGTAAGCGACAACCCAATCTTCCTCATTCACACGGCTGTAAGAAATACCTTTGTGTAGGCATTGTGTCGTCTTTCGCTGTGCCATGTGTCCGATATAGGTAATGTCCTTCAGAATATCGGTAACAATGTGCTTGTTCCAGAGAATTTTGCGGTCCTTCTGATTGTTGTTGGTTACGATGCCACGGTCGGCTTTGTACTGTCCGGGAGACGGTATATCCATTTCGTTGAGCTTTCGGTTGATACCCATATAGCTCATACCCTCGCTGCGCCACAGAAAAATCTGCTGAACGACAGGAGCGGTTTCGGGGTTCACAATAAGTCGGTTCTTATTGTCGGGGTTTTTTAGATAGCCATACTTTTCCCAAGCACCGATATACTCGCCATTCTCCATTTTGGTTCTTAATGCGGAAAAGACCTTTCGAGAAATGTCTTTTGCATAGAAATCGTTGATGATATTGGAGAGCGAAGCCGCCAAACCGGAGTTGCTCGTAAGCGCTTCGGAATCGTAGTTGTCGTTTACGGCGATGAATCGCAAACCGATAAACGGACAGACCTTTTCCAAAAATTCGCCGGTCTCCACATAGTTTCTGCCGAGACGTGAGAGGTCTTTTACGACCACGCAGTTGATTTTTCCGAGGCGAGCCGTGTCTATCATGCGCTGAAATTCCGGTCGCATGAAGTTCGTGCCGGTAAAACCGTTGTCGATGAAAACAGCAGCTTTTCGCATGGTCGGGTCTTTTGCGATATAGTCCTCCAAATAGGAAATCTGACTTTCGATAGAATCGGAGTTCTTTCCGTTATCTTCGACTGACAGACGAGCGTAAATCGCTACGTTATATAATGCTGTCTGCTCAGAGTACGACTGACTGAGCGACGGGTTTTGCTGTTTGTGGGATGTTCTTGCCATTCCAGCCAGCCTCCTTCATCAGAATAATTTCGCCTTGCGGCGTTCTTTGCATCTGCAAATATTCAAGAGCTGCGGTAAATTGGTCGGTGTGTCTGAACTTCACATGAATGTCCTTGTTTTCGTTGATTTCGACACGCTCAATCAAGCTGACGATTGTCAAGCGGGTAAGCTTTTCGATGTTCTCGTATTTACGGAACTGTGCGAACCACCCCTGGACGCTTGTCAATCCGCCCTCAACGGCATTTCGCTGGCTTACGAGACCTGCAATCTGCTGTCGGATAGACTGAATACGAATGTCATAGTCATTTTTGAAAGAGTGATATTCCTCCTCGGTAATCAAATCGCTTTTCAAATCTTCGTAAAGCTCCATTTTGATATTGTTGAACTTTTCCACGTCAAGCTCCATAGCGGATATTTGAGCGTCAATTTTGCGAATCTCTCGCTTTTCCCAATCAAGGGCTTCCACACGTTTCATGGCATTATCGATGTCGATTGCCATACTGATGTGAGCCTGTACCGTAGCGAGAACAACTTTTTCAACCAGCTCACACTTGATGTTATGGGTCGTGCAGCTATCCTTGTCCCGCTTGTTGCCGGAACACATATAGTATTGATACTTCTTGCCGCCCGCTGTAGCAGTCCGATGAATCATAGGGCTTTGGCAATCGGCACAATAAATCATACCGGAGAACGGATAGATTTCGTCCTGACCTTCTGCTCTGCAGGTATCTATGCCAAGGACGGTTTGAATAAGCTCAAACTGAGCAGGGGTAATAATTGCTTCATGTGCATTTTCAACTCTTGCCCATTTGGATTCGTCTTTGACAATTCTCGTCTTCACCTTATAGTTCGGAGTCGTTGTCTTACCTTGCTCCAAAACGCCTGTGTAAACAGGATTCTTTAAGATGCGGAGAACGGCAACGGCGCTCCATAGGGCGACGGTTTTTGTTTTGAAGCTCGTGCGGTAGTTATGACCGCATTTTCTCTTATATTCCATCGGAGACGGAAAGTGGAGCTTGTTCAAGTGATTCGCAATCTGCTGTGCGTTCCAGCCTTCCTGCTTCCAGTTGAAAATGTTACGCACGACTACGGCAGCTTCTTCGTCCACGATGAGTTTGTGCTTATCATCGGGAGAACGCATATATCCGAATACTGCGAAGTTACCCACAAACTCTCCATTCCGCCGTTTTACTTCCAGATTGGAGCGAGACTTGATGGATATGTCCCGACAGTAGGAATCGTTGATTAAGTTCTTGAAAGGAAGAACGAAATCATTGCTTTGGTTTTCGGTATCGGCTGAATCGTAGCCGTCATTGATGGCTATGAAGCGGACGCCAAGCATCGGGAAAATCTTTTGAATGTATTTACCTGATTCAATATAGTCACGACCGAAACGGGAAAGGTCTTTCACAATGATGCAGTCCACACGCTTTTCCCGAACGGCTTTCATCATATCGGTAAAGCCCGGTCTGTCAAAATTAGTTCCGGTATAACCGTCATCGCAAAACTCTGCTTCGTAGAGTATGTCCGCCTGTTTCCGAAGAAAGGCTTGTATCAAATCACGCTGCGTTGAGATACTGTTACTTTCGTTCTTGTCGGAAACAGAAATGTCGCCATCTTCCTGTGATAATCTTAGGTAGATGGCGGCATGATAAGTCTTATCATTTAATTTTAGCATAGTAACGCCACTCCTTTTATTTGGGGTCAAGCCCATCAAACAAACGGAGTTCCGCTGATTTTTTGTCCGTCATTATTGTACTATACTCGGATGCGAAAATCCAGTTTGTCGGGATGAATACAGCGATGTAATGTTTTCCATCACATCGCCGCAATCATGTTCACGAAATTGTCGTTCATCGTTCTGTTGGTGTCGGCGTATGAAACACGGACAATCGTGTTTCCGACTTTGAACATATAGGGGTTCTTGACCTGCTCCACATAAGACTTCACTCGTTCCTCCATCGGGAGAGTTCGGTCAATCCGTACATCACGAATATCAACCAAAGAAGCGAGCAAATCATTATGGGTCTGCGTTTTTTCTATCATGCTTGCACCGCCTTTCGATACTTATTATTAGCCAAAAGTTTCCTCTTTATTCTATGAAACCGAGACTATTTACTCAGTCCAAGGCTGACCATAATCGCTTCGTCGATGCGTTTCATCTGCTCATCGGAAACCTTTCCTAAGTATTTGATTACCCTCGACTTGTCTATGGTAAGTATCTGCTCGGCAAGTACCATCGAAGGATTTGTGAGATTGTCCACTCCCACAAGAGCAAAATGTGTAGGTTGATTCGCTTTTTTGGCAAAGCGTGAGGTGATTGGAGCGACAATCAAGGTGGGACCGTAATAATTGCCCACATTGTTCTGGATTAGCAGAACGGGGCGACAGCCCCCTTGCTCCGAGCCATAGTGAGAACCCAGGTCAACAAGGTAAATATCACCACGGCGATAAACTCTTTTGTCTTTCATATAGAAGCATCCTTTCTACACTCCTTGCGGATATGTAAAGGGCGAACCGCAATTTGCAGCTCGCCCTGCATATCAAATATGGAAGATGCACATAGTACGCCATCCATGATTTGTTTGGTTAATGCTTAACACTTCATCTCGGCTGCCTTACGCTGTCGGCACTCGCTTTCACGCCCGTGATTAACTTACACGACCTCTCACCGGATAGCCTGCGACGGTTGTTATCACGCTCGGACCATCCCTGGTGGGGAGTAGCACCTCTTTTGTCCTCCTCGCCAATCGGGAGCTGCCCGACTTTTCCGGAGCTGATATTTCTCGCTCGCACCTTTCGGCGGTCTTGGCGTACCCTCCGGCTCGGCTCTTACAAAAGAGTTCGTTACCTAATAAAGCTATGAAATTGTCAAGGAGCCTTCGTATCATCCGGAGTTAAACTGTTACCGTCCGACACGGAGAAAGGAGCTTCAGATTTATGTCCCTTCACCTAACGCCGTTTTGGGGGCTGTTTTTTAGGGTGTTTTCGGAAATTTCTTAGAAATTTTTTTCTTTGCGCTCTCGATGCTCTCGTAAACGCTTAGAATTGCCACGCCGTCGTGCTCCGCAATTTGGGCTAAAGTCTTTCCTTCGGCTTCATACATCCAGAGTCTGCGAAACTGCGTTTCCGTCAGCTTGTCTTTAAGCTTGACGACCATATCGGATGCCTTTTTGCGGTTTTCATCCCGTTCACGCTGCCGCTCCACAATGACATCAACGGCAGGAGTGGCGAGAGCCGCATCGGAAATGGTGTCGGCTGAAACGATGTGGTTGGCTTCCCGATGGTCGAGTTTTTCTTCTTCGTGAAAGTCCTCATCCGACCATTTCTTGAATGCAAGAAAATCTTCCTCGCTTGGGAAATCCTCACGAGTGACGAACACAGGCTTACCGGATGCGGAGGGATAGACGATTGCATCCGGGTTCTTCTTGTTGAGTGAATAAATGCTGTTTTTATTTACCATTTGTGATTCCTCCGAGTTTTTGAAATTTGATTTTGATAAGGTCAAATTTCAGTTCGGAGGACCACGAGGAGCGTGTACCCTGCAGCGGAGGGCAGAAAAATAAGGGGTGCTTCTGCGTTTTGCAAAAGCACCCCTGTTAAGGAATGTTCGGTTCAAAATAAAACCCCCGTAAATCAGTTTTGAGCTTTCGCTCATAAAGCCTAATTTACGAGGGTGATTTCAAAATTTTATGCGAGTTCTATGGCAGTCGGTTTGCGCTGTTTACCGTCAAATGAAAGTCATTCGCTGCAAACCGGTGTCGTATAATGATTGGATGAGCGACAGTTTCCCGTTATTCAAGTCATGATTCATCCAAAAGACGGCTGTTCGGGAACGTGGGGTCGTTTAGAATATACTTTTTCAGAGTAGTAAATTCGTCCTCGGTCAAGCGGAGTTTAGCCTGTCCGATTTCTTTTTCGGCGATTGCGGCAGCCCCGGAATGATACATGGAGTAAATGAGCCAGTACTGTGCCTTTATGTTTTCGGGGACCATTTTGATTGCCTTCAATGCAAAATGGTGAATGCCGTCGTAGTCATTAAACTCTGCCATGATGGACAGCAGCTCATTGACTATGCTGATATATTTCAGCTTATACGCCGTAGCAATTCCGACAAGCCAATGGTCGTTGCAGGCGGTCTCAAACACGGAGCCTTTGTAGAGCTTGATTGCCCGTTTTAGCATATAGACCTTATATGTGAGCGGAATCACCTGCTGAGCCTGTTCCCAAAGGTCGTCAAATTGCTGAAGGTCGGTTTTGATATTGAGGGCAGGATTCACCTTATAGCCGTGAGATGTGTATTCAATCAGATTGTGTTTGGAAATTAACTCGAATGATTTTCTGAAACGGTAAATGTAACCCCGAATATTCTTGTTGATGGTTTCGACATCAATCGTATCTTCGGGATACAGAGCATCGGCTATTGCAAATGCGGAGTGGGCAGAAGCTCCTTGCAGGATGATGTAGGCGATAGCTCGGCTGCACTTTGGAGAATTGAAGTCTTGTTCTCTCCAGACACCATCTTTCGTGGTGATTTCCATATAACCGAAAAAGTTGATGATTACATCATTGTCATTTTTGATTTCTTTCGGAGTGAGAACCATTTTGGCTCGCTCAATAGCGTTTCGTTGAGCGATTGCACGGTGGAGCACATAGGCAAAAATGCTTACAGCACTTGTATGGGTTCTGTATCGTGCCGGATTTTTGAGCACAAGAAAGCCCAAGGGATTCGGTTCGAAAGGCACAGCAATAAGTGAGTGTATCCCCATGCGCTTATATGTTTGATATTCCTGCGGCAGCGCTTTTGCTATAGAGGGCAAATCCAGAATGATGATTGGTTCGCCGCTTTTGAGGGCGTTCAGCCAGGTCTTCATCGGATAGATGTTTTCAAACTCCTGCATTTTATGGGGCATGACTGGCTTGGATTCGGCGTGATACTGCCAGCCGGTTGTAGTAACTCCCAATTCCAAATCCAGTTCAAGGAGACCTGCCCAATCGGCATCATAAAATGTGCAGACTGTTTTCAAGGTCTGTATAGCAATATCGTTTGGATTGTCACTTGTGTGCAATGCTGACTCCAACTCGGAAACGGTTTGCTCCTGTTCAATACAATACGAAACATAATCGTCATCGTACTGTTCAAGTCCTTTGACTGCTGGACGTTTGAATAAAGCGGATAAAAACTTGACCATATAGATTTACCTCCTATCTGAACCGTGAAACGAAAAAAGACCGCAAAACATCAGCTTGTATTGCCGATTGCTCTACGGTCTTCTTGTCGGTAAGCAATCGGCAAAGAAGATGGCTACTTGTTTTTGTTGAGCCGACGGAGATTTCCGATTACGAGCATCAAATCATCATCGTCGAGCTTTTTAATTTCTTCAATGGCGGACTGTACCAAGATAGGGTTTTTAGTTGAATCGTTAAAAAAGTCGCTTGGGGTTACTCCAAGGTAATCACAGATTTCAAGGAACTCTGCCATAGGAGGCAAAGATTTACCGGAAGAAATATTGTATATGTAACTTCGGCTATGCCCAAGGTCATAACTCATTTTGTACTCGGATACACTCTTTTGCATCCGCAACTGCGTAATCCTATCTCGAATAAACTTAGCGTCCATTGCCTCACCACCTATCCACTATATATTGTAGGCGAAAAGGCGGCTTCACCATCCCAATGGCTTACGCTTAATTCGACAGGATATTACAGAATTTTACGCTATCTGCGATTTTAATACGATTTTAGCGTAAATAAGTTGTTGCAACGTGGCGTTAGCTGTGATAAAAGCGTTTATTTCTTGCATACTGCGAGATGATTATGGATAACTCCACACACCGAAAACGCCTCGCATATTATTATATCACGATTTTAATTCAAGAAAACGAAAAAACAATTAAATAAGCAGCAGTAATTTTGATAATTTATCCGCTATTTGTTGTGCAACCTCGTTCTTCGTGATATAATAAAGAAACAGACAAAAAAATCTCTGTATGTGAGGTGTTTGAATTGAAAGTGAGTTACAAAAAACTATGGGTTATGCTTGCGGAACGAGAAATGACGAACGTTGAGCTTCGTAAGCTTGCCGGTATTGCTCCCGCTACATTTACGAAGCTGCGAAAGAACCAGGAGGTCGCTTTATCGGTGCTGATGAAGATTGCGGAGGTGCTGGACTGCGATGCAGGTGATATTGTGAGCTTTATTAAAGAACCAATTTCTGATAATGATACAAGCCAGCCAGCTTAAATAACGGTATAGCAAGGCGCAAAACAAGTAGAGACGGTCTGACACTTCAAGAAGTTGCAATTTTTTCTTTAATTTTTAGAGCGTTTTATTGAAAAATGCAAGGCTTTATGGTATAATATAAAATCTTGTATTGCAGCTTGGCTTAGTATGAGGTGATTACATGAAAATCAGTTATAAAAAGCTCTGGATGCTTCTCATTGAGAGAGACATTACGAAGCCGCAGTTGAGAAAGGATTTGAGCCTTGCCACAGGGACAATGAGCAAACTCAACAAAGGCGAAGATGTTGCTCTTTCCGTGCTTTTACGCATTTGTGAGTATTTAGATTGCGACATTGGAGATATATGTGAGGCGGTTCGTGTCGAGAAGGCATAAGTCCGTTTTATTGGACATCAACAATGCTACAATTATTATATAAAAATAATTATCTGGGAAGAAGGACGAAGCTGTGTGGTGTAAAAAATGCAATATAGAAACAAATGCTAAAAAATGCCCTGTTTGTGGAGGGATAACATCTGAAGATATACCCGTAGAAATATATTGGTGCAAGCATTGCCATACTCCCATTATTCAAACTTTGACACAGGCAGACAAGGGAGCCTGTCCCATATGCAAAAGAGAAACAAAATATCTCTCTGCAGACCTTCGACCTGTATTTCCGGAAGAACGGTTGCTTGTTGAACTTCTCCTTGATAAAAAGCCTTTTGAATGGGTAGATAAGTCTGTATGGGCGGCGAACAACAGATATTATGTTGACGGGCATTCAATCGCTGTTTCAAACAGTACATATCAAACCCAAAATGCTGATGATATTGCTGCACAGCTTCACTATTACAGTGAGGCTAATAGTTATGCTGCCTTTGATGCTCATATTGAAACCTTCATTGAAGCTAATAGAGATAGGCTGAATTATCTTAAGGATGAAGCACATAACTTTATCCAAGAAGCGGCGAAGAAATTCAACGAAGAAAATATCGTTGTTTCCTTTTCTGGCGGGAAGGATTCTACTGTAACAGCGGATTTGGCAGTTAAAGCGTTGAGCAATCCCTCTTTGGTGCACATATTCGGTGATACCACTTTGGAGTTTCCAAGTACAACAGAGTATGCTGCTCGTTTTAGGGAGACACACCCCGATACGATTTTTCAAGTTGCAAAAAACGACGAACAAGATTTTTATGAGGTCTGCGATGATATAGGACCACCGGCACGAATGATGCGTTGGTGCTGTTCAATGTTCAAAACTGGACCTATTACCCGTGTAATCAACAGTTTGTATCGCAGCCAGCAGATATTGACATTCTATGGCATTAGAAAGTCCGAATCTGTAAGCCGAAGTAAATATAACCGAATTGAGGATAGCGCTGATGCAGTAAAAATTCAGCAGCAAACCGTTGCATCTCCTATCTTCTTTTGGCAAGACATAGATATATGGCTGTATATTCTCGGAGAAAAAATTGACTTTAATGATGCGTATAGGTTGGGTTATGACCGTGTGGGATGTTGGTGCTGCCCGAACAATAATCAGCGTGCACAGTTTTTGTCACGGATATATATGCCCGAACGCTCAAAAAAATGGCATGACTTTTTAGTTGGATTTGCCAAGAAGATTGGAAAGCCAGATCCAGAGGTCTATGTAGACTCCGGTAAATGGAAAGCTCGGCAAGGAGGTAATGGGCTTCCGTCAGCAAGTGATGTTAAAATTCGTTTTACTAACTGCACAGCAGAAGACCACGCAAAAATTTATCGTTTGGTAAGACCTTTTGATGATGAGTTAGTTGGGATGTTTGTTCCCTTTGGCAGAGTGGCTCCAGAACTCGGCAAAAAACTTCTCCATGAAGTTATTGTCCTGGATAGCAGAACGAATGTCCCTATTCTTTCCTTGCAGCCTTTTAACCAAGATGGGTACGATTATGCAGTTAAGGTTAGGACAATGAATGTAGCCGACCACGATGATTTACAGAGAATGGTTGGCTATCAAATCCGAAAATTCAATGCTTGCAGAAAGTGCCTAAAGTGCGAATCACTATGCAGGGTGGGAGCTATTACTATAGATAGTTGTGGCTATTATATTGACCCCGAAAAGTGTGTGCATTGTAAGACCTGCATGACCGCCAAATACCTTGATGGTGGTTGTATGATGGACAAGTATTTGAGAACAAAGTAGTATTGGAGGATTTTGTTATGGCAATGAAGTTTCGTGCCCATGATACATTTTTTATAAGAAAAGGTTGGCTGAGCAAGGGCATGAAGTATGTCTGTATCAAGAGCGATGTCTTTGTTGCCAAAGACGAGAATCCTATGGATGTTCTGGGTATCGGGGCAAACATGGTAAAAGCATTGAGATATTGGCTGCAGGCTGTCGGACTTACTGTAGAACCGAACAGCGGCAAAAGAAGTCAATCCTTCACAAAGCTCGGTGACAGTATATTTGAGCATGACCGTTATATTGAGGAGCTTGGTACTCTATATCTACTCCAGTATAGGCTCGCTTCCAACAAAGAAGAAGCAACCGCTTGGTATTACTTCTTTAATGTCTTTAATATGACCGAGTTTTCCCGTGATGATTTTGTGGATTCCATTCTGAGATGGATAAAGATGGAGGAAGGTGAGGACGCCGTTGCAATTCGCTCCTTGAATGATGATTTTTCTTGCATTGTCAACACTTACCTTCCGAGATATAAAACAAATCCTAACAGGGTAGCTCCCGAAAGCAATATTGATTGTCCTTTCGGGGAGTTGGGTTTGATTGATATTTTGAGCAAAGAAAAAAAGACCTATAGGAAAGCAATTCCTACAGCTAATTCCATAAATCCTTGGGTTGCATTAGCTGTAATTGTTGACCAGGCGAACGGAGCGAAAGAAATCAGTTTGAATGAGCTTCTAACAGCTCCGTGCAACATTGGCAGAGTCTTTAATCTTGATGCTATTACAATGCTGGATGTTCTGTATCAAATTGAAAGGCTGAACAAAATCAAGATAAACCGCACAGCCGGTTTGGATGTGATTCGCATTTTGGATGATTTGGACTTCCAAGATTGCGTTGATGCTTATTACAACAGCATTAACAATCAATGATGGGAGATGTAACGATGAGCAAGATGATTTCGGTTGCTTCGGGCTTCCAGTATTCGGTTAATATTGGTTACGACCTAAACAACGACAATAAACTTAAAAACTTCATACCAACAAAATCAGCGTTAGCTCTCCTTGAAGAAATTCTAATGAGCACAAGTGATTCTTCGACCGAGCGTTCTCGTATACTGATAGGCGCTTACGGCAAAGGCAAATCACACATCATGCTGATGATTCTGTCTGTACTTTTGAAAAAAGACCTTTCACTTTTTGAAAAGACATTGCCGAAGATTGCCGAAAACCCCAAGCTCCAGCAGTTGGTGGAAAACTATTATGAAGGGAAAAACCGAATCCTTCCGGTTGTTATAACTGGAAGTAATACGAGCTTATCCCAAGCCTTCATGCTGGCTCTGCAAAGAACCCTTTCCGATAATGACCTCTTGGATATTATGCCCGAAACAAATTACAGGGCGGTTGTCTCTGTCATTGAAAGGTGGAAAAGCGAATTTCCAGAGACCTATGTTCAGTTTCAGAAGAGTATAGATGTACCTGTAAATGATTTTATTACAGCCATTGAAAACTTCGATATTGGCGCATATGAGCAGTTTGAACGGATTTTCCCCACACTTACATCGGGAAGCGTATTCAATCCGTTCCTTGGCTTTGATGTTGTTGAACTATACGAAAGTGTGGCAAAGGAACTTAAAGCAAAAGGGTTCACTGGAATATATGTTGTCTATGATGAATTTAGCAAGTACCTTGAAGCCAATATTACGGAGGCATCTGTGAGCGATACCAAAATGCTTCAAGACTTTGCTGAGAAATGTAATCGAAGTGCGTCTGTTCAGCTTCACCTTATGCTGATTTCGCACAAAGAAATTGCAAATTATATTGACAAGCTCCCTAAGCAGAAAGTTGATGGCTGGAGAGGTGTCTCAGAGAGATTCAAACATATACATCTTAACAACAATTTCTCTCAGACTTACGAAATCATTTCTTCTGTAATTCAGAAGGATAGCTCTTGGGCGGCATTTACTTCAAAGCATGAGGATGATTTTGCTGGTGTGGAGCAAAGATATAAAACCCATCCTCTGTTTTCTGAAAGTATAGACGAATTGCATATGGCTTTGTATGGGTGCTACCCATTGCATCCCGTATCTACATTTATACTTCCTCGCCTCTCCGAGCGAGTAGCTCAGAATGAGCGCACTCTTTTTACCTTCTTATCTGCGCCAAACAATGCCACATTGCCGGCATATTTGGAGCAAGTATCAGATGATGAGTTTGCGTTTATTACACCTGATGTGATATACGATTATTTTGAGCCTTTGTTCAAAAAAGAGGCTTACTCTGGGGAGATTCATTCTTTTTATATACTAACTTCTGCTATTACCACGAGGCTTGTTGAGGGGTCTCTTGAATCGAAGATAGTAAAAACGCTCTCTCTGATTTACATTCTTGGTCAGTTTGAACGTCTAAAGCCAACCAAGGATGAAATTGTCGGTATCTACTCAACAGCTTATAGTGTGCAGGCGATAACCGAAGCAATCGACAATTTAATTGAAAGAGAATATGTTGTATATCTCAAACGAAGCAATGACTATTTGAAATTGAAGCAAACTTCTGGCGTTGATATTAAACAGAAAATCCACGACTATTCTGTTTCGCACGCAAAGAAGATTGCTGTAAAAGAAACCCTTAACGCATCGAACTTTGACAATTATATGTACCCGTCAAGGTATAATGATGAACGGGAAATGACTCGGTATTTTGCTTTTGTTTTCATTGATGAAGACGAGGTTGAGGACAGCACAAACTGGATTATAAAGAGCGAACGCATTGGAGCTGATGGCGTGATTTTTGCTGTAATTCCGCACTCTGAGGATTCCATTCCCGCTCTAAAGAAATCATTGGAGAAAACAAGCAAGGATTGCCATCAACAAATATTCATTTTGCCAAAGCATTATCAAGAGATTTCTGATGTGGTGCATGAATATGAGGCGGTGTCATTTTTAAGAGAATCAGCTTCAGATGATGCTGTTTTGTTTGATGAATATGATGTTATCTATGAGGACTTGCGTGATGTCATTAGCGGATTTATGGCGACATATACGCACCCCGAAATGTATAAAGCACACTACATCCACGATGGACAAGTTTGTAATATAAAGCGCAAAGCTGCGCTTACCGAACTGATGGCAAATATTTGCAATGAGGTATATTCTCTTACGCCCATAATCAATAACGAGGCGGTCAATAGAGACGATATTACTAATGTAGCAAGTAATAGCCGCAGCAAAATCGTTGCAGCACTTTTGCGTAATCAGCTTGAAGTTGGATTGGGTCTAACGGGAACTGGACAAGAAGTATCCATAATGCGAAGCACTCTAATCAGAACAGGGATTCTCCGTGAAGAAAACGGCTTGCCAAGCATTGACCTTAGACCGAGTGACCATAATATCGCAAATATGCTCGAAACTATCGAGAACTTTATCCTAAGTTCAAGGCATAACGAAAGAATTTCCTTTGAAGACCTGTATGACACGCTTAGATTGCCAGAGTATCATATAGGCTTGAGGAAAGGACTTATTCCGATTTACCTTGCTGCTGTTATTCACGAGTATAAACAGCAGATTGTAATTTTAGATAAGTTTGGTCAAGTTCCGACTACAGCAGATGTATTGTTGCAAATCAATTCAGACCCCGCTTCATTCTCTCTTTCCTATCTGGATTGGAATCCTCAGAAAGAAGCATTTGTAGGACAGCTTGCAGCTATGTTTGCAGACTTCGTAATCGAAGCCGAAAAAGGTGCAAATACCTATGATTATGTTGTAAATGCGATGAAACGGTGGTTGTTGTCCTTGCCTAAGTACGCCAAGGAGAGCCGAGTTTACCCGAACGGAAAACGCATTGATGAACGTTACTTGTCAATGAATAAGCTCCTGCGTCAAAACACGAGCAGCTATGAATTGTTGTTTGAGAGACTCCCCAATGCGTTTGGATATAGGGGCGAGTTTACTGCTGGTCTTGCAGAAAATATCAAGGCTTGCAAAGAGTGTTACGATAATCTGATTGAAGACCTCAAAGAAGCTCTGGTAAGCAAAACTAAAGTGACTTTTATGTTGCCCGCAAATGAAGGGCAAGGAAAAAATATGTCTCTTGCCTCAACAATCAGAGAGTGGTGCGATACACTTGACCCTGCTTGCTTTACTCATCTTTTCTCAGATGGGACTGATAAATGCTTGGCTTTGTTCAAGTCTATAACTAACGATGAGAACGCTTTTATCATGCGACTTGCTAAAACTGCCATCGGTTTGAGAATTGAAGATTGGGACAGCTCCACTATTGATACATTTGAGAAGAAGTTGACCCAATACAAGGCTACTGCCGAAAGCTATCATACTGAGACGACACGACAAGATACAGAGCAAGCAAGCAATTATCAAGTTACGTTTATTGATGCGGACGGAGGTTCAATAACAAAGAGCTTTGAGCGGGTTGAATCTACTAAGCGTGGTAAACTCCTCTATAATCAGATTACCCAATCATTAGATGCTATGGGTCATTCTATTACCGAGCAAGAGAAACGCCAAATCCTTATGGATGTCTTAAAGAAACTATGTTAAGGAGGTGGGCTGATGGCTTACTTTGATAACGCTGCAACAACATTCCCAAAACCGGAATGTGTGTATGATTATATGAACCAGTATTATCGCTATAATGGCGGAAGTTATGGTAGAGGTGAAAATGAGTTTTCTGATTCGGCTAAAGGTTTAGTCGAGAAAACAAGGCTGTCAATTCAAAGGCTACTCCATTGCCCTGCAAAACAAATCATCTTCCAGCCATCAGCTACCGTCTCGCTTAATGTCATCATACAAGGTGTCATTGCAAACGGGGCAAAGAATATTTATATAAGCCCATTTGAGCATAACGCTGTAACAAGAGTTTTACATCGTTTTGAGAGTGAAGAAAAAATCAAAGTTCATTTGCTTACAGTAACCAAGGACTTAACATTCGACATTCAGAGAATCAAATTTCAATTTGATGATGTAAAGCCCGATTTCGTAATCATAAGCCACGCAAGTAATGTTCTGGGTGTGATTGCGCCTTATGAGCAGGTTTTTACCTTGGCTAAGAAATACAATGCTATTACGCTTCTTGATATGGCTCAAACCGCAGGTTTGGTAGATGCAGATGTAGGTCAAGAGATTGTTGATTTTGCAGTCTTTGCAGGGCACAAAACTATGTACGGACCCACAGGCATTTCCGGGTTTGCTATGAAACCGTCCTGCCAGTTAGAACCCATTTTGTTTGGCGGTACGGGATTCGAGTCGGCAAATCAAGATATGCCGACCGTTCTGCCAGAGCGATTTGAAATAGGAACAATGAACACCCAGGCTATTGCAGGTTTGTATGCAGCTCTTCAATGGATTGAAGAAACGAGAGTTCAAGCCCTATTTGAGCGTGAAAAAGAAAACAGAAAGCGGCTCATTGATTTGCTGAACTCTTATGTTTTTTTGAAAGTTATAGGCGATTCTGCAAAAGCCAACTATGTTGGAATAGTTTCTTGCGTAATAGATGGCATAAGCAGTGATACTGCAGGACAGTTGTTTGCTGAAAGGAAAATAGCCGTGCGAACAGGATTGCATTGTGCTCCGTTAGCTCACAAGTTCATCGGTACATTTCCTGCAGGCACGATTCGATTTAGCACAAGCTTCTTCACAACCGATGAAGACTTTGAGGAACTACGTCAAGTGCTTGATGATATAGGCAACAATCTATGATAGGAGGGGATATTATGAGTTTGAAAGATAAATACATAAAAAACGAATATAGGTCCCTCCTGGATAATGTTGTACAGGATTTCTATATTCCCCTTCTCAAAGAAGCTGTATCATACAAGCGGGCGGTTGGGTTCTTTTCTTCATCGTCTCTTGTCGAATTAACAAAGGGTATCGCTTCTATGGCAGAACGAGGAGGCAAGATTCAAATTGTTGCTTCTCCTTACTTGTCAGATGAAGATGTCGATGCAATTAAAAAGGGATATGCAGCACGAGAGGAAATAATCGAAAAAGCCGTGTTACGCCAAATCTCTGACGAGACTTTGGACTATTATTCCATGCAAAGGCTTAATCTTCTCGCTTGCCTTATTGCCCAGGGTATTCTTGATATAAGGATTGCATACACCGAAGGCAAAAATGGTATAGGAATGTACCACGAGAAAATGGGACTTATCGAAGATATTGACGGAAACGTTGTAGCCTTTTCTGGTTCTATGAACGAATCTGCCACTGCTATGTCGATAAACTATGAAACAATAGATGTATTTAGAAGTTGGGGAGACGAAAACGAAAAAGAGCGAGTTCTTCTCAAGCAAAATGCGTTTCAGTCAATATGGACGGACAGCGAGCCTAATATAAAGGTTGTTGAGTTCCCGAAAATATCTCAGGCTCTTATCGAAAAATATAAACGCTCTGCCCCAAATTTTGCGGTTGATGATGAGCAATTCGATTCAAAAAACCAAAAATCCAGAAAATTTACGGATGGACAGACAGTTCTAACAACTGCTGCAGTTGGAGCAAGAATCCCGGATACGATTACTTTGCATGATTATCAGCAAGAGGCTATCGCTTCTTGGGTTGGAGATAATTACCACGGCATATTCGACATGGCAACCGGTACAGGAAAAACCTATACCGGATTAGGGGCAATCTCAAAGTTATCCGAGGACCTTAATGATAACCTTGCTGTAATAATTGTGTGCCCATATCAACATCTTGTCGAGCAATGGGTTGAAGATATAGTACGGTTTAATATAAAGCCCATCATTGGTTACAGTAGCTCGCCGCAGAAGGATTGGAAAAACCACCTTTCTAAAGCAGTACGAGACCAAAAGCTCCGAGCTGATAAGAGCTTCTTCTGCTTTATATGTACGAACGCAACATTTACAAATGACTATGTTCAGGCGCAAATCAGCAAGATACACTCTCCCGTTTTGCTTGTTGTGGATGAAGCCCATAACTTCGGTGCTGCTTCGTATGCGCAACTGCTTGATGACCGTTTTACTTATCGTCTTGCTTTGTCTGCAACACTTGAAAGACACCGTGATGAAGAAGGGACAGCTATACTCTATAATTTCTTCGGAAAGAAGTGTATAGAATATCCTCTTGAAAGGGCGATTGCCGAAGATAAACTTACGCCATATAAATATTACCCAGTTGTAGTCCATCTTAATGAGGATGAGCTGAACAACTATGAACAACTTTCCTATGAGATGTCTAAGTGCATCATCAAAGATAAAAGAGGAAAATACAAGCTAAATAGGCATGGCGAAATCCTTGCATTGAAACGAGCAAGAATTGTTGCAGGAGCTACTGAGAAATTGGACGCTCTTAGAGAGCAGATACAGCCGTACATACACGACAACAATATTCTTGTGTATTGCGGAGCCACCAATGTTTTGGATGAACACGCAGACTACTCATCGTCTGATGCCAGTGATGTTCGTCAAATTGAAGCTGTTACCAATATTTTAGGCAATGAGTTTGGAATGGCTGTTGCTCAGTTTACGTCTAAGGAAAATATGGAGACACGAGCCGCCATAAAAGAACAGTTTCAGCGTGGAGATAGATTGCAAGCTATCGTGGCTATAAAATGCTTAGACGAGGGTGTAAATATCCCAGGCATAAGAACCGCCTTTATTCTTGCAAGCACTACTAATCCTAAAGAATACATTCAACGGCGAGGTCGTGTTTTGAGAAAAGCACCACACAAGCCTTATGCTGTTATATATGATTTTGTCACTTTACCGAGACCTCTTGATTCAGTTGCTTCGCTCACGACTGAACAAGCACAGAGAGACCTTGCACTTGTTAAGAACGAACTTGCAAGGATAAAAGAATTTGGGCGGTTATCGCAGAACTCGATGGATGCCAACAATTTAATATGGGACATTCAAGAAGCATATCACATTACCGATGAATCAGAGGAGGGCGAGTTTGAATATGGAGGAAATTAAGGTAAATGAAAAAGCGATTGAACGCTTGAAAAGAAGGATAATTCTGCAAGAGAATCAGAACCTTAAAACAAGAACTATGACTGACCAGCAAATGGTTGCTTGGATTAAGAAGCAGATTGAGGAGGAAGCCCAATGTTACTCGAATCAATAAAACTCGAAAACTTTCGACAGTTCCGCAACGAATATATTGAGTTTGCTCAAGGCTCCGATGGGAAAAATGTCACCATCATTATAGGCGACAATGGTACAGGTAAAACAACTTTCGCTCAAGCTTTCTTTTGGTGTATGTACGGAGAAACTGAGTTTTCCGACAAAAATATGCTTAATAAGCTTGTTGCTGCTGAAATGAAGCCAGGTCAAGAAAGCAAAGTACAGGTTACATTAAAACTCACTCACGGAAATGTCTCTTATACGCTTATGCGAGAACAGACATATCGTAAAGACTATTCCAATCGCATCAAGGGTGACAACACCGTTTTTGATATTGCAATCAAAGATGCAAACGGAAATACATCCTATGTGAAAAAGACTTTATGTGAAGGTGAAGTCAAAAGTATACTCCCTAAAGAATTGTCCAGATATTTCTTCTTTGACGGTGAACGTATCGAGAAGATGAGTAAAGACATTTCGACTGGAAAAAAGGCTACTGATTTTGCTGAGGCTGTAAAGGGACTTCTTGGTCTGAACGCTATGTTTAGTGCCATTCAGCACTTTAATCCAAGAATAAAAAATAGCGTTATCAACAGTTACGAGAGTAGCTATAGTGCTGGTAGCAATACAAAAATTCAAGAATACACGAGAACTATCGAGCATTGCAAAGAAGAAATTTCCAGGATTGATGTCCGCCTTGAGGAATTAGAAAACCAAATTGAACAGGCGACTTCAAGAAAAGCTGAAAAGGTTGAGGAAATCAAACAATACGCAGAAGGCGAAGAACTCCAGAGGCAAAAAGAAAAACTCTTACAGCGAATTGAGACAGCAAAAGCTTCTCGGTCTACTGTTATTAAAGAAATCAGCAGAAGTTTTAATGCTAACATGAGTTCCTTCTTTTCAGCATCATTGATTTTAAGGTCTCTTAACTTTCTTTCCGGCAAGGATTTTGCAGGCAAAGATATTCCTTTTATGCACGCAAAGACCATTGAGTATTTGCTGAAACAAAAGGTGTGTATTTGCGGGACTCATTTGGATGAAGGCTCTGTTCCGTATAACAAAGTAAAGGAACTGATTGACTTCTTACCGCCGCAATCTATCAGTACAACGATAAGTGATTTTAAGAAAGAATCAAAACGTCGTGCAAATTCTCGGCAAGACCTTTTTAGCGATGTACGTGATAAACTGGCAGTTATCAGTAAACAGGACGAAGACCTTATTGAGTTGAACGATGACCTTCATGCGATTGAAGGTAAGCTCAGTGGTGGCGATGTCCGAGGGAAAGTTCGTGCTATAAACTCTGAGATTCAGCTCTGCGACCAAACAATCAAAAAGAGTCAGACAGAGCGTGACCAGCTTCTCATAAAAAAGGGAGGCTTTGAAAAAGAAGCCGGCCGAGCTGACACAGAGCGCCGTAACCTTACACTTCTTGATGACAAAAATAAGAAGATTGAAATTTATAAGGCTTATGCAGAACGAATCTACAAGGAGCTGCAGGCAGTTTATGTTTCAAGTGAAGCTGAAATCCGCAGAAAACTTGAAACGACAATCAACGAAATCTTCAAAACCATCTATGAAGGTGGGTTGTCTCTGACTATCGACGAAAAATATCATATCTCCGTTTATGCGGATGATTACGATGGCGATGTGGAGACTTCTACCGCACAGAGTATTTCTGTAATCTTTGCGTTCATTACCGGTATTATCAAAATGGCGAGAGAAAATCGAAATGCTACTGATGAAGACGCAAAACTCCTTTCCTCCGAGCCTTATCCGCTTGTGATGGATGCACCGCTTTCTGCATTCGATAAGAGAAGAATCAAAACCGTATGCGAATCGTTACCTAATACCGCCGAGCAAGTAATCATTTTCATTAAGGATACCGATGGTGAGCTTGCAGAGGAATACATGGGTGACAAAATTGGTTCACGCCATCACTTCGATAAGAAGAACGAGTTTGAAACAATTTTGGTGTAAGGAGGGAGAACAATGTTTGATAAGCAATATCGTTTCAAAGGAATACACGCTGTTCGTGTTGATGCTTTGACAAGTGTTTTCGACGATGCAAGTAAAGCGAAATTGTTTGAGCGTAATGTTGATGTCTATACGAACGCTCCGCTTGTTGGCTTCCTTTATGGTCGCTGTGCTGATGTGGATGACACAAAGAATCCGGAAACTAATCAAGTCTATAATCAGAATGTCATGGGTGACAGAGTTATTTATTCACAAGAAGAACTCATGTTTAATTTCAGATTGATTATGCTACTGGATAAGGCGTATGAACCAGATGAGGATAAACGAATTGATAAAGCCTTTAGACATATGGGTGAAGACCCTGCCGATGAGGAACGCTTCGACAGCTATGTGCGTGGTGGTGTTGATGTTCTTTATGAAAAACTAATCGAAGGAGCAAGCGCTCCAGAAGATTATGCAAATAACATATACGACTTCATTGAAGAATTTCAAGAGAAGTTCAACGAAGATGTTTTGAGCGAAGACATTTTGAAATTATGTTCTAAATGAAAAGAGGTGAACTTGAATGGGAAAGGATATTCGCCAAGAAGCATTCGATTATCTTATTGACCTTGCAAATAAGCAAGGATATGTCACCTTTGACGAAATTATGGATTGTGCAGATGAACACGACCTTCCCATTCAAGATTTCGACTGGCTCAGTAATTCAATCACTTCCAGAGGAATTCTTGTATATAGCGAATCTCCTTCGTCTGCTTCTGCAGTTGACGATGATGAGTATGATGATTTTGCTCAAAGCGATTATGAAGCGGTCTATAAAAGGATTGTCGAATTAAATCCCTCGTTAGAGCCGTTCATAAATGATGTTAGAGACATCATTCCTCCGCAGAGATTGGAAATAAAGCAGCTTAAATATCAAGTGGTTGATGGCAACGAATATGCACGGTCTCGCATGATTGAAATGCATTTACGCATTGCCTTACGAGTTGCTCTGCAAAGAGCAGAAGCATTCGATATGGATATTGAAGATGCAATCGGTTATGCCTGCATTGGCTTAATTATTGCTGTTGACAAATACGACCCCAACACCATCTGGGGCGTTTGCTTCTTACGCAACGCTTTGGATTTTGCAAAACATATCACGAGAACAAGCCACACGCCGTCCTCTTGTTTATTATCCCGTACATCAAAAAGAAAATTATTTTGCAATTTACCCACTCTTAAAAAGACATGGATGTATTGAGTGCGTTGATTTGTGGGAATGTGAAAAAGCCCGCAAAATGATAACGGATAAGTTGGGATGTTCTGATAAGGATGCAGAAATAGTCGTTGCACAGATGATTCCAAATCTCAGAATCGAAGATTTGATTGAACTGTACTCTGGCGAATATGGCGAGAGCGAGAATAGAGATGCAATGGTTGGCACAATGTTGGGAAGTATAATACCGGATACTGTAGTTTCCGATGAAGATGTCTTCCAGACTACCCATGATAAAATGTTGGGAGAAGTTCTCTCCGATGTATTGTCTACGCTTACACCTCGTGAAGAATCAGTATTAAAATTACGGTATGGGTTCAACGGTCGTGAACGGACTTTAGAAGAAGTAGGTCGTGAGTTTAATATTACACGAGAGAGAGTAAGGCAGATAGAAGAAAAAGCATTGAGAAAACTTCGCCATCCGTCAAGGTCAAAAAAGCTGAAAGAGTATTTGTGAAAAAGAGTTTATACTGTAATTGACCTGTATAAAGTGTGGCTTGTGGACTCTTGTAACTTAACTTCTGCGGAAAAGAGCAAAACATACTTGGCAAGCAGGGCACGGCGGTACCCACTCGTGCAAAATTTATAGACTCCCGCCGAAGCAGGAATCTATAAATCGCTTGTCTGGGCAATAGCCCCGAACCCCTTTAACGCAGATTCCATCTGCGGCTACGCATCGTTCCGACGCTGATTTGAGCACGGTCATTCACGACCGTGCTCTTTCTCTTTGCGTGGATCTCGTTCGGCGAGGTCACGCAATTCTTCATAGTTTGCCGTATGAACGGTAAGGTCTCGAAGCTCGTCACGAATTTTTTTGAGTTTTGCATATGCTTCTTTTTTCTCTGTGAGCTTTTCCCCAAATTCTACTTGCAGACTCTTAACGGTTGGGAGTTTTTTTACGCCCAATTCGTTAAAAGCCTTTTTCGCTGCCTTATGAATGATGATGTCAGCCTCGTGTTCCTCCAAAAACTTTTTAGAGTAACCGGACTTGCGATAGGCGACATACACGTCTCTTGTTTTGGAATAATTAACGATTTGGGTCTTTAAGACATTTACTTCCGCAATGCGATTTTGAGCTTCTGCGATTTTTGCGGTAAGCTCTTTTTCTTTTGCCGACAATTCCGCTTTGCGTTCTGTCATCGCATCATAGCTGAAGCCATGCTCGTCCATATAGAGCTTGGTTTTTGCCATTCGTTTCAGATTCTCCACCGTAGCCCAACGGCGATAGCCCTCGCCTTTACCGGCAGCGAGTTTCGCTTGAATGTCGATAATGGTCTGCGGTCGGTTCTTGTCCCACGCCGTTCTGCGTTTCTTCGGCTGATGGATTTTCTGACCTTTGATGATGGCTCGGATAGCATCCTCGGAATACTCATCTCCCAATGTGTACATACGAATATTTTGCTTGAAATCATCGTGAACAAAGGCAATGTGCTTTCCGTTTTTTACTCTAAAACCCTGTTCAGCAAGAAGCAAAAGAAAGGCGTCGAAATCGTGCGGCTTCTGCTCAAGTGCTTCATCTATGGCGATTCGCAAAAGCTCACGGTTAGAGGGTTTTCCCTTAAAGCCGTGCCACTTGTTGTAGGCGGTGCTGCCACGGCTCGGATTTTCAATTACCGACAACCGGTGTTCCGTACAGATAAGGTCACTCAGCCTTGACACGGCTTTGTGCGACCTATGGAAATCTCGGAACTTCCGCTTACAATCAAGTGTAACAGCGTTCCAATAGATGTGATTGTGAATGTGGGCTTTATCAGTATGGGTGCAAACAAAGAAAGCGTGTTTTCCTTTGAGAAAGCGAGAGGCGAAGTCATAGCCGATTTGATTTGCTTCCTCCGGCGTTACTTCGCCGGGCTTAAAGGATTGACGAACCTGGTAAACAAGCACGTCGCTCTTTTCATCCTTTCCGGTAAATGCTTTGTATTGCCTTTTTGAAACTAAAACCTCTGATGCGAAGGAGCGAGGGTCGCAAGCATAGGCAGAGGTCAATTCTCCGTCATTCGTCTTTTCTGGATTTAAGCCGTAATCGGTTCTGTCGGAAATAGATTGCGCAAGCGTCTTGCCGTTGGTAATGTGCATTGGAATAATGCGTGTTGTCGCTATGGTCATTCACCTCCCTCTATGTAAATGGACGAGTACCGCCGAAGCCATACTCGTCCTTTTTTGCTTTCGACCAAATTGGTCGGAAGTTGTGTTATCCGTAAATTGCATCCTGCACGAAGTAACGGAATCTTTGCATCTGTCCAATCGTCCACGCTGCCAGCATCGGAAGCCCCACGGGACTGACGAAAAAAGCAAACACGAGAATGATTATGCCGTTAGTAGTGTTGATAAACAGCAGCGTTATCAAACCAAGGATGCCAAAGACCGTGCCGAGGACACCAAAAACCCAAGCGGATAAGCTGAGGGTCAAGGCAAAAATCCAAATTATTATGGCGAGGGCTGCAATTACGGGTGCAAACACTATCTTCAAAATGACCTTCATCGAAAGTCCCTCCTTTCTTCTGACTACATCATACCGTAAAATAAGGTGATGAGCAAGGATGCCGAAGTCAGTCGATGTCGGCGAGTTTTTCGAGGACTTTGTTGGTCGCTTCCCAAGTCTTATCAATCATCAATTTCATTTCGTGAATGTCATCCTCATAAATGCGGTTCGTAGAATTTACTCTGCGGGCAATCTGATTGAAATTGTTGCTTGTACGGCGAAGCAAGGAAATCAAATCACGGAGTTCGGGCAACTCCAACTTGACTACATATCCGTCGATAGCCATTTTGCGAAGATATGCCGCCATATTGATAGTGCCTGCCTGTGCCATACGCTTATCAATCAAGACTCGTTCCTCCGGTGTCACACGGAACTTTACTTGAATGGGGCGGTTGCGGTTTGCCAATTACAACTCAGCCTCCTTCGCCTTGCCGGGAGACTTTTTCGGCATATCCGTTTTTGCTTCGTTCAGCTTTTTGAGGACAGACGGCTTTTTCTCTTTTTCAAGCTGCCGCTCTTTTCGGAAACGGTTGACGAACAGATTGATAAGACCGGGATGAGCTTGACCGCAGGAATATTCTACGGTTCTTTTCCCATGCCATGCATCATAGTCGTTGGGAATAGGTTCGGCTTTTGCCCATTCCTTATTTTCCGTGGAGATGCGACCGTCCCAGTCCTTGTGCTGAATTGTGTTGGCAAGTACAAAGGAAACACGTTCCGCACCAAAACGGTCAACGACCTCCTGCACACAAGAACCGTCAAAACGGTTATCGCTGTAGTGGTCGGCAATCGCTTCTTCAATGGCGTTTTTGCACTCCACATTCGCTCTGAAAGAAGCTCGGTACTCATCAAGCTCACCGTGCTCTTGGGCAAAGGTCGCTGAAAAGATATAGACCGGAAGACTGCGAAGTACCTCACGCTGTTCTGCAATGCAGGTCTTAGCTCTGGATTCGATGCAATCTCTGATTTCGTCCATATGACCGCTCTCCAAGTCCTCATAAATATTGTAGATATACTGCAAGGGCTTTTTGTCTGCAAGCAACGCTTTTGCTTCTTCGTCGGTCAAGTCGTGGTATTCCATCTCGATTACAATATCCTCACGGATAACATATTCGTAGGCGTGTTTAAGGATTTCTTCGGGCGGCTGTTTTACCAGCCACCCTTTGAAGTCCTGCTGCTCGGCAAACAGCTTTTCATACAATGCCGTATTCAGTTCTTCGTTAGTCATCAGCGTTCCTCCTTTGCGTGTGATTTCTTAGCGGTGTGAGGCTTTTCCGCACTCTTTATATCGTTGAGCTTTTGCAGAACGGAGGGTTTTTTCGCTCGTACATCCTCAAACGGCAGCACCGCCAGCTTACCATTGAGCCGCATAAACATTTCCGGCGTATTGAACTTTTCCTTGAATTGCTTTGTGTGTTCGGGTGTGAGCGAGGAGAAATCTTCCTCGCCCAAACCTACGATGAGAAAAGTACCGGCAACAATATCGTAAATCTTGCCGTCTTCATCACGAAGTGCTCGGTTCAGCTGACTTCCTTTCAATTTTGCTTCCTCATCGCAAATGATTGCGACAGGTTCTTCATAAGGGTAGACGGCTTGAATATAGCCGCCTACCTCTTTCTGCAACGAAGAAAGTCCAGATGAAATTTCTTTCACATAGGGCTTTTTCTCCGGCTCTACAACGAGCACGGAAATCATTTCATTATCCATTGTCAAAGTACCTCCTCTTGAGATTTTTTCGGTTCTGTCGTTACTGATTTGCTCTGCTTCTCGTAGGAGTGGAGCTTCTGCAGAACGGACGGTCTTGCGGATTTTGCGACTTCGTTTTTTGTCGGCGTTTCCTCCGCCATTGCTTCAAGTGGCGTCTTATCGTCGATATTCAAAGCAATATTCAGCTCCGCAAGCCTTGCAGATTTCACTCGCAGCTCGTCCTCCTGCGGGAACGGCTTTCCAAACTCCTGCTTTGCGGTCTCCATCTGTGAATAGAGACTTTCCAACTTACTTTGCACGGTTGCCAGACGGTCAGCCATGCCGTTTAAGGCATTGTCGATTCTCGTCAAATTACCACGAGGGTCTTTGCCGAGGGTAACACGGTGGGTCATTTGTCCTTTAAGGGTCAGAACGTAGTCACGTCCGAAGTCCTCCAAGGTCAGCGACATTTGAAAACCTCGGTAACTGCCGACCGGAACAGGGTCTAAGCCCTTTACTTCCTTAAAGGCATCGACAAGGGCAGCTCCCGCATTTTCCTTATCAGTCAGAACGTCTCCACGAACCGTCATCCCCGCAAAGCCGTCTGTCGGGTGCGGATGTTCAGCAAGAGTTTTCATATCAGCTTCAAAGCCTGCGATAAATCCTTTGCTTTGCTCAATCTGTTCGGGAAAATAGCGCAGGAGGTTATCTTCCAGACGGTACTGCTGACTTTGGTGATTTGACTTCATCAGCTTCAAACGAGCGACATCAACATCCAGGTCCATTTTCTCTTTAATTCGCTCGTCGCCTGCACACAGAGCTTTTATTTCCGCATAGGACAATGCGGTTTCGTCAATATCGTCGCAGGCACGTACAGGCGATTTGCTCGTCATAATCTGACTGATGAACTTCTGCTTGTTTTCAAGGGTTTGCCAAAGGTACGCATCAAAGGTCGCTTCGGTGACATAGCGGTAAATGTGGACTTCGGGATTCATATTACCCTGGCGAATGATACGACCGCTGCGCTGCTCAAGGTCGCCGGGTCTCCAAGGTGCGTCAAGGTCATGCAGAGCAATAAGCCTGTCCTGGACATTCATGCCGGCTCCCATCTTGAAGGTAGACCCCATAAGCACACGGACTTGCCCGGAACGGACTTTGCTGAACAATTCCTTTTTTCGGGCTTCGGTGTTTGCTTCGTGAATGAAAGCAATCTGCTCCCTCGGAATACCTCTTGCTACAAGTTTTTCACGGATGTCATCATATACGGTGAAGTCGGCTTCTTCGGGGGTGCTGTCTTTTTCCGCAAGATGCTCCAAGGCTCGAATCTCCGGGCTGTCTAAATTACCGGCAGGAGCTTTTGCAACCTTCTTTGCCGCAGAGCTTTTCGGTGTCGAGAGGTCGCAGAACACGAGCTGTGTCAGTTTGTTGTCGTGTCCGTCCTTCCAAATGCGGTGAATGTTATCCACACACATATTGACTTTGCTTGTCGGCTCATCGGGAAGATTCGGATTGATGATACGCTGGTCGAGTCCGAGCTTGCGACCATCGGAGGTAATGCGGAGCATATTGTCCTCGGACGGGTCAACCGTGCCTGCGTGAACGGCGGCAGCTCTTTCGGAAAGTTCCTGCACCATAGCTTGTTGGATTTCGGTGGGCTGTGCTACTTCGTTGTGATAGATTGCTTTCGGTGTCGGCAGATTGAGCTGGTCGGCTGTTTTGATGTCTGCTGCTTCTTTGAACAGGTTCATAAGCTCCGGCAGATTAAAGAACTTTGCAAAACGGGTTCTCGCACGGTATCCTGTACCCTCCGGGGCAAGCTCAATGGCGGTTGTGGTCTCGCCAAAAGTCGAAGCCCAGCAGTCAAAGTGCGCTAAGCCCTTGTTGCGGATAGTGTCGTGCTGCAGGTATCGCATCATCGTGTAAAGCTCAGTCATGGAGTTACTGACCGGCGTTCCCGTTGCGAATACAACACCTCTGCTGTCGGTCAGCTCGTCGATGTAGCGGCACTTCAAGAGCATATCGGAGGACTTCTGTGCATCGGTAGTCGAAAGCCCTGCCACATTTCTCATTTTTGTGTAGAGGAACAAGTTCTTAAAACTGTGCGCTTCGTCAACATAGAGACGGTCAACGCCGAGCTGTTCAAAGGTGATAACATCGTCCTTGCGGGTGTTGTCCTGCAATTTGCTGAGTCTTGTTTCCAAGCCTTTTTTCGTTCGCTCCAAAGACTTGATTGTGAAGCGTTCCGCACGGCTCGCTTTGAGTTCCTCCAGACCTTCCTCGATTTCCGCAATCTGTTCCTGTAAAAGTCGCTCCTGCCTCTCCTGCGATACCGGGATGCGCTCAAACTGGCTGTGTCCGATGATGATGGCGTCGTAGTCGCCGGTGGCAATTCTGCCGCAGAATTTCTTGCGGTTTCTCGGCTCAAAGTCCTTTTTGGTTGCGGCGAGAATATTGGCAGAGGGGTATAACCGGAGAAATTCGCTTGCCCATTGTTCGGTCAAGTGGTTCGGAACGACAAACAGCGGCTTTTGGCAGAGTCCGAGACGTTTGCTTTCCATGGCGGCGGCGACCATTTCAAAAGTCTTGCCTGCGCCAACTTCGTGTGCAAGCAAGGTGTTACCGCCGTAGATAATGTGTGCAACGGCGTTCTTCTGATGCTCACGGAGCTTGATTTCGGGATTCATACCGCTGAACTCGATATGACTGCCGTCATATTCACGGGGGCGAGTGGAGTTGAAAAGCTCATTGTACTTGGTGACAAGCTCTTGCCGCCTGTCGGGGTCTTTCCAAATCCAATCACGGAACGCATCCTTGATAGCCTGCTGCTTCTGCTGTGCAAGGGTCGTTTCCTTGGAGTTGAGTACACGGCGTTCCTTGCCGTCGGGGTCGGTAACGGTGTCATAGATACGGACATCACGCAGATTCAGAGTATCCTCTAAAATCTTGTATGCGTTGGCTCTGTCCGTTCCGTAGGTCATATAGGCGTTGACATCGCTGTAGGACGGCTGAGATTTTCCCGTGATGTTCCATTCCGCAGAGAACGGCGAATAGTTGACTTCAATGGTTCTACGCAGGTAATACGGCGGCTCAAACGTCTCTACCATAAACTGCTGAATGTAGGACTTATCAATCCATGTTGCGCCCAGGCGAACCTCTATCTCGGAAGCATCAAGGTCTTTGGGCTGTGCTGTTTTCAATGCTGCCACGTTATCGGCAATCTCGTTGCGGTGGTTCGCATCTTCCGGCAGCAAATCCAAGGCTCTCTGATAGTAGGCGAGCTTTTCACGGACATTACCGGACAGAAAATCATCGGCGGTTCTCCAAGTATAGGAGCCGTCGGGCTTTCTGTTAAAGTCCATGTAGATAACGCCACGCAAATCGCTTGCGAGTTCTTCTTCGGTCTTGCCTGTAAGAGAGGACATATATTCCATATCCACACAGGCTTTTTCTGCGATGGATACCGCAAGAGCTTCCGAGGCGGTATCAACCGATGTTACGACCTCGCTCGGCTTGATGGTGCGTTTGGTGAACATATCCGCTTTGCGTTTGAGATTGTTGTCCTCGTCGAGAACTTCCAGAGAGCAAAGCAGATAGTAGGAGCTGTCATCGGCAAAGGCAAGAGCATTGCCACGGCTATTGATAAGACCGTGCTTTGCCGTGAAATTGTCGTAGAGCGTGTTCAGTTCACGTTGGGTCTGTCGGATAGTTTCATCGGAGATATACCCGTCCATCTGCTGAGCGATTAGCTTCTGAACACAATCACGAAGCTCCACCATACCCTTAACACGTTCCGTTGCCGTTGCGTTGAGTTCAGGCTTTACCATGCGACTGTTTTCACGGTAATAAACCTCGCCGTCAACCACGGTGTAGCTGTAGTTCTTTACATTCGGGTCGGCAGGGATAGAGGTGTCGATTGCTTCGCCGTCGCCAAGGTCGGGCAGCTCCGCTTCTGTGTAACTGCCTTTAATGTTCTGAATAGCGTATTTGAGCTGAACGCCAAGGTCGAGGTCTTCATACGGCTCGACCGTAAAATCCTGCTTACCGTACTGTGTGCTCTCCGAGGTCTGCCGTCCAAGAACCATTTCGGGGTTATCAATGAAATAACTGTTGATGGAAAAGCCGTCGTCGTTCTTGCCGAGGTGAACCCAGTCGGGTTCAATTTGGGTAGGACGGTCACGCTTCTGCAGGAAAATAATATCGGACACAACCTCTGTTCCTGCGTTCGCCTTGAAAGCGTTATTCGGTAAACGGATAGCTCCGAGCAGTTCCGCCCTCTGAGCGATATACTTACGGACTTCGGGAGACTGCTTATCCATCGTATATCGGCTCGTCACGAAAGCGATAACGCCGCCCGGTCGAACCTGGTCGAGTGCCTTGGCGAAGAAATAATCGTGGATAGAAAAGCCGAGCTTGTTATAAGCACGGTCGTTCACCTGGTACTGACCGAAAGGCACGTTACCGATAGCGAGGTCGAAGAAATCTCGCCTGTCGGTGGTTTCAAAGCCGGCAACGGTAATGTCTGCCTTGGGGTAAAGCTGTTTTGCGATTCGCCCTGTGATGCTGTCCAGCTCTACGCCGTAGAGCTTGCTGTTCTGCATCGCTTCGGGCAAAAGCCCAAAGAAGTTGCCGACACCCATTGAAGGCTCCAGAATGTTTCCGGTCTCAAAGCCCATATTACCGACAGCTTCATAGATTGCCTTAATGACGGTAGGGCTTGTGTAGTGAGCGTTCAGCGTTGAGCTTCTTGCTGCGGCGTATTCTTCCGGAGAGAGTGTGGCATATAGCTCCGCAAATTCGTTCTTCCAGTTGTCCTTTGTTTCATCAAAGGCATCTGCAAGACCGCCCCATCCGACATACTTGGAAAGGATGACCTGTTCTTCGGGTGTAGCTGGTCTGCCGTCAAACTCCAATTCTTTCAGGAGATTGATGGCATCCATATTCATACGGAACTTCGCTTTTGCACCGCCTTCGCCCAAGTGGTCGTCGGTGATACGGAAGTTGTGAAGTTCGGGCTTTGGTTCTGCCACGGTCGGTTCGGCAGGCAGCTCTGCAACACGCTGTGCTTCGCTGATTTCCACGAGCCTACGCATAAACTGAATGGATTCGCTTCTGAAAATCGGAAATCCCGTGGCATTTTGGAACGTGACATCCTGCAGGCTCACCGTTCCGAAGTCGAGATTTACACTGTCAACGACAAATCTGCGACCGTCAATCTCATAGGTGGATTCACGGGGAATAAGATGCTCACTTGCGAAAGCTTCGTCAGAAATACGCTGCTCATCACGGCTTATCTGCTCTGTGTCATTCAACACTTGCTGAATAAACGGGTCGCTGTCCGGAGCTTCGGGGTCAACCGATTCGCCGTTCACAATGCCACGCTCGGCAAGAGCCTCCCGGATAGCAATAGGGTCAATGTGCTCAAATGCGTCTTGCTCGGCTTCGGTGAAAAACTTGTCCTCTTTGATGAGCTGGGCGATACGTCTCTGAACCTTCGTCCAGGACATTTCATAATCAATGTCTGTGCTGGTAACGGTGATGTGCAAATACTTTGATACATCGCTTGCGCCGTATTCCTTAGAGAGCCACGCCGCAGTATCACGCTCACGGGCGTGTTCTGCCATATATCGGACAACAGCCCGCTTGCTTGCAATGTCGCCGTTCCACTTCTGGAGAGCTTCATCAATGTCATCCTGTGTGAGTTCCCGCATGGCGGTGGGAGTTTGTGCTGTGGTGATTGGGTTCTCATCCGGGGCTTCTGTAACGATTGCAGGCTCGTTCTCGACTTTCTGCGGTGATTCCTTTTCAGAGCCTAAAACACCCAAAGAATAGGTCGTATGCTCGTTTATAATGCTGTTGTGACGAGCAATAGTAACACCATAGTTTTCACGGATTTTCTTAACGGATTGCTCTAAAATGTGAGAAGGGATACCGCACATTTCTACCCATTCGGCATCGGGTACGGCTCTTGTGGTGAGCTTTAGGTCAAGCAGGTCTGAAACGACTTTTGCATCCTCGCCGTACATTTCAAAGAAATCTCCGACCTGGAAAAGTACAACATCGTCGGGATGGTCGTGCTTAATATCGTTGTATGCGTCCATCTGCTTGCGGAACTGCCACTCACGGGTCTGCATTTCCTCATACTTGGCTTTTTCTTCGGGCGTGAAGTATCTGCCGTTTCGGATAATGCTTTCAAACTTTGCGGCGACCTTGCTCCAATTCAGTTCCACATCGGCACAATCGGGCTTTTGCAGACGGATACCTTTACCGGAGCTTTCAATCCAGCCTTGTCCCGACACCGCATGAGAGCTGCCGCTAATACCGTACTCGTTCTTTAGAAAATCCGCTTTTTCCTTGGAATTATGAGCACCGGTAAAATATTCGTAGATACGACCTTTACCGCCCTCAACGCTGCTCCCACGGGTCAGGGTGGCGTCAATCTCATCCTCGGTTATGAACATTCCCGCTTTAGGGACCTCTGCCATATCGGAGGTGTATTCTCGTCTCGGCAGGTCGAGGTCTTGCAGAGCGTTCCAAATCTCAATAGGTTTGTGGTAACGGAAACGCAGAACATTACGGTCTTCCTTGTAGGCTTCCATAAATGCAGAGAAATCAGTAGCAATTTTTTGACGGATAGCAGGATTCTTCAAATCCTCTGCCAAACGTTCCGTTGCATCTGGAAAGCCACCTTTTCGATAATCTTCTAAGGTGGAGAGGATACCGAGTTCTCTTGAATCGTCGCTCAAATCCCCACGGAGATACCACAGCTTATGGGAAAGCTCGGTACGCTCGTGCAGTTCAGTCTCAGCAAGCTCTACATTGGAGGCAAACTTACCCTCATCCATAAGCTGACCGATACGCTCGGCTGCGGCTTCCCACAAAATGATTTGTGCGGTACGGGAATATCTTGCGGTGCGACCTTTTGCAAGGCGAATGCCGTCCTCGGCATACCACACCGAAAACTCACCGTTATCAGATTTGATACCGGCACCGCCGTGATATTCCTTTTTGAGCAGAGACACGATTTCGTCCATCGGCTTCTGCTTTTGGAAAGCGGCAGCTACATTCATTCGTGTATACTCGGAGTTGCTGGCACGGCGGAGCACATCGTCAATATCGTTTTGGGCAAAAGAAAAAGCGAAGGGTGTAGATTTTACACTCTCCGCTTCGTTTATGATAGCAATTTGCTCTTGCTCTGTCGGGAACAGCCCAACATCAAAGAGGGTAAGCTGTTCGCTTAACTGTGAATCAGTTCTGCGAGAATTACTTCCTCTGCCCGGTGCTTGAGATTGTTCATCAAGCCCGTCCACATCATCGGGTCGCTGGCTTTCAGTTCCTCCGTCACGCCGTTCCGCTTCATCAGTTCGGGCATCATCTGTTCCAATCTCCGGTTCGCCGCCTCGTCGATTTCCCTCAGATGCGGGTACAGAGTCTCCGACAAAATCATGCTGTTCCACAGCACCGGACGATTCTCCCGCAGATACTTCTTCCTCATGCGACCGTACTTGCCCAGAGGCTTCGTTGCGGTCTCGTTCAAGGTCAGATTCGGAATTAAATAATCCCCGTTCTGCGTGTAGTTCAGTTTGTTCTCCATAATCCTGTGTCCTTTCTGCCTGTCTCTGCAGGCTTGCTTCTCGCTCGTAGTTTTTTACTGTAACAGCGATTTGCCTTAAAATCTGCTCACTGCTGTTGGAGATAGCGGAGCCGAGTACGGCAATCGTATCACGGGTGTTAAAGTCGAATACGCTTAAAAAGTCTTCATGCTCAAAGTAATCGCCGGGGTTCAGCCCGCAGCGAGACATAAGAGCGTAGGTGGTGCTGACGGTAGCGGCATTTCGGAACGCAACCTCTACATTATAATCATCATACTCCTCAAGAAAGGAATCGGCAAGGATGCCGAGAATGTCACGGCGGTTGTCGTTCCAGTATTCGGTTACGAGCTTAGATGCAATCTGTTCCAGTTGGTCGGCAAGACCTTTTTCACCCGACACACCGAAGCGATTTTCCAAATCTGTGGTAACGGAGTTGTGATGCTCGTCTTTGTATTCCCAAAGATTAAGACGGCGTGAATTTTCCCTGCCGCCTGTATCGGAAACATCAAACACATATTTGAGCCTTGGATTATCGCCGGTGGTGTCAAGGAGCGCAATCCCTTTGGAGCCACGGCGGACAGATCTGTCCATCTGTTTGTTCCAAAGGTCGTAATCGGCACAGGCGGTTGCGTTCGGCTTCTGAGCGAAAATCATCAACTGCTCATGGAACGGATATTTGTACAGCCGTCCCATCGTTTCAAGGAACGCTGTCCATTCACCGAAGCTGCCCGTAACCTGTCTTGCGGTGGTGTCTGCCATCTGCGTGTAAAATTGCAATTTGCTTGGCAATAGTCTGTCCTCCTTCTTTTGATTTTGGGTATAAGAAAAGCACCTCCGCAGAGATGCTTTCTTATACTGTTTGAAATTGTTTAGATGAGATTGCTCGGAATAAAGCAGTTATCCGCATCAATCGGTATCGGCTCCTCGCACATACAGATGATGCCGCCATTGCCACGCTTTAAGGAAGCCTTATCAATGACGCTGTACTTTTTGACTTCACGACGGTCGGGTGCAGCGCTCTTTTTGATTTCCAACGGATGAATGACGTTGTTTTCCTCAACAAACACATCAATCTCTTTTGCGTTGGAATCCCGGAAGTAAGTGAGGTTCACCTTGGACTTTGCGTAGGCGTAGTTCTTGACCAGCTCCATCACAACATAGTTCTCGTAATAATGACCGCTTGCAGCTCCGTTCCGCAGCGTATCCGGCGTCAGCCACATGGAAAGATACGAACAGAGTCCGGTATCGCAGAAGTACAGCTTCGGCGTTTTACTGAGGCGTTTCAGCTCATTGTTGGAATAGGGGGAAAGCAGATAGATGATGTTCAATCCAACGAGAATTTTCAGCCATTCTTTTGCGGTACTCGGTGCAATGTCGGCAGATTCAGCCAATGTGGAATAATTGACCTGCTCCGAAACAAGAGAAGCACAGCCCACAAGAAACTTGCGGAAACGAACGGTGTCGGTAATGCCGCCCGCTTCGGTAGCATCACGCATCAAATAGGTGTCAACGTAGGAATTGAAATATTCCTGCCGAAGTTCGTCATCCACGCCCTGCACCTGTGGCATACCGCCCTCCCAAATGTGATTGAATACTTGAACCACATCATTTTTCGGGAGCTTGCGCTGCCTTGCCTGCAAGGTAGCAAGCGAGAAGTCCAAATCCGTGTCGAACACAAGCCCTGCTTTTTCCCTTGCGGATAGGCTGTACAGCTCCAAGATGCCGATTCTTCCGGCGAGGGTCTCACGCACTCGTTTCATCATATTGTACTGCTGCGAACCGGTCAGCCAAATGAGACCTTTTTCATCGCTTTCGTCGCAAATGATTTTGATTTGCTCGAACAGCTCCGGCGCTTTCTGCACCTCATCAATAAGGACAGGTGGCTTATAGGTCTGAAAGAACAGCACGGGGTCAGACTGTGCAAGCTCTCTTGCCATTGTATTGTCCATCGTGACATAGGTTCTGTCGCTCTCAGCTAAATGCTTCAGCATCGTCGTTTTGCCGACCTGCCTTGCGCCTGTAACAAGGATAACCTTGAAAAAATCATTGAGCTTTAAGAACTTGCGTTCAAGCTCTCGTGTAATATATGCCATAACGCACCTCCATATTTTATGAAAATCTATGGTCAATCATATTTTATCGTAATATTCCCGTTCTGTCAAGAGAGTATACGCATTATGGCTTTTAACTTTTCTGTGAACGCTCAAAAATCCGACGCTTGGCTAATCACTCGTCAAAATCGGGGTACAACTCCAACTTCTCATAGTCCTCATCGGGTATAGCGGAAAGCTTATTCAGTACGGAATCGGTCAGCTCACGAAGTGCGACTTCATCGGCATCCAATTCCTTTCGCATTTCGGAAAGGGCATTTATCAGCCCTGTTCTGCTTCCCGTATCATAGATACACATAAGATTCATTTCATCGTTGGTAAAGTCCATCATATCAAATCCCTTTCCGCACTTCTGTGCTGTGTCGTTTTTTCTCTGTCTTCTTTTTGATACTGCCGGAGCTTTGCGAGAACAGAGAGTTTCTTGGTTTTCGTTTCTTCCGCTTGCTTGACAGGCTTTGGTTCTTCTTTCGGACCGTTATTGATAATGCCGTCAATCATTCCAAAATCGTCTTCCATCTGCATTTCGGCATTTTTCAGATAATTCTCGGTCGTGCGGAAGTTGGTCAACTCCTTGTAACCGATGCTGTCAACATAGTGATATGATACCACGCCCGCTTGCTTCAACGCCACGATGTCGCTGACAGATAGGCTGTGTCCCGTGAAGTCCTGCGGATGCTCAATGTTAAAAATGCGGTATAAATTCTCCAGCTTTTCAACCTGGCTTCCATCCTTGGTCAAAGCTCCGGTATAAACAAGCTCGTAGTTCTCGTACTGCGGCTCAATGCCTTTTTTCTGCAAATATTCGGAGTTCATAAAACGCAAATCTGCGGCGAAATCGTCACGCTTTAACTGATAGATAGCGTAGGTGTCGCCGGGGTTTTCAAAGAACGCCTGCTCACGTTTCTGCCGGATAAGCTCCAAATCCATCGGCGGCACTTCGTCCTTGATGGCATCCCAATCCTCACGGGTGATACCAAAGCAACCGGAGAACAGTACAATGTCCTCGGCTTCAAATGCCATAGCTTCGGTGTTGCCCTCGTAGAGCATATAGATGGGAACATCTCGCTCGAACAGTTCCAATGCTCGCTCTTTGGAGAGAGGAAGCATATCGGAATCGGTGTAACCGTATGCGTTCATCGCTTCGATAGACATGGACGGGTCGGGCATATACCCATTATCGGGAGCCTGCATTGGTGCGGCTTCCTCGACCGGATGTTCGATAACCGGTTCAGACGATTTGCTTTTATTAGCCGCTTCGTTGATTTTTCTTGCCTGCCATTCGGAATTGGCAAGGTCGTTTGCCTGTTCTTCGGTCATGCCTTGCTCCATGAAATAATCCACCATTTCAAGGATATTCATTTCCGCAAGTGGCTTTTTATCGTTCTCCATCGCCATCTCAGATTCACGCTCTTTCATAATTTCCGCATAGTTGCGGTCGATGTCGGTGATAAGCTCGGAGGAGGTTTTGTTGATGGTTTCAAGGCTTGCACGAAGCTCTTTCAGTTCCTTATCTTTCGACCAGGCTGCGATATAGCCGAAGCTGTTTTCGCCCGTTGCGATACCGTAATAGGCACATACGGCAAAGGAAATGCTTTCTGCCTCGATTTCCTCGGTGTTGCGGTCTTTCTGCTGTTGGTTGAAGAAACGCTGCATGGAAATCTCGCCGCCGACAAAGTTCAAGCCTTCGTCCTCGGTTAAGAACAGACGACCGTCTTCGCCGAGGTCAAGGGGCTTTGCCGTAATAATCGCACCGGCGTGATTGACGGCTACATTCTGCTCGACAGTTACAGGCATACCGGGGTCATCGTCAGAGCCACGCAAATCATAACGATACAGTCCTTCGGGCAAATCAGCAAGAGCAATACGCCCGTTAGAGAACAGAGCCGGTACATCGAAGATTTCGACTTCCTGGTATTTCGGAGCGTCTTTCGGTTCCTCGATTTTCTTCTGATTGTGAAGTTTGGAATGGGCGATTTCGTGAACGACGGCAGCGACAGTCTGAACTTCACTCATACCCTCACGGATGGCGATTTTCTGCTTGTCCAGAGAGAAATAGCCGTCCGAGCCGTCACGGATAGGGAGAATTTCGATGGGAACGGGAGCAGAGCACCGTAGAGCTTCCATAAAGACCTCGTAGTTCTGAACATTGCCCGAAAGGTCGGAGGCAAGCTGCGGTAATGGCTTTCCGTCTGTCTGCGACACGTCAAACACCGTTACGGGCTTGAACATCGGGATTTTTATTTCCTTTTCCTCGGTGATAACTTTACCGTCCGCATCAAGCATGGGCAGGTTGGTGTCGGGGTCACGCTTTTCCTGCTCGATTTTCTTTTTGAAGGGTGTGGGAGCAATGATTTTGATGCCTTTTTCGCCCTTCATCACGTTGCGCTCAAACTGGTCTCTCCATTTGTTGAAGCCAGCTACCAAAGTAGCGTCGGGTTTCTGCATATAGATGAGCATGGTGTTGTTTACGCTGTACTTATGAAAACGGCTCATTGTGCGGAGATATTCGGCGTACTTATCCGACTGAAACAGGTCTTGAATCCCACGCTCTATGCTGTCGGTGATGTCTTTCAGCCGTTCTTTATTGGTCTGCTTTTCATTTTCAGCCATAGACTTCTCCTTTCGATTTGTATATTTTCGGTGTATTTTTCGGCGTACCCCTTGACAAACTAATACCACAGTATTATAATTAGAACAACTAATACCACAGTATTACTTTTGGAGGCAGCTATGAAACAGGATATAGTTATCTACCACGGCTCTCAGCAAATCGTTGAGGTGCCGAAGTTTGGTATCGGGAAAAAATATAATGACTACGGACAGGGCTTTTACTGCACAGAGAACAACGAGCTTGCAAAAGAGTGGGCTTGCCCTATTAAAAATGATGGTTATTCAAACAAATATCATTTGTCCCTTGACGGGCTGAATGTCATGCACTTGACAAAGGGTGAGTTCAACATTCTGAACTGGCTTGCCGTTTTGCTTGCTCACAGGAAGTTCGACATTACTTCTCCAATCGGCAATAACGCAAGGGAGTTTATTCTGAATCGCTTTATGCCGGAGACAGCCGACGTCGATGTGATGATTGGCTATCGTGCCGATGATTCTTATTTCTCCTTTGCAGAAGATTTTGTGAACAACACAATCTCTTTGCGTGACTTAAATATGGCAATGAAGCTCGGTACGCTGGGCGAACAGGTTGTGCTGCTTTCAGAACGCTCTTTTGAGCGCATTGAATTTATCGGATACGAGGTTGCCGACTATCGGGAATATTACTTTAAGCGAGCCGAACGTGACCAAAACGCACGAACAACTTACGCAAGCCACAAAAAAGACCTGCACCAACTCATGGACGATATTTTCGTTCTGGATATTATAAGGGAGGATATGAAAAATGACGACCCACGCCTACAGTCCATTATATCTGAGTAAGGCTTCCCGTGCTGTCGGTAATATGCTCCATGACGCAGTAGTCGAGTTCGGAATGGACGGCGAAGACTTCTTGAAACGCTTTATTCAATCAGACGTTGCAGAGGAAATAGAAAGTGGCAATCCCAAATACATTGCAGGCAAAAGCGGATTGGAGCTTTTCTTAGAGGTCATGGAAAAGACCACCGGCAAAGCCTACGATACAAATCTTATTGAAAGCTACGAAAGAAGCCCTGCTTATTGGGTAGGATGGATGCTAACCCATTATCAATGGTACTCCGGGCGCACATTCAAAAGTATCCTCGACACGGTTCCGTACAATGAGCTTCTCGGACTTTACGGGACGCTTCACGAAGCGGACATCGAAAAAAGCTACGAAGTCCTCAATGCTCACTTTGAAAAGAGCGAGAGCAAGCTGAAAACAGCAAGAAAGCATTGCGGATTGACACAGGAGGAGCTTGCCAACGAATCCGGCGTTTCCCTCAATACCATCCGCGCTTATGAACGGAAAGGCAAAGACATTAACAAAGCACAATTTGATATTGTGCTGCGTCTTGCCAAAGCCTTGAAGTGCGATATAACCGAATTACTGGATTAAGCCTGTCCGACCTGTCCTTATCGGGCAGGTTTTTGTTTTAGTTGAGCTTAGAAATACAGACCTATGAGGTTTTCCGTCCTCATAGGTCTGTACGGTTCTTACTTCTTGCCGAAGTCCAGACTGTAAACGGTTTTTATACCGTCATCGTTCAACACGAGTGTGGCATCATAGGACTTGCCTGTTTTCTCAGAGAAAATGCCCTTAACCGGGATTTCGCCGTCTTTCAGTAAAGCCGCTGCCATCTTCTTCGACAGCGTGATTTTCTTTGCTGTGAGGAACTTGTTGTCACGCCACAGACCGAAACGGCAGGCATTTGTCTCGCAGAAGAAGCCCTTTTTGCTCTCAGTTACATCGCCGCCGCAGCGAGGGCATTTGCCGACCACATCACGACCGGACGGAAACAGGACTTCCGCACCTTTGATAACGGAATAGGTTTTGACAAGCTCATTCACCATAAGGCTGATTTCAGCCATGAACGCATCGGCTTCCAACTCGCCATGCTCTACCATTTTGAGCTTGTGTTCCCACTCGGCGGTGAGCAGAGGAGATTGAAGCTGTTCCGGCAGAACCGTAATCAAAGAGATACCTGCGTTCGCCGGAATGAGATTTGCCGATTTCTTGGCTTTCCTGCGCTCCACAAAGCCTGTGGCAATCAGTTTTTCGATGATACCGGCACGGGTAGCAGGAGTGCCAAGACCTTTGCGCTCGGCATCGTCGGGCATATCCTTTGCCCCTGCTGTTTCCATAGCGGAGAGCAAGGAATCCTCGGTAAAGTGGGATGGCGGTTTGGTCGTTCCTTCCTTGATTTCAGAGCTTGCGACTTTCAGCTCGTCTCCGTCTGCAAGTTCGGGAAGAACCTTATCGGTTTGTTCCTTTTCGTTGTAGGCTTTCCATCCGACATTTTGGACGACTTTGCCCTTGGCAGTAAAGATGTGGTCGCTGCAGGAAAGGACGGCAACCGTCTCACGGAAACGATAGCTTTCGGAAACGGAACGAAGCACCTGCTTTGCAATCAGCTTGATGATTTCACGCTCACCGATGGGCAGAGTGCCGATGTCGGTCTCACCGGCAACCAATGTAGGGATGATTGCGTGATGGTCGGATACCTTTTTGCTGTTGCAAATCTGCTTTGGCAGAACTACAGACGGTGCAGCTTCATCACAGATACCGGCAGAGCAGATAACAATAGCGTTCACGCCGTCTGCCATATCATCGGTGAGGTAACGGCTGTCGGTTCGGGGATATGTGCAGAGCTTCTTTTCATAGAGGTTCTGCACATAATCGAGGGTCTGCTGTGCGGTGTAGCCGAGCTGTCTGTTGGCATCTCTTTGGAGTGTGGTCAGGTCGTAGAGGGCAGGAGCTTTTTCTGTTTTCTCTTTACTCGTAACGGACTTTACCACAACAGGCTCGTTACTGTTGGGAATGACAGCTTCCGCTTCGGATTTTCTCTTGAATTTTTCGCTCACGGCTGTGAAAGTGCCAAAGTCCAGCTCTGCGGTGTAAAAAGGTTCGGACTTGAACGCTCCGATTTCCGCTTCTCGTTGAACGAGCAGAGCGAGAGTGGGAGAAACCACACGCCCGACATTCAAAGTACGGTGGTACAGCACGGAGAACAGACGGGTTGCATTGATTCCAACGAGCCAGTCCGCCCACTCACGGCAACGGGCGGCGGCAAAGAGGTTGTCGTACTCCTTGCCGTCATGCAGTTCGCAAAATCCATGTTCAATGGCATTGTCCTCCATAGAGGAAATCCAAAGCCGGTGAATGGGCTTCTTACATCCGGTCATCTTGTAGATGTTGCGGAAGATAAGTTCGCCCTCACGCCCGGCGTCGCAGGCGTTGATAACATCGGATACATCAGCACGGTTCATCAGCTTTTTCAGCGTTTCAAACTGTCTGTATTTATCCCTTGGAATTTTATACTTCCAGTTGGCAGGAATAATGGGAAGGTCATCGTATCGCCACTTGGCGTACTTTTCATCATAGGTGTCGGCATTGGCGAGTTCCGCCAGATGACCGAAGCCCCAGGACACGATATAATCACGACCCTCGATGTAGCCGTCCTTGCGGTCCTTCACGCCAAGAACGGAGGCGATACTCATTCCCACAGAGGGCTTTTCAGCAATCACAAGTCTTTTTGTCATAGGCGTTTTTCTCCTTGTCGTTCTGTGCGGCGTATGCTTTCGCACGTTCACGCTCCTCGTGGAGCTTCTTCAAATACTTTTCAAAAGCGAGGTCGTTTGCAATGTCTTCTGCAACATCAGCAAGCGTAACACGCTGGGTGCAGCTATCAAAAAATCTCATTACTCGTCGTCCTCGCTTTCTGTCTCTGCCATCAAATCGGCATCGTCAAGCTCGGTTTCCTCGTTGTCCTCTCCGAAGTCATAATCATCAAGGTCGCTGCTGCCGGAGGTCTTGGTTTTAGGCTTTCTGAACTTGAACCAGTACACAGCTCCGCACGCTGAACCTGCAATCAAGAGAATAAGAATGGGCAGGAAGCTTGAGGACTTCTTTTCAGCGGCAGGTTCTTCTGCAGGCTCGGTCGGTTCGGGTTCGGTAACGGCTTCCTTGCCGGCACACTCGCTCATATTGGAGCGGCAGATTTCGCAATTCGTATTGATAGCACCGACAACGCACTTATCGGTACAAGAGCAGGCAGACGCAGCCGTTTCGCCGTTTTCGTCCTCCATAAGAGCCATCAGGTCTGCTTCATCAACAAGATTCAAAAAGTACACGTTTTCGGTCTCGCCGTTGCGGTCGATTACAATATAAAAGGTATTGCCATTCTTGGACTGAACCGTGATGAACTGCTTTTCAATCTGCTCGGAATCCTCGGTTGCAGGAGATTCAATCTGTAGGAAGTCGTCAATTAAGGTCAGATTTCCGTTGGGAGTAAAGGCAAAAGGAGATTTTCCGCTTTCGGTATCATCGAGAGTTTCAAAGCTCCGGAACATCGCACTCATAAGGTGCATGAGCATAGCTAAGTCAAGCTCGCTGTTCTGCTCGGCTTTCTCGATAAGCTTCAGATAGTCGCTGTGAACATAACCTTTCTTTTCGGGAACGATAACTTCGTACCAATCGCCCTCCGAACCGATAACTTTTACTTCCTCGCCGGGGCGGAGTTGGTCAATAATTTCGTAACTCATGCCTGCGCCTGTACGCACATTCAGACGGCTTCCGCCTGTAACGACCGTTCCGATAGTTGCAAGCTCTGCCGGGTCGGTTACACCACCTATTGTGATAACGAGGTTTCCATCCTCGTCGATGATGTAGCTGTACGGAATCTCAATGTCTTCCTTCGGGTCGGTGGCAGTTTCCGCATCGGACACAGTTGCCGTCTCGTCACCCCCGGAAGCAAAAGCCGTAATAGAAAAGCTCGCCATACAAAGTACAGCGAGCATCAAACAGCAAATCGTTTTCAGTTTATTTCTCATCAATCGTTTCCTCCGTTTCATTTTTGATAGGGTTCGGTACGGGCAAAGGATTCTTTTTGCTTGCCACGATAAGTTCATACAGAGCATCGGGCGAAAGACCAAACTCGTGTACCATACCGAGGATGTCGGAGTTCTCAATCTTGATAATGTCCGCATCAATCTTTTTGTTTCGCTCCTGCAGCGAAGTGATTTTCGCTGCGTTTTTCTCACGCTCCTCACGGAGCTTGACAACTTTCGGGTTCATAAAATTCCTCCTTTACGGATTTGGCAGACGACCATAGGACAGAAAATGACTTTGCCAGTAACTTGAAACAAGGTCAGCATACTGAATGGGGTCGCCGCAATGAATCATTTTGTTATTACCGACGTAAATGCCGACATGGGAAGCTCCTGTTGTATCATAAGTGCCTTGGAAGAACACCAGGTCGCCGGGCTTCACATTGGCAGAGGATACACGGGTGCAGATATGCCTGAGACCATCCGCACCGAGCCGTCCAATATTCCATCCCACTCCGCAGTTATTGACCACCCAGGACACAAAACCGGAGCAGTCAAAAGAAGTGCTTGGAGACGAACCGCCCCAAACATAAGGATAGCCGAGATATTTTTCGGCTTCTTTCATCATAGCGGCAAACTGCGGGTCCGAAAGAGCTTCGGCAGGAATTTCGTAATCCTCATACTCGGTGTTGATATAGGCGTTTACATAGGACGAATCGGGAAACAGGTCGGGACGATTACCGAGGGTACTCATATAGGTCGCATACATGGAAAGCTGCTCCTCACTCATAATGTACACAGGTACATGAGAGAGATTGAAGTTTTCCAACTTCACCGTACAGATATAATAATCATACGGTACTTCATAAGTGTCTGTATGCGTGTTTCCGTCTTCGTCCGTCCATGTGTCGGTTTCCGTGCGGTAGCGTGTTTCTACTACGAGCGTTTCTGTTAAGATATACTGCTTGTCAAACAGCATTTGAATTGTGCCGCCGACCGAATCAATCGTCCATTCCGGTCCGTGGAGAGCCGATATTGCCGAAATCAGAACGTAGGGGTCATGCTCAATTTCGTCCAAATCGTAGTGGTACTCGTCGTAGTCGTGAATGCTTTCATAACTGTCGAGGTATTCTTGCAGCTCCGCTTCCAAAGCACAATACTGAGCCTCTGCTGCAAGCATATCCGCATCATCGGCAGCGTAAGTGGATGCGCCGAAAACAGAAGCTCCGCTCTGCACCATGACAGAGCAGGAGGAAACAACATTGAGAAGAAACGCCACAATAAGAAGTATCGCTATGGCAATCAAAGCACTTTTCCAATGCCTTGCGAAAAACTCTGCCGACTTCTTTGTGTTTTCTGCTGCTTTCTTTGCCGACTTCGCTGTTTTCTGCGCTGCTTTTGCGGTGTTCTTTCCGTTTTTTCCTGCCTTCGCCGCCATATATTCCTTTTTGATAGCTCGTTTCTGCTGCCATCGGGAATAAGGGTTACTGGAGAATTGAGGATTGTTCTGCTGCGCTTGCTTGTTCAAGGCTTTCAGATTGGCTTTATCTGCCACCGTTTCTGCGTGAGCTGCGTTGCGATAGGGCTTGAGCTTGTGGGAGCGATGTGCGGAATCCACCATCCGCACACCGCCCTCGGCAACTTCCTCGATTTTGTGAGCACTTTCCACTCCGACATTATCTTCCTCGGACTGTCGGATTTCTCGGTGAGCTGTAGCCAAAGCGGAATTGATAGGAGCCGTCGCCGCCGCATGGGAAAGCTTTGACGGTGGTTTCTTTTTATCCACTTCCTCAAAGTAGAGACGAGTCGTTACCTTGCCATCGGCATCCACAATACGCTCTTTTCGTTTAACGGTTTTCTTCGGAATTTTTGCCTCGGCTTTTTCCAGCTCATCCGCCTTTTTATCCGCTTTCCGAATTGCCTTTTTCAGTTCGGGAGCAACTCGTTCTTCTTCGGTAAATTGAAGCCGTGGCGAACGCTTACCCATAAGGCATCACCTCCATCGCATGGGTAAGCTCACCTTTAATCGAAAACAATGTGAATAGTTACGTTACTGCCGAAATGCTCATGGATGACGGAAGTGAGGGCAGACATCATTTTTTCAAAGTCTTCGTCCTCATCGGCTTCATCCTTGCTGTCGTCCGTGGGCGGATAATAGCTTTCACAGAACTCACAGCAACGCTCACCGTCGCAGGCATAGTAGCCTGCTTCCTCCGGTTCGATAAGCTCGTTCTCCATCAGCGTGGCAAGGTCATCCTTGTTGTCAAACACAAGGTAGGACACGGGAATACCCCAGGAGCGGAACATCTTTTCGGCAGCGGTATCGTAGCACTTTGCCATATCGGAGATTTTCTTGCTCCCACGATTGGGCGCAAGCCTTGCGACGTGGTGCGTGAGCTGCTTCACCAACGAGTAAAGAAACACTTTCTCGTCGATGTGCTTGATATAGTCGTCCTCGTGAATCAGATACAGATTGTTATTCATAGGCGTTTTCTCCTTTATTCGGTTGCGGGTTTGTCGGACAATTTTGTGGTCATAATGCCGTACAGTTCGGTATCTTTGGGGAAGCGGTCAACGAAGGGCAGAATGACAGAGCCGTAAAAAAGCAGCCCTTCGCCTTCACCGCTATGGGTGACATACGAGAGCTGATGGGGAGAGATATTGAGGTGCTTTGCAAGAATCTGACGGTCGCCGGATGCCTGGTTGAGCATATAAATATAGTCGGAGTTCTCAAAGATGTTTTCGACCTCACGGGAGGAAAGCAGGTCTTTCACATTCTGCGTGATACCGGTCGGAATACCGCCCCATTTTCTGAAACGCTTCCAGATTTCAATCGAGTATGCCGCCGTCTGCTCCTCTTTGAGAAGCAGGTGCATCTCGTCGATGTAGTATCTCGTTGACTTCCGTGCCTCTCGGTTGACCGTCACTCTGTTCCACACCTGGTCTTGGACGATAAGCATACCGATTTTCTTGAGCTGTTTGCCCAGCTCCTTGATGTCGTATGACACGATACGGCTGTGAATATCCACATTGGTGCGGTGATTGAACACATTGAGCGAGCCGGTAACATAGATTTCAAGAGCCGTTGCGATGTAGTGGGCTTCTTTTTCTTCCTGCTTCAGCAGAGCGTTGTACAGGTCTTCAAGAATCGGCATATTTTCGGGCTTCGGGTCAGCCAAATAATCCCGATATACCAAGCGCACACAACGGTCGATAACCGTTTTCTCAACCGGCTGCAAGCCATCTTTGCCGCCGACAATAAGCTCACAGAGAGATAGGATAAAGTCAGATTTCAGCGACAGCGGATTTTCCTCGTCGCTGTAGTTGAGGTTCAAGTCCATCGGATTGATATAGTGGGGAGAGGTCGGAGAAATGCGAATGACCTGCCCGTGCAGTCGCTCCACGAGAGGACCGTATTCCGCTTCTGGGTCGCAGATGATAATATCGTCGTCGGTCACGAGGAATACGTTTGCAATCTCACGCTTGGCACTAAAGGACTTACCCGAACCGGGCGTACCCAAAATCAAGCCGTTGGGGTTTTTTAGCTTCTTTCGGTCAACCATGATGAGGTTATTGGAAAGAGCATTGATACCGCAGTACAGAGCTTCGCTGCCGTTTTGGAAAAGCTCCTGGGTCGTGAATGGTACAAAAATAGCGACGCTTGATGTGGTCAAGCCCCGCTGAATTTCGACTTGGTTGAGACCCAAAGGCAAACTGCTCATCAGTCCTTCTTCCTGCTGGAAATCGAGCCTTGTGAGCTGACAGTTATATTTCTGTGCGATACTGGATGCCTGGAACACATTGTTTCCGAGCTGCTGTTTGGTGTTCGCCGTGTTGAGTACGAGGAATGTCATAAGGAACATTCTCTCGTTGCGGCTCTGCAAATCCTGCAAAATCTTCTTTGCTTCGTTGCCATAGGTGGCAAGGTCGGACGGAATGATGTCCATATCATATCCGGAACGAACTGCCTTTTTCTGTTCTTCAATGGTCATCTTCTGCAAATCGGTGATTTTGCGCTTGACCGTTTTGATTGCCTTGGTCTGGTCAACAGACTGAATGTGCATCGTAACAATCAAGCTGGACTCCATATCGAGAAAGTCGGCAAGCATACGGTCATTGAGTTCGGGAGCGAGAATCTGTAAGAAAGATACCGCACCGAGCTTTTTGCCAACGCCGAACTCCTTGCCGTTTCTGAACTCAAAGGAGCTTGGAGCGATAAAATCTTTTACAGACAAACCGCTTGGCGCAAGCCACTCCCATTCAAAACGGAATTCGATATGCTCATCCATGTGGAACATACCGTGCATGAGGGCTAAACGCTGCTTGCCGTTCAAGGGTTCAGCCGCTACGCCGAGCCTCTTGAAGTTGTTAAGCAGGTCTGTCTCGATGCGGTCAAGGCGGGGTTTTGCTTCTTTCACGTTGGCAGCTTCGATGCCGAAGGTCAGATACTTTGTCTTGATGAGACCGTTGTTTCCACGGGCAAGCTGGTTTCGGAGCATCTCCGTATATTCCTCACGGATATTGTCAAAGTCATCGTCCTGCGGAGGAATGGCAATATTCTGACCATAGGTTTCCTTATTTGCTGCCATGTTCATAAACGACAACTGAAACTTAACCGAGCTGTCGAAGTAATTAAGGAAATCACACCAGCCCTCAAAGATTGCGGTTTTATCCTCATTCTGATTGAGCTGATAGTTGATGTCCTGGAACTGAATGGTCTTGGTGAAGTAGCCGGGGTTCACACGACAAATCCCATCGGGAAACATTCTCTCAAACGGGATACTGTCCTGCGCCGATTTCTTCTTTTTATCTTGATTTTTTGCTCTTGCGATGGCGGCTTCGATTTGTTTCTTTTCCGCTCTCGTGAGCTTTCGTTTTTCGGACAATGCGGTATACCTCCTTGTCGAGATTTTCCTGTCGCTCCAAGACCGCATAGAAGTTGTTGGTTTTATAAGGTCTCTGTTTGGGGCGAAGGAAGCAGACCTGCACGATGTTCCGGACAATCTTTTCAAGGGGCTGTCCGTTCTTTTCGTACATAGCCAAAAGCATGAACGGCAATAGAACGATAACCATAATGATGGATGCTGCGCTCGTGTTCATTACGCTTTTGCACAGAAAGAACAGAGGGACAGCTACAGCCGCACCGGAGCCGAAGCAAATGAGCTGGCGTTTTGTGAGGTTGAACATGACCTTCGTCTTAACTGCGTTTAAGTCTTTTGGTACAGGCACATAAGCCATAGTGAATCACCTCCGTCCTTAATGTGCCGAGAAGATGGATTTTGCCATAGAACCTGTTTTGAAAAGGGTAAAGCACAGGAGAACCGTGTAGCCCATACAAGTCCAAATGGCATAACTGATGTCTGTATCCACGGCGATGTTCCGAACGAGAGCCGCATAAATCGCAACACAGACGATAATAAGAAACGCTTGGAATGCCAACGCAAACAGGGAGCGCAGATAATTCTGTCCCATGTTTCCGCTTTCCTTGCTGACCATCGTTGCCATCGGAATCGGAGCGACCGAGGTAACGAGATAAATTTCAATCATACGACCGTAGGTTATAATGAAAATGCAGATTGTAAGTGCCCAGGTGCAAATGCCTACGAACAAGCTCTGGAACCACAGACCAAAGAGAGGACCAATATCCATTTCCATGAGTCTTTCTTCCAAATCCACGACGACTGTGTTGATGTCAATGGAGGCATCGCTTACGATTACGCCTGCGGCGCTGTTCACAACGCTTTGCCCCACATCGAATACGCCCATTACGATGTTCCATGTGTTTGTTACGATAAGAACGGCACACGTCGTTTTGAATATCCACTTGAAGAACATCCATGTGTCCACATCGCCGTGCATATTGTTTTTGTCCGAGACCATCTGGATTAGCTCCAAGGTCATAACAAAGGCGAGTATGACACCCGCTATAGGGATAATGACGTTATCCGAGAGAGTGCGTACCATGTTATAAATCGTGCCATTCCATGCCTGCGGAGTTGCACCTACCTGACCTGCGATTTCACCGACTTGGCTGTTCACGCTGTCGAACATACCGGAGAGATTACTGACGATGCCGCCAACCAATATCTCTTTCAGCCATTCAGCAATCGAGTTAAGCACCTTGTCCATAGGCGGTGAATCCCTCCTTTCCGGCTCCCACCCGTTACAGAGTGGGAGCCAAGGGTTTTAGTTAGTGGGTACATTTCTTTTCGGGATTAGCCAAAAAGACCGGTAAGCAGAGGTACAAGGGTGATGCCGATGAGGGCGACACCGCCGCCCGCCATGAGCTGTTTCATACCCTGCGATTTTGCGCCGGGGTTGTCGTTGCCGTAACCTTCGAGCAGATTGATTGCACCCCAGATACCGAGACCGGCACCGAGAGCGATAACGAGAGTCTGAAGAACACCAACAGCAGAGTTAAAAAATTCCATAGTTTTCACATAGCCAAACGCAAAAGTGCAAATGCACAGACCACAGATTTTGACGTTCGGCACTCCTTTCAAAAATTTTATTTGATTTGATTTTTGAAAGTGGTCGTTCTGTCTTTGATGTCTTATCTATCATAAAAACCGCCGTTAAGCGGTTGCTGACACATCGGATGCGTCCACCTCGTAAATCTGGTAAACTTCATCCGGTTTCGTTTTGAGCTGAGTGGAGAGGTACTTCTCAATATCAAAGTTGTTTTTCGGGTTTGCATCGGACAGATACTTGTAGTTCGGGTGCTTGGTTATATCGTACTTGTTCGACATGAACGGACGCACACCACGAAGCTGGAGGATACATTTGCCGCCGTCGAGGACGGCAAGCTCATCTATCGTTGCAAGGTCTTTACCGAGCTTCTGATAATTGAGAGAGTGGGAAACCTCTCTGCCTCGGCTCTCGCCGGTATTATAAGTGTCGATTGTTTCCTTGCCGAGTGACTGATTCAGTTCTTTCAGCGTGGTCGGTTCGGCACCGCCGAGGAAGATACGACTGTCCATGTTACCGATGATTGTGTCGGCGTTGTCCTTGTACAAAGCCTTTAACTGTGATTGAGCCTGCAGGACGAGACAGGCAGATATTTCACGGCTTCGGATGGTTGCTACGAGCTTTTCAAGGTTCGGAATCTGACCGATGTTCGCCGCCTCGTCGATAAGGCAGCGGACGTGAACGGGCAGTCTGCCGCCGTAAACGTCATCGGCTTTTTCGCAAAGCAGATTGAAAAGCTGCGTGTAAATCATGGAGATTAAAAAGTTAAAGGTCGAATCGGTATCGCTCATAATGAGGAACAGAGCCGTCTTTTGAAACCGCTTGTCCTTTTTATCTTTCTCGTTGAGAAAGATTTTGTCTCCGAGGGTATCAAGCTCCAGCTCATCATACATGGTGATTTCACGAAGCTCCGCAATATCAAAGGGAGCAAGGCGAGCACCACAGCTCACCAAAATCGACTTAGCTGTTTTGCCAGCCGCAAGCGAATATTTTTTATATTGTCTTACGGCAAAGTGGTTGGGCTTTTCCGCTTCCAGTTCTTCAAACATACGGTCAACGGGATTTTTGTACTCCTCGTCATCCTCTCGGACTTCCATAGCGTTGATGAACTCAAGCAGAGTCGTAAAATTCTGTTCTTCGGGCGGTGCTTCATAGTGGATGTAGCCAATCAAGGCGCAGTACAGAAGCGTTTCCGCTTTCGTCCAGAACTCATCACCGGATTTACCGTCTCCTTTCGTGTTGGTGATGAGGGTTGTTACCAGCTTCAAAATGTCCTTTTCGCTGTGAATGTAAGCAAAGGGGTTATAGTGCATGGACTTCTTGAAGTTGATAGTGTTAAAAATCTTGATTTTGTAGTTGTTGCGTTCAAGCAGTTTGCCGACCTCGCAGACCACACTACCTTTCGGGTCAGTCACAACATATGAACTGTGTAACTGCATAAGGTTTGGCTTCAGAAAGAACCTTGTCTTACCGGAACCGGAGCCGCCGATGACAAGTACATTCTTGTTTCTGGCATTCTTCGGGTCTTTGGGTCGGTTCGACATCATAAGGCTTTCCGTCTGTGTGAGGATAATGTTGTTCTCAAACACGGGGTCCATAAAGGGAGCAATATCCTCCCGTGTACCCCAGCGGGCAGAGCCGTATTCCAGGTTCTTTCTGAACTTCTTGGCGTTCTTGCCTTTGACATACACAGCTAATCGGATGATAGCTGCGGCGGCAATACCAACAATCAGGTCAATCGGGTGAAAGCTCGGCAAGATGTTCTCAAACGCCATCGTCAGCCCATCCATGATGTGCAATACCTTGGAGGAAAAATCAAAGCCCGGTGCAAGGCGAGCTGCCTGTCCGAGCTTTGTGGCGAAAAGTCCTATAAACACATACGGGATATTGGGAATGAGGAGCTTTTTGTAATTCACATTCTTCATCGTGCATCCAGCTCCTTCTTGCGAACCTTTGGTGTGTCAAGGTCAGCAGTAATATCTTTGAACTTACGCAGCTTTTTGAGCACGGACTGGCGTTCCTTTTTGCGGTCGGTTTTCGCCGTGTACTCCTTGAACGCCGATGTCAGAGCATCACCGTCACGAGCCTTGAAGAAGACAAGGTATTTGGGAATTTCGCCGGTCTTATCCTTTTTCAAAGCGAAGTCAACACCGTACTTTCTCGCCACCCGCTCAAAATCCTTAATGTTCTTGTCGGTAATCTCGATATTGGAGACACCTTGATTTTGCCCCACGAGCTGTTTCACACTTTGCTTTCCGCAGGGCTTTACCGGACCTTCTCGCTTTTTCTCTTTGCGGTAAGCAAGGTATTTACAAATAGCAGCTTTCAGCACTCTGCCGGTCAATTTTGCGGTATTGATTGCCAATGTGACTGTCCTGCTTTCGACTTCTTCCTGCAATAGACATACCTCCTCTCTTGAGTGATAGGGCACAAGCGGATAAAACCGTACTAAGGCGGTCTCATCCTATGGTGGATATAGATTTTCAAGTTGAGCCTCCTTTCCTGGGCATAGAAAATGCTCCCGTGTTAATCACGAGAGCAGCCATACATATCATGCTGAACCAACGCCGAGTAATAACTGCCGATGGTAGTGGGGGCATTGTACAGCGTGGTCAAGAGATATTGCTTGATGTTGCGTATCTTGGTCGTATTCTCTTTGAGACAGTCGAACACGAATTTAATATGCTCCATATCCAGCTTCAAAAGCCTTGAACGGACAACCTCAGCAGGATAGTCCGAACCGGCAACTCGAATGTATTTCTTTGTGGAGCAGACGGTCTCTACGAGCAGTTCCAGAATTTCCTCCAACCGGTCGTGGTCATACGGCAAATCAGAGAGAAGATAGTCGTAGCCGATATTCTCCTTGATGATTTCTCTGTACATATCTATATCTCTGTATTCCGTTTCTTTTCTTTTCACTTCCAGTGCGGCGAGCACAGACGGACGAGCCTCATCGGAAAGAATAGAATGAGTATTTGATAAATCCGTATTTGATTCATCTGTAATTCTTTTATCTATATTTATTTGTGCGGGAGTTTCCGGACGTGGTAAAGCCATATCCGGTTTTACCATATACGGCTTTTCCGTATCCGGTGATGCCGTATGTGGTCGCTCGTAAATGATGTACTCCATATCGACGATTCTGCCACCTGTGTCTCGTATCCTATGGCGTATGAGATAGCCGTACTGTTCAAGCTCTTTGAGCTGTGCGGTTATCCCATCCACGCCGTCCTTGCATATCTTCGCAAGTCCTCGTGTAGTGTAGTCCCAATTATCCGGGAGGGAAAGCATTGTGGATAGAAGCCCTCGTGCCTTATTGGATAGATTAGGGTCACGCAGATGGTAGTTCGACATGGTGGTATAGTTCTTGTTTTTCTCAACTCGACATACTGCCATGTTTCCTCCTGTGCCGGGGTATGAAAAAAGCCGAACAAGAAAAGTACAATTCCTGTTCGGCTCATTTGCCCGTATTCATTTTTTAACGCTGTTGGTCTCGCTGCCGTTTTTTCATCCATGTTTCAAGCAGCTTGATTATGGTTTCCTCCATTCGCTGCGGTGTATAAGAGCGAGGGAAGAACTTTCTGATTTTCTCCATCGGGAGTTTCAAGTCCCAATTTTCGGGCTTCTTTTGCTCCATCATAATACCGAGAACCGCATCGTCATTCAGCTTGCCTTCCTGGGAAAGTCTCCGCATACGCTGCGCCTGGGAGAAAGACGGTGTCGCCTGTTCGCTGTCGATGGTCTCAATCAGCATCTTTTGCTCATCGGGTTTGAGATAGGAAATCTCAACTGCAGGGGTCATACCGATTTTGCCCTCATCGACCAAGTGCTGTAGTTCCGGTTGAAGTTCATTTAGGCGAATGTACCTCTGTACTTGAGTACGGCTTTCGCCAGCTTCATCGGCAACTTTCTGTATGCTTTTTGTTCCGTTGGACTTGTGCCCAACCTGGGTACAGGTTAAATCGGTTCGTGCTCCTTGCCGCTTAATAGCCTCCAACTTCATCTTGTACGCCTTGGCTCGTTCGCTCGGCAGGATGTTTTCTCGCTGTAGGTTGCTGTCCACCATAACGATGGTTGCGGTGTTTCGGTCTATGTCTCGAACGATAACCGGCATTGTTTTCAGCCCCGCAATTTCGCAGGCGTGTTTTCGCCTGTGTCCTGCGATTATTTCATAGCCGCCGTTCTCACGAGGTCGGGCGATAGCAGGAACGAGGACACCGTATTCTTTAATGCTCTCGACTGTTTGCGCCATAGCTTCATCGTCCCGCACACCGAATGGATGGTCGGGGAATGGGTGAAGCTCACCCAGCGGGATTTCTTTAATCGTATCTTTCATTTCTACCTCCAAATCCTCAGAAAAGACAAAGGCGCTCATTGCTTGCTCAGAAGTCAATGAACGCCTTTTGCGTTATAATATTTAATTGCTGCTCCTCCTTTCTCAGCTCAAAATGCTGTTGTGATGGCAGCTTCATCACGGCTTGGGGTATTGATGAAATTGGACAAAAATCAGCGAAAACCCCGTATTTTCAAGGCTTCTGACCTTTGTACCTATAATAACACGATAGTCTATTCGCCTCACTATTCCTGTCGCTTTCATGGTTCCTCCTGTGGTGTGGTAATCTTTGCTTTGTTTTCATAGTATCCGCAGCTTTTCCAAGGGTATGCAAGACTTTGCCATGGTGGATTTTGCCATGTTTTCACAACTCAGCGCCCGCGCTTGTGCTATAATGAAGGCAGAATAATGCACGGAGGTCTAACGTATGGCAGGGGATACCGTTCGCCTTTACACCCGGCAAAAC
>ULVL01028105.1_pt1 | contig 60162 bp, 42 predicted proteins | sample 1959381 | NCBI WGS metagenome assembly ULVL01 (sample SAMEA4835785, study PRJEB28245) | human gut metagenome | biome: gut microbiome; material: fecal sample | place: Denmark | collected 2008
CCAGTGTTTTCAAAAGTATCGTTATCTAACGTCAGCTTTTGACAGACCGTCATTTCAAAAAATGCTTTCGGACATCGACGAGGGCAAAATTGATCTTGTTATCGTCAAAGACCTTTCTCGGTTTGGACGAAATTATGTCGAGGCAGGTATGTATGTTCAACGGTTTACCGACAGCAATATCCGATTTATTGCGGCGGACGATAACTATGATTCTCTTGTGAACAGCGACGATTTGCTGTTCCCGATAAAGAATGTAGTCAACGAAATGTACGCTCGTGACGTTTCAAAAAAGACCAAAGAAAAAAGCTAAGGCGAGGGACGGACAGTTTATCGGATCAAAAGCTCCGTTCGGCTACAAGATAGACCCAAATGACCGTCATCATTTAATCGTGGACGAGCCTGCCGCACAGGTTGTTAAAAGAATTTTCAGACTTGCATCAGAGGGTGTTGGCTACAACAAAATGGCAAAAATATTTAGAGAAGAAAAGGTACTAACTCCCATTGCCTACTTCAACCTCAACAATCCGGATTACTTCAAATCGGATTACTGGCGCAAGGAATTTGACTGGCACGTTACTTCAATCCGCGCGATACTCAACAATGAAGTCTATCTAGGCAAGCTTGTTTACGGCAAGCAGAGAAACAAATCCATGAAAAGTAAAGAAAAGGTACGCAATCCTAAAGAGGATTGGATCGTGGTTGAAAACTGCCACGAGCCTATCATTACGCAGGAACTGTGGGATACGGTACACAAAATTCTGAATGCCAAGCACCGTCCTGCAAAGGCGGGAGAGGTTCAGATGTTTGCCGGACTTCTCTACTGTTCGGATTGCGGTCATTGCCTGACTTACTCGCAGAAACAGCGTAAAGACGGCAGTTATCACGGAGCGTACTCCTGTTGGATGTACAAAACTCACGGCAAAGAATACTGCGCTTCGCACTACATTACGTTTGATACAATTTACGAGCTTGTACTGATCGACATTCAGCGTAACTTGTTTCAGTACCGCAAAAATACGGATAAATTCAAGTCGATTTTAAGTCGGAAATATCAGTCTGATTCACAAAAGCAAGCGGAACAAATCACACTCGAATATGAGCAAAAGCAAAAACGCTGTGAGGAACTGGATAAGATTATCAGCCGACTTTATGAGGACAATGTTCTTGGGAGGATAGGCGATGAGAGATATGAGTCTATGTCGCAGAGTTACGAGTTGGAACAGGTGGAAATCAAAAAGGCGTTACCTATTCTCAAATCGAAAATTGACGAGTTGAAAAGACAATCAGATTGTGCGGATAACTTTATTAACGTTATAAAAAAATACACCATAATCGACAAGTTGGATGCCGCAATACTAAATGAGCTGATAGACAAAATTGTTGTTCATCACAAAGAACAAGCTGAGGACGGAAGAACATTTCAGCAGATTGAGATTTATTACAGATTTGTCGGAAAACTCGGCACGGAGAATGAATTATCCAAGGCGGCATAACCGTGCAAATACAGCGGTTACACACGAAAAATCAAAATACGATATGACGTCGCTTTATCGACAGCCCATGGTCGTCGGTTCGAGTCCGACTATCAGCTCCACCGTAGCGTGGTCTGCAGTTTGCCCTCCGATCCATTTGTATGGGTCGGAGGGTTTTGTTATGTTGGCAGCATAGGACATGGTGCAATGGCTGATATAATAGTACAGAAAAAAGGACTGCTGCGGTCAGGCGGCGGTCCTTTTTGGTATTATTCTTCGATTTGTTTGCCCAAGAACATTGCGGCGGCTTTGGCGAGCATGGACTGTTTATCGGTACAAAGCTCGGTATCGTCGGTAGCCATGAAAGCCACTGCGCCTGTTATATCGCCGTTTGTGAGGATAGGGGCGATGGTGAGGGCGTGGGTGGTGATACCCTCGACGGCTCTAAGCGGCTCGGCTGTGGTATCGGTATAGTCAAAGGTTTTGCGGTTTTCCAAAAGCTCCTCCAGGGCAGGGGAGAGGCGGCGCTGGGAATACTCTTTTTTCGGCACGCCTGACCCTGCCACGACGTGGTCCTTATCGAACACCACGGCAGGCGCTCCCCCAAGCTTTGAGATGACCTCCGCTGCCTGAGCTGCGCCCTCGGACATTTCGTTTATTGCGGAATACTTTTTGAAGATGACCTCGCCGTCGGGGTTGGTGTAGATCTCGAGGGGGTCGCCGTTACTGATAACGTTGACACTAAGATTCCTGCCTCTGCTGTCCGTTACAGCAGCTGCAAGCTGTCCGGCTGACTTTCCGATCTTAGTGCCTTGATTAAAATTTTCGGCTGATCCATCTGCTCCGACTGTCACAAGCTGCTGCTCTGTAAGCGTGCCGTATTTCAGCAAACAGTCGATATCCGCTTTGAGATGAATTTCAATTCTGTTTTCAAAGACCACTATCTTGTCAATTATAAAATTCAGGTCGTTCTTGTCAAGAGCGGGCTTGTTAATGATGTCATCGAAAATCTCCAGCACGGTTCTGGCGGTGCGGTTCACTCTGACAACGGTGTTGTGCTTGTCGACTGCAAGCTGCATCTGATTTTTCAGTCCCTCGATACGCAGAGTAAGCTCGTCTATCATCTCGGTGTAGGTCTCCTCGATTATCTCCGCACGGTCGGGGTGTTTCATAACATCCCTCGCCTGCTGTCGGGTGAGCATTTTCATTTCCGCCTTTGCGTCCTCTATCTGCCCCTTTATCACGTCAACGGTGGACTGACTGCTTTTCGTTTCAAGCTGTTCTTTAGCAATGGACTCCTGCAAACGGTCGATCATCTCTGCGGAGTTGTCACGCACCTTTTTGATATAGCTTTTCAGCAGACCTTCCAGCATATCAACTCTGGTATGGTGCGAGGTACAGCCTTTTGTTCCTCGCTTGTGGTAGGTTCCGCAGGTGTAGGCAGGAGCAAGATCGTTACGGCTCATTGCGAACATGGGTGAGCCGCAGTCTCCGCAGAAAAGATAGCCCGAGTACACATTGTCGTACTTTTTCACTCCCCGATAGTGAGAGGTCGTACGCTTCTTCAGCTGCTCCTGAGCCAGAGCGAACACCTTGTAATCGACGATAGGAGTGTGATTATTTTCAAATACTATGTGGTCTGTTTCGTCCTGCTTGACCTCCCCGCCGTTTATCTTCTTACGCCTGTACTTGCCCTGACGGAGCGTGCCGATATAAAAATCGTTCTGCAATATCTCGCTGACGGTGATGATACTCCACGTCTGCTTTACCTCACGCTTGCACTCCTCGCCTTTAGCCTCCCTGCGCATTTTTTCGCACATTCTAGGCGTGGGAATATGCTTGTCCGTAAGATAGTTGGCAATTTTTTTGTATCCCCAGCCGCTGTTGTACCTGTCAAAAATATCTCGGACAACCTCCGCCGCAGGTTCGTCAACCTCGAACTGCATGGTCTTGTTGTTTATCATAACGTAGCCGTAGGGCACAGCGCATATCCACTTGCCCTCCTCCTGACGGCGTTTGATGACCGATTTGACCTTTTTGGACGTATCGGTAACAGGCATTTCATTGATAAGAAAGCGGAACTGAATTGCCGTCCAGTCGTCATAGGTAGGATAATCAATGTTATCGCCAATCGAGATAATCCTCATTCCTGCGTCACGCAGATCTTCCAATTCCACCAGTCCCTTGCTGTTTCGTCGGGAAAATCTGGAGAAGTCCTTGATGATCAGAATATCGTACTCTAATCGAAGCATTTTCTTTCGCAGCTCCTGATAGCCCTCACGCTGTTCAAACGTATATCCCGATCGGTCACGGTCCTCATAGAAATCAAGCGTGCTGTCTGGAAACTTGCGTTTCACAAAGTCGGCTATGATAGCTTTTTGGTTTTCTATCGAGGTGTTGTCTCTGTCCATTTCCTCGTCGACAGAAATTCGGCAATAGCCTGCTATGCTGTACTTTATGCTCATTGTTTCACCCTTTCAATGTTGATTATTTTTTCGGTTCGGTTTTACCTTTGCGAATACTTACAATGTTGTCAGAAATATTCGTTTTAATTTATATCAATATTGTATCATATATCTTTCAGAATTGCAATAGGCAAAGGCAATAAATATCCGAGTGAAGATTTTATGACTTTGCCGCAATTTATGTTTTTTTACGTCAGTTATGTACGGTGCGCCTGATTGCGCACCACAAATCATAGGCAGAGGTTGTGCTCTATCAATCCCTCCGTGCAGTCAAACAAGTCGTTGTCCCCCGACATAAATACGGCAACCTTGTATTTTTTATCGCTGTACTTGTCTGCAGTATTCTGCACGAATTCGCTGATACTATCGTCCTCCTGCTCCTGATTTGTCAGCCAGATCTCTACGATCCGCTTATTTTCACTGACGTTAATTTCCAATAGGCAACACTCCTTTTGATTCATTTTTGACTTTGGGATTTAAGTTATTCAATTTTGAAAAATGCGGCAATGTCCTTTGATTTTCTGTTACGACTCCTGAAATCACACCGATTTTACGTGATTTTCAGTACTTACGACCCCTGAATTCTTCAAACCTCGAATTTATGACCCCATAAAAATTATGCACAACAATTTTGCTGAAACTGCGTATTTTCGGCACTTTTGCGGTCAGCTTTGCTGTCCGCTGTGACTGCATCGGGGGCTTACGACCCCGATGCTTTAACTTGCTTTACAATATTTCGATTTGCTTTAACCTCTGCATATCGGTGATCGTGCAATACTGACAGGAGCAATTTTTACCGGACTTTCATTCTCTCATCAGAAATCACCGTTAACCGCCTCGGACGTCGCACACATTCGGCGTGTATTGGCTTTAACCAACATAGGTGGGGCAAGGATACCGCCGAGAATCGACAGGCTCACACGGGCGAGATTTCGGCGTTTCTTGCCGTGCGCAGTTCGTTACTCACCGCAGAGCATTCAATCAAGCGACTGGTTTCGTTACTTACCTCATCACAGAATTCAGCGTCTATAATATCATCTTCTTTCATAGCCTTTTCATAAAATTTCGATATCAAATCTGCCGCCTTATCAGGATGGTCCAGACAGTAGTTCCAGAACTGATAACATTGTATTTCCATTAGCTTACGCTTAAGCTTTTCGGGATTGCCGTCGCACTCCGCAAGAACCTTCGGCGTAACATAAAATCCGTACTTCCTTATCGTCGGGAGCACCTCGTCGCATATCCAAGCACGAAACTGTCTGCCGATCGGTAACCTTGAATTGAAAATCAGCGAATACAGATCTCCCTCGCTGATATAATTCTTCACGATAGTTTTTAACGGACTTTGCGGATGCGGAACAGTAAGCTTTATTGGCTCGTCGCAATGGTCTATGATAGCTTTTCTCGGATTGTGATATCCGAGAACCTTTGCACACTCCGATGCGGGGAAGTACAGCTTTCCGTTAACTTCAACACACTCAAGCTGACCGAACTCTGTGTCCGCAAAAGGATTACCATCAATTATCATTAATTTTTTCAACTTCATAAAAATTCCTTTCCATAGCAGAAAAATGAAAATCGCAGATGCGCAATTTGATATTCCGCCTCCATTTCGTTACGCACCTACCAATACTTATCTCTACTATACATTCTTTCTTCTGCTATATTAATATTATTAGTATGTTATATTAAAGGTATGTCTATGTGACACGGAGGGTATCGCAATTTATGTAATTCTGACCGCGTTGCCAATTCGTTACATACCACATTGAATTTATTTAGACAACAAAAAAGCTCGCACATATTTCAAGTTCACGATTAGTGCAAAAGGATATAATTATCCCGTTGCTATCAAAATCGTGCCTTAAATATGTACGAGCATTAAGCTCTAAAAGTATTTGCCGATATGTTTATGTAAGTAAAAGGCACTTATTTATTAAATTGTAATTTTATGTTAAATGCTGTTGTTTCTATTTGATATTATAGCATTAGAACACTCGTTTGTCAAGGGCTGATAAAAAACTTTTTGGCACTCCAATATTTTTATTCTCGGAGAGCGCTTTGTTTTGAACTACAAGTATATCACACAATGCTACAAAATTCAGTAACCAACTTAAAGCATAAGCAATAAACCTTTAAAATGGACTTGACTTCTCCCTAAAACAGAGTTAACATACGACAAAATGTGCAGTATACGCCGAAATTATCTTATAATATACCACTATAAGAAAAAAAAATCAATCCACGGATTGACTAAAACTGACAAAATTTACTGTATGTTTTGTACAAATTCAACGAACGAAATCTCACAATCTGTATATTTAATTGCAAAATATCAAGGATTTTAGGCTGTTTTTAACTCTTTTTTCTTCTATTTCTGGTCAAAAATCTCGTCAAAACGGGTGTATACTTAAAGTACATATTTTAAGGAGGTTTCGCCATGTCAAGACGAGGAAAAAACATATTCAAACGCAAGGACGGTCGCTGGGAGGGCAGGTATATTTCAAGTTACATGGAAAACGGTAGAGCAAAGAATTCGTCTGTTTACGCTTACAGCTATGTGGAATGTTCGCAGAAACTACAGCTTGCTAAAGTTGATTTGTTGCCGAAAAACGATCCGATAACGGTATCAGAACTGTTCTCGGTATGGCTTGCAAGTCGCAAAAATAGCATTAAATCATCAACCTATGTCAGTTATCGCACTATGTATCAGAATTACATCGCTGCGCCGTTCGGAGATATGCGTGTTGGCAGAGTGACTTCATTTATAATCAATCGCTATGTGTCCGAACTGTTGGAATGCGGCGGAGATGACGGAAAAGGGCTTTCATCAAGGAGCGTGCAGGCAATTCTGATCATGATGAAATCTGTATTCGCATACGGAGAAACTGAATACAAGCTAGATGACCCTGCTAAAAATGTATCGCTGCCAAAATCGGAACATAAGGAAATTGAGGTTTTTACAAGCGTTGAAATGGCAAAAATCCGTCAAAATGCTTTGTGTGATGACTGTCAAATACTTGGCGTTCTGCTGTGTCTTTATACGGGTCTGAGAATAGGCGAGATATGCGCTTTGAAATGGCAGGATATTGACCTTGTAAATCAGGTAATTCATGTATGGAAAACGCTCCAGCGGATTAAAAATCCGAACGGAATTAGTCCTAAAACTATTGTAATAATCGATGAGCCTAAGAGTGCAAAGTCTATCCGTGATATTCCTATTCCGACTTTTATGCTGTCGCAGATTGCTAAAATCAAACGAAATGTCAATCCTGACTGCTACTTCCTGACTTGCTCTTTGAATTATACCGAACCGAGGACTTATCAGTACAGGTACAAAACTTTTCTGAAACACATTGGTGTAACGTATAAGAATTTTCATGTTCTGCGGCATACCTTTGCTACGGAGTGCATTCGGCTTGGGATTGATGTAAAGACGGTCAGTGAGCTGCTGGGTCATGCAAGCGTGAAAATTACTCTTGAAAGATATGTGCATTCCAACATGGATATGAAGCGTAAACAGCTTGAAAAACTGTATGCTTATGTTTAGCTTTTCTTTTTTATTTCTGGTCAGAATTGTGGTCGGAAAGCTCCGCAAAGCCTTGATTTATCGGGGATTGCGGGGCTCTTTTTCTTATAGTGGTATATTATAAGATAGGTATAGACACTTAGATTTATTCAAGTGAAGGAGCTTTATTATGTTTTGCAAAAAATGCGGAAAGAAATTATCAGACAACACAGTTATTTGTCTCGTTTGCGGAGAACCTACGGGAATGCAGCCGACGCCTTTCCCTCAACCAAAACCTACGGGAATGATGCCGCCGCCTTACACTCCACCAAAACCTACGGGAATGATGCCGCCTTACACTCCACCACAGCCACCCATTCATCCGGATCCTGCCACTCAGGTGAGTTATTGCCGTAAATGCGGTGCTGCTTTGCCTTATGGGCAGACTCTATGCAGCAATTGCCAAGCAGGTCAACTAACCGGGCAAAACCCGAAAGTAATAACATTTATGATCTCACTCTTATTATTCTATATGAAAGGTGAGATTAGAATGGAACAGAATTTTATTAAAACCAAACTTCCGAATGCGATTTTATTCATACCATTTGGCACTAAACGAAAAAGTATTCCTATTAATCAAATTTCATCAGTCAATTCAAATTTCTCATTGAATCCAAAATCCTTTATTTGCGGACTTGTTGCTTTAATTGCTGCCATTATATGCTTAGGTGGATCTCCTGCATGGGGAATTATATTGTTATTACTGGCAGCATTGTATATTATAGATTCTTTTACAACAATGCTTGTCATAGAAAAGACATCGGGAAACGTAGAAGAAATTCCATTTTACATTATGGAAAAAACAAAATGTGAAAACATTGAAGAGATGATAAATCAGATTATTTCTCAAAGAATGTATTCAACCATGCAAAATAATTTTTAGGAAGTGACCAGCTATGTTTTGCAAAAAATGCGGAAAGAAATTATCAGACAACACAGTTATTTGTCCCGTTTGCGGAGAACCTACGGGAAAGCAGCCACGCCCTCAACCACAGCCACGCCCTCAGCCGCAGCCTGCTCCTGCCCCTCAGGTGAGTTATTGTCCTAAATGCGGTAATGCCGTTGCACCTAATGCGGAATTCTGTCTACATTGCGGATGTGTTTTAAATAACTTCAACCCTCAAGATGGAGGATTTGCAGCAATAATGAAAACTAATAAAAAACGTAATATACTTATTGCTATTATATTAATGTTGTTTATTGTTATAATTGCTTTTATTTTATTCAGGATATTTGAGAGCAACGAGAGTAAGATTCAAGGAAAATGGTTGCTTTATTCTGATGGTACCGAATTGGTAGATAAAGAAGATCAAGTGACTTGGGAATTTACCAATGGAAGGTTACTCATTTCCGGTGCTTATTCCGAGGAAGGCTACTACTCAATCGATGGTGATACTCTTGAAATATATGATGATGATTATAGAGTAAGTAAGTTACTTGGACATTCTAAAAGGTATGTAATTGAAAAACTTTCCTCCAACAAATTGATTTTGAGGAAAATAAATACAGATAGAACGTATGTTTTTAAGAGGTTATAACTATGATTTGTAAAGAATGCGGCAATAAAATAGATGATAACTCAACTTTTTGCAAATTTTGCGGATACAAAGTATCTGCGGAATCATCTTGCCAGAAAGCGTATTTAAATACCCCAACCGAAAACAGTTCTGCAATAAAGTCTAAACAAGTGAAAAAAAATATTATAATATCACTATCCTCTATTATAACTGTATTAACTGCTATAGTTTTGATAACAGTTATTATTAAAATACATAATAAACAAGAAAATATTGTCACGGATGACGATTTATCAAAAACAGAGATTGGATCTGGTGTTACTGATAATGCTATTAAAAGCAAATCAGCCAAATCAATAACAGATTCTAATACAAACGTTGAAATAGAGTCTGAAAAAACAGACTCAAATAATAAAACCTATGAATCGATTGAATTCATTGGAATCGATAATTATGACGACTGGTCAGCTGCAAATTTTTATGATACTGACGGAAACGAAGTAGAGTATATCGATAACAAATACTTTTCTGATTTCGAAGAAACAGGTTGTTCAATAACTGTTACTTTAAAATATCTTAATACTGATTATTATGTATTTGCACCCAAAGATGCTGTAGATTGGAATGCTCTTTATAAGCTTGACGGGAATTACATAACCGGTGTACCTACGGCAGCAGATGCAGTCAGCATTAATAATGAATCATATACTTTTCCAAATGAGATCAGTAATGACATTATTGAAAATACAAGAACATTTATACAATCAGACGGTTTTTTCTGTTTATTTGACTTTAAGCCTGAGACAGTTTCTTTCAATCTTTCTGCAAAAGCCATATCTTATCTAAAAAACAACGCTACTATAAACGATGACAATACAGAATATGGTGGGATAGTATTTCAAATGTACGGATGTATTATTACTGATTTGGTAATTGATGTGCCTCTCTCAGTTAATGATGTAGGTATGATTATAAAATCAAACCAGTAAATATTCTAATTATATATAACAAATTTAGGAGGACTTATTATGCCAAAATTAAACCAAAGAGATTTCAATGACGAACCGGTAAAATACGTTACGGAAAAACACGTTGCCTGTGTTTTTCTATTGGATACGTCAAGTTCAATGAACAGCAATGAAGCAATAAAACAGCTTAACGAGGGACTCAGAGTATTCAAGCAGCAGACCCTATCAAGTCTTGATACCCATGCAAAGGCTTGTATTGATGTGGCTGTTGTTACGTTCGACAGTGATGTCAAGGTAATTCAGGATTTTGCTCCGGTAGAAGAAATGGAATTACCTGAACTAAAAGCATATGGAAATACTGCTATGGGCAAAGCCCTGGAAACTGCAATGGATATGGTCACGATGCAAAAAAATAAATACAACTACGCAGGAACACCTTATTTCAGACCTTGGATCTTTTGCGTAACTGATGGTGGTCCAAATGATGATTACCGTGAGTCAGCTGAGAGATTAAAGTGGATGGAGAATAACGGAAAGGCGATTGCATACTGTGTTGGCGTGGACGGTTTTAGAGCCGATATTATGAAACAAATATTTGATCCAAATAATATATACGGATTAAAAAATTGTGATTTCACTGGGCTGTTTAAATTTGTTTCATCCAGTCTGGATGCTTTGAGAAACAGTACTGAGGAATCCGGTTCGTTAAATATTCCTGCACCTGATACAATGTTTAAGGTTCCGCTTGATTGAGCCTGCGGAAATTTTTAAAGATATGAAATAGATCGGAAGATACACTCTGCTGATAAAGGAGTAAGTTTGTAAGAATGATTGGATATTTTAAAATTTCGGCAATAGGAACAGCACATTTAGAAAATCCTGACGGTGTATGTCAGGATTATTCTGATGTGCTAAAGCTTGACAACGGATATACAATAGCTGTAATTGCCGACGGTTTAGGCAGTGCAAGTAAATCGGATATAGGTGCAAAAGTGGCTGTGAATTCATTCTTGGCTTACATAAATTTGCATATTAAAACCAAAAAAAGCGATAAGTTTTACATTGATCTTATATCACAGGCATATCAAGAAGCATATAACAACGTAATGAATACTGCCGAAGACATGAAAATAGATTTTTCGGAATATAATACAACCCTCACTGCTGCGATTTATAATGGTAAAAACTTATATTACGGTCAATGCGGTGACGGCGGTATTATCGTTTTAACGCCGAGCGGTAATTATGATTGTGCAACAGAAGTAAAAAAGGGAGAAGCATTCAATGAAACATATCCGCTCTTGGGCGGTCCCGACAATTGGTCCTTTGGAAAATATCCCGACGAGGTCTGTGCATTAACGCTTATGACAGACGGCATATTTGATATTGTGTGTCATCCTCTGCTTGCAAATGAAGCTCAAAAAATAAATATTCCATTTATCCGCCGATTTATGGACAGAAATATTCTTAGGGCAAATAACAAAACTGATTTTGAAAATCTGCAAAAAAGCATATCTAAATTTGTTTCGGGAAACGGCTTGCCTAATGTAACAGATGATAAAACTATCGTAGGATTGATAAACACTGATATTTTAGCAGATTTAAAAGACGAGGAATATTACAAGGAACCTGATTGGGATAAGTTAAACGAAAACATGAAACGCAAACTCCGTGAAGGCCGCAGACCTACTCCTATTGATATAAAAAAGCCTACAAATATAATCAAAGTAACTCCTACTGGTGAAAGCATAGTAATTAATGATGAATCCAGAAAGTTAAAGAAAAGATTACAAAATTCGTATAGAATCAACCGCCAACTAAGGAAAATCGTTTTGATACAGCTGATAGTGATATTAGTGCTTATTATTATTTGTTCTATCTGTATTGTTTTTTTAAACAAAGGTAACGTTCAGGATACATCGAAAAAGAGTATGGAATCTTCCAGTATAAGTAAGGATAGCGCTTACAACGGCAAACATACGCAGGGAAGCGCTATTGCGGATGATGATACTTCTGATCATGCAGATGATTCTACACAAAGCGATAGTATGGCGTCAAATTCTGAAAATGATAAAGCTAAAGATAAAGCTATAAAAGATGCTTTACCAAGAATGAAACAAGCTCTCCAAGAGGTGGGAACATCGACTCATTTTACTTATATTAATTCAGAAGCTGTTGATGAGCACTATAGTAATATAACGGGGGGTTCCAGCAGTGGCTTCTAATAATGATAGAAGAATTTATTACGATTTGAATAGCGGACAAAAATATGTATTATTTGAAGAAAGCATTACTTCCGGCGGCGAGGGCAGCATTTATAATATAGAAGGTATGCCCGATTTGGTTGCAAAGATCTATCATGAAAAGAATCGTACCGAAAACAGGAAAAATAAACTTCTGGCTATGCTTGAAACAGATTCAAATGACTTGTCTGAATGTGCATGGCCTCACGCCATTCTGTATCAGGATAACAATTTTTGCGGATATGTAATGCAAAAAGTGTCAGGGTTAAGCAGCTTGATAGATTTTTACGTTTATGATAACAGAAAAAAATATTTGTGGTCACAATATGTAAAAGTGGCAGAAAATATTGCTGCCGCCGTGAATAATGTTCACGACAGCGGACATATAATCGGAGATCTGAACCCAAATAATTTCATGTTAGATGTGAACACTGGTCGAGTTATGCTTGTAGATACGGATTCATATCATATCAAAAGTAAATCAGGAGAAATTTTTCCATGTACTGTAGTTACTCCGGAGTTTATTCCTCCTGAGCTTCAGGGTAAAACTTTTGATGAAAATAATGCACGGAATATGTTTAACGAAAGCACAGACAATTTTGCTCTTGCAGTTATTATTTTCAGGCTTTTAATGAACGGCGTTCATCCTTTTTCATGCGTTGTTACCACCAAAGAATCTATGAGTAATTTCCAACCTGTAAAGAACATACAAAATGGATATTGTCCTTATTTTACAAAAAGTAATATTAATGGGAAAATAGCAAAAACGCGCTATTCACCTAATATAGGTATTCTTCCGAGAGATATTCAAAAGCTATTTGAAAGAGCATTTATTGAAGGTCAACAAAGCAAGAGCGCCAGACCGAGAGCAGACGAATGGTTTTACGCACTTGATTCTTTAAGTCAGAGATTGTGCAAATGTACCGACAATCCAAAGCATGAATACTTTATAGGACTAAGCAGTTGTCCTTGGTGTAAGCTTGACATGGAAATAAGAAATAAATCAAAGCCAAATCCGGGAGATTTGAAAATTGACGACGGATGGGAGGAATTTCGCAGGAAGCAAAATAAAGAAAAAGCATCAAAAGATGAAATAAATACAAAAACTCACAACGAAGACAAGAAAGCGACAAGAGCATTGATAGCTACGATTCTCATAATATCATTTTTTTTAATACTTGCTTTGATTGGTATTTATTCAGATGAATCCTCCCCAAATTATGCTGAAAATGTTACTGATACATATAATTATTACGATGATACTATCGACAGCAGTTTGTATAAAACAAATTCGATTTTTACTCCGATGTCAACTATAGATAAAAATGAATTGTCAGAAAATAAACAAGAAATATCAATTGAAAATATAGAAACTAATGTTGATGAAATATCGGCTTACGCTGAGATAGACTTTGACGAGGAGGTAATTTGGGATGTTCCCGAAACTATCTCTTCGTATGAGTCGTCTACAATACCTGCACCTACCCTCAGTTTTAGTGTTAATATTTATGATATCGATATATCTTTTGATTCGGACGCAACGGTTTATGACCTTATCGCAGAAACGGATTGCGATAAAGCTTATGTAGATCCATTTTCTAAAAATGGTATTGACTTTTATGATAAAGAAAACGGTCATGCGACCGTAAGCCTTTTCTATGCAGCTCCATGTTCAGGAAATCTATTTATAAAAAAATCAAATGGTGAAGTTTTAAAAAAAATCCCGATAGATATAGCGTGGAAAGACTGTGAATTTGTTTCAAGTAACGAAGATATTATAACATTTGGTGATGAACAGTTTGAAATAAAGTCTACAGGCAAGTTAACGATTTCTTATATTTATGGTGATGATGTTGTAGCAGAAAAGGAAGTTGAAGTAATTTAATACATATTAAGGCGTTGATTATAGATGATTAATACAGGAGTGAGATAGTTTATGTATTATGAATGGTTATTTTTTTAATAAAAATGGTACCTTTATAGCATACTGTTATCCGCCGGAAGATTCCTTTTTATCATGTCAAATTCCGAAAGGAAGCGCAAAATTCGTTTATACGGCATTTGACAAACCCGAAGACGGAACGAAATCGCTTCTGACATTAAAAAATGATGAGCAATATATTATAAAAATTGATTATAAGACAAAAACGATAGAAGTATATACGGAAAAAAGGAAAAATACTCAACAAAGCCACAATTTCAAAGTAATTCATAGGAAGTGACATACAATGAATAAAAGATGCCCTAAATGTGGGAAGCTGCTAAATGAAGATGCGAGAAGCTGTAATATATGCGGATATAAATTTAAAATTAATATACCCTACGATCCCAACTACGATCCCATTGTTATGAGGAAATGCAGCAAATGCGGCACCGGATTTACCATTCACAGCTCTAACCCAGGAAAATTATGCCCCAATTGCATGGAAAATAGGTCTAAAATAAATTCTTCCCGGAAGAAAAATCGTGTTGGGAAAATAGCTGCTTGTGTTTTTTCTGTTGCAGTTCTGGGAATAGGAGCTTTTTTTGCATATAAATATCTATCCTCAAATAAACCTACTGTTCAACAAGTCCAAACCGCTTATGAAAGCTATGAAAAGGTAAACTCTACTTTGAGAGATATAATATCCGATCCTGATTATAAGAATGGATCAGAGAACGACAAAAAAGAAAAAATCGAAAATGCATTAAACTGTATGGTCGAGGAATCAATGATCAGCGACATTGACTACAGTGAAGATACTATGATTTATGAATATGTCTATAACGATGGCTCTTTGGGCGGAGTAATGCTGGAACCTTTTGACGAGAGTGTTAATGGAATAGCAAAAAACTATGCCGATATAGATCAAAACGGTCAAATCAAAGCAATCGATAATAAAGTAGCCTTTGATTCGGAAAAATATTCATACAGCAAAACTGATATGAAAGCAAAAGTAATGTATGGTCTTGGATACGATGATATGCTTGAATTGTTAAATCAGCGTTCAGATGTGTGGACAAGCGAAAAGCTTTTAACAGATATCGACACAGATTGTACTGTTGCAGATTTTGCAGAGGAATTGGCTGGATATGATTTTATTGATATTGAAGAGCATGGTACACTTTATAATGATACTCCTATTATATGTACAAAGGAAGTTGTGACTGAACAAAATATCGGAGAATATTTTGATGATATAATTAACGGTAATATTATTCAAGTGACATATGATGACGATAGCTCCGGAAATACTTATTACTGTATTATGCCGTCCTATTTTACATCTCACTATAAAAATAACGAGCTTGAAGGATCAATAGTATTTTTAGGTTCCTGTAAAGCATACATAAACGATAAGCTTGTGAATGCATTCAAAGACGCAGGAGCATTAAGTGTAATTGCAAATACAGAAACAGTATATACATATTACAATTACTATATTCAGGACGCATTTGTTTATAGCTTAATGTGCGGAGACAGCATAGACGAAGCCCTTGATTTTGCAACAGATATCTGGGGTGAAAGTGATATAGAATGGGCTGATATGTATCTAACCGATAATGAGATCAAGCCAGAAGTTGCTACTCCCAAAATTGCAATAGGAGGTCAAAATAAGCTTGTTGAAGTAAATGAAAACACATCTCAACAAACGCCGGAATTCGTTGAAGAAATATTAAGCTGGTCGGAAGAACATGAACCTATGGACAGCGGTACCGGTTGGCTTGATTCATATGAAATGTATAAAGGTTATATTGGTCATAATTATGCTGAAAAGGATGAAATGTGGTTCCAGGATCTAACCGGAGATGGGGAACCTGAACTTATTATTGGCGGATATGGACTTATGATCGGACAGGAGGAGCAAAAATGCTTCACTGTTTATGAAAAAGATAATGGAATTATTGCAACGGGAGAAGATCTCTATACCGTATGGAGTAGTAACAGAAGTGATTATGGACATGATGCGTTTACCTTTACTCCATATAAAGATTCAAACGGAAAAATAATATTGGCAGACGGACAATTTTATGCATACACAGGTACAGATCTTCCTGAAGATGCAGGCGCATATACCTTAAATGAAGTTGTTTTAGGAGAGAACGATAAAAAAGTAAGGTGTACCGAGAAGATATACTTTAATTATGACGGTGAAAATAAAAAGTATTCTTCATTTAAAGTAGGAAATGATGAAACTACATCAAGTGAAGTCATTAATGCATATAACAATTATTTTGCAGATAAAACTCCTTTAAAAGCGTCAGTTAAAACTATAAAAAAGCTGGATTATCTAAAAATGACTCAGGAAGAACGTAAAAAGGCATTGACTGAATCTTATTATGCTTTTAAATATACCGAAGATAAAAGCATTAGGCCTCCGCTTAAAGATATGATCGATAGTATTCCTAAAGACAGTTCTGATAAAAAGGACACCGATAACATAGAAAAAAATAAAAATCCCGACGATGGTAAGAACACTGATGTTAAAGATATATACAGTGCATATCTTGACAAATTATCGGAATTAAATCAACAATCTTCCGTAGAACCCGCTTACGCTTTATTTGACATAAATAGAGATGGTACAGATGAATTGATTTACATATATGATATAGCAGCAGCCTCAAGGTTTCATGTATATGAATATGACCCTGATGATGGATCGGTAGTATCTACAGGTGATAGTGATACTGGCTGGGATGATCTGTATTATTCAAAAACGCTCAATTGCCTTGTAAATTATTATTCTCATGGTTGTGATGTTAATGCAAATACACCCAGTGGAATAATAACCTTTCTTACAAAGTATTCCTTGTCTAATGGTAAATTAACGTCAGAGGAAATTTATAAAGGAGATGCACTTGAATTTTCTGAGAATGAATATTCATATTACAATTTTTACGAAATAACTATTGAGCAATGTAATGGCTGTACTATTGATGATTTAAAATCAAATGCCGAAAGAAATAAATTTTGATTGATACGGGTTGAAAAATATAAAGGAGGTCGGTAATATATGGACTTAAGGAATTGCACAAAACAAGAATTGTCTCAAATGCCTTATGAATATGTTCGTGAAGCATATTATCAGCACAACCCGAACGCTGTATGGATATTAGGAGTATTTTTTCGTCACGGGAAAAATGGTGCACCTCAAAACTATGAGAAAGCAAGACAGCTCCTTGAAATAGCTTACGAATATGAAGGTGCAGGATCGGGATTTATTTTGGGGAATATATATGAAGAAGGACTTGGAACAACTGTTGATCTAAAAAAAGCAGAAGATTATTATTGTGCATTTTCTGAAGAAACGCATGATCCAACCGGATACTCAGCCGCAGCTTTTTTATATCTGAAAAATGAAAACTTGCCGAATAGAGATGAAAAAATTCCGGAGTATCTAAAGAAAAGTGAGGCATTAGGCGGATGTCCATTATCAGATACGCTTATTGGTCAGTTATATATTGCAGGTACACCAGACTTTCCGAAGGATATTAATAAAGCTGTATTTTATCTTGAACGTTCAAAAAATTATAAAATACTTGGTGATTTATTTTCAGATGAAAAAAATATTGAGCCAAATTATAAATTAGCAAGCTATTATTATGAGCTCGGAATGTCGGATAATATGGATTGTTGTGCAAAATATGCATTTTTAAATTTATATTATGGTTCTATAAATGAATCGTGGACAAATGTCCCAAAAGGTATATCAGTAGCAAAAAAATATTTAAAAACCAATAATAATTATGAAAGTTCATTTTTTATTTTAAAAGCAATGTTTCTTTTTTTTGATAAAGCGAAAAATATTGAAGGTCTTGAATTGTGTACTGATTATTTATATATTATTGGTGAATGTAATAGTGATTCTGAAGATAAAAATCAATTATATTATTCAATTATTGATTCATTAAGTGATCTATATATAAATGAAAACCATACGGATAAATTAGATGGTCTTTTATCAAAGCTTTCTAAAATGACTGACGCTTATCCTCAGATTGCTGAAATCACATTTTATTTAGAAGGCTTATTATGTTATAAACACGGTATCTTTTGTTTAAATATAAATGAGATTTCAATGGCTTATGATTCTTTTGATTCAGCATATAAACTTGGGTTTGAAGATGCAAAAAAATTTTTGATCAGATTCAAAAGGGATATTTTCGGAAAATTAAAATTCAGATAGGGAAATGATAATTATGGATTATGTAGAAATGAATAAATGCGGTTCCTGTAAGTATTATACTTATGAGGGGGAATATAAGAAAGGCTATTGCAGTTGGTATAAATCTTATTACTATGCAGATGACTCGTGTAGCCATTGGGAAGAGGGAAACATATCAAGCACCGGAGGATGTTTTTTAACAACAGCTTGCTGCGAACATAAAGGCTTACCTGATGATTGCTACGAGCTAACAACATTAAGATCTTTAAGAGATCATTATATGAAACAGTCTGTTTTCGGAAATGGGTTAATAAAAATTTACTATGAAACAGCACCTGCAATTATAGAAAAGATCAACAAATTAGATAGAAAAGATGAGATTTACAATGAAATCTATAGTAAAATCGTTTATATCGTAGATCTTATTGAAACTAAAAAATACGACGATGCTGTATGTGAGTATGTACGTATGATGTTTTGGGCAGAAAAATTATGACTCGTAAAATTAATAAATAGTATACTAAAAGACATTTTCAATATAGTGACGTATCCATTAGGTCCTATTTCGGTTCTGAAAAAACAACTGTGTAAATGCGTATAACACCCAAAATAAAATCAATACTATATTTGCAGCCAAATAGGGCAACGCTGAGGAGCGACCCTATGCAAGCTGCGAGATAAAACGGTGGAAAGCAGCGGCAGCAATGTCGCTGCTTTTCGACCCTCTGAAAAAAAAGTCTGTAAAAAGTCAGTCAACTGTGGTAAAATAGAAATAACACAGGAGGCTGATTTTTTATGGGAAGAAGAAAAAGAGAACCAATGAGTGAAGGAAAAAAGAACATCATCGGAATGCTGCTCAAGGAGTATGATATCCGGTCAGCAAGGGATATAGAAGATGCTCTGAAGGATCTTCTTGGCGGCACTATACAGGAAATGCTTGAGGCAGAGCTGGATGAACACTTAGGGTACAGTTCATATGAACGCTCGGACAACTCCAATTACCGTAATGGAAAGAAAACAAAGAAGATACGTGGAAATTTAGGCGAAACCGAGATCGAAGTACCACAGGATCGAGACGGAACATTCGAGCCTAAGGTCGTAAAAAAGCGTCAAAAGGATATTTCAGGTATCGAACAGAAGATAATATCGCTGTACGCAAAGGGCATGACAACACGCCAGATAAGCGATACCATCGAAGATATTTACGGATTTGAGGTCAGCGATGGTATGGTATCCGATATCACAGACCGTCTCCTTCCGCAGATAGAGGACTGGCAGAAACGTCCGCTTGATGAGGTTTATCCCATTGTATTTATTGATGCTGTACATCTTTCTGTACGAGAAAACGGACAGATAAAAAGCTTGCAGCGTATGTTGTTCTTGCTGTCAGTCTTACAGGACATAAGCAGGTATTGTCCATACATATCGGTGAAAACGAGAGTGCAAAGTACTGGCTTGGCGTTCTGAACGAGCTAAAAAATCGTGGCGTAAAGGACGTCCTCGTGATATGTGCCGATGGTCTTTCGGGTATGAAAGGAGCCGTAACAGCGGATACCGCCGTCTGAACAAACAGAGAAGCGTATTTCCGAGCGATACGGCGCTGTTGAAGGCTCTGTATCTTGCAACTCATAAAATAGCGAAAAAATGGACTATGCCACTGAGAAACTGGTGCAGAGTTCTTGGTGAGCTTGAAATCATGTATCCCGACAGGCTTGGCTGAGCGAGCCGCTGAAAATCAGCCTGATTCCATTGCGCTGTGCTCCACTCCATCAGGCTGATTTTCAAAAAGAACCTTGACAAATTACAGTACCCATTGTATACTGTAAAAAATTAGAGTGGCAAATTTTATGCCACTCCCAACTAATGTTTTTATCACAGTTGATTAATTTACAGAGATTTTTTCGCAGAGCCAGCTTCGCTCACAAACGGTAAAAAATGCGTGTCTGCACTATCCGTCCGGTTTCCGTTTTACTTTATGCACAACCTATCCGTCAATCTCAAAAACGCAAGCAGAAAATATAATAAAAACGCACCAATTTCAAAACGGAGTTGAATTTTTTTGCTGTAGCATAAAAACACAACCGCTGTACTTCATAATAATTAAGAACACTGCTTATCATCCAAAGATCCTATGTAATACCTCTACTACATCATCATTTTTAAGTCCATAGCTTTTCAAGGAATTGCTGTCAAATGGGTCTTGCCCCAACAAGTCAATAAAAGTATCAATATCTAATTTAACTTTTGCGGGTAATTCAGATACGCTTTCAAGCATTAGCTCAGCTGTTATTCGTAAAATGTCCTTTTTGTGTTTTTTAATATCGCTGGAATCAACAGATTCTCCATTATCTTTTCTCTGTTTTAAGTCAAGATATGCCTTTGCTTTAAACAAAATAAGATATTCGGGACGAAGAACAGGCAATCCATTTCTAACAACTTTTCCGTCCAGCAAGGCTTTGTAATACTCATCATCAAGCAGTATTGCTGATAGGCTTGAAACAGAATCATCTATGTGAATCGGCGTTATCCCTGTCATCTCACGGAGTTCAAAATCATTTCTGCAAAAAAGTTCTATCATTTTCGGATATGTGTCATCTTCAGGTTTATCAAATCTGTAAAACTGCGGCTTTTGACCATTCGTGGCCTTGTTTCTGTATCTGCCGATCTCAATAAACTCCCAAAGCTTTTCTCCAAATTCAGGCGTGAGAGCCTCAACGATAAGAACCATATCAAGATCTCTTGTCGCCCTAAAAGATGCGTCGTTGCTTTCAAATACAATATCACAGGCAGCACCGCCTATAAGCACATACTGTTCTTCATATCCAGCAAAATGATTTCTGAAAGTGTCTAATCCTTTTACCACACATATTCCTCCAACATTTCATTTATAGATATCATTACTCTTTCGTCCTGCAATTCTTCATCGGTCAATGACAGGGATGCGCTTAGTGGGTCTTGTATCGGCTTATGGTTATAGTCAATGAAATAGCCCACTTCAAGAACTGCACAGCCAATAGCTTCTCCTTTTCGAACTTGCTTCAGCTTTTTTACCCCTGTGTCAGATAACTCTTTTTTTGTCACCGCATAGGTAGTGTAAGCATTATCAGAGAGCAATGAATACTCGCACAGAGCAGTGATTCCTGCCTTTTTGTCTAAATATATATCATTCGGAAACTCGTATCTTCTAATAACAGGGCTTCTAAGAATGTGCTGAAGCTGTTCCCACAGCTGCTTTATATCAGACGGAACGGTAACAGCTCTTGCTTTGCCCTTTGTATCAAGGATATTGACATTCAGATATTCTATTTCATCAAAGCACCTGCTCGCAGACGTTTTGGATACGCCCAGCTTTGTGGCAGCTTCTGATACTGTTACCTTGTTCCACCTTTCATAGATTGCCATAAGTATTAGCTTTTGCGTCAAGTACGAAATAATATCAACAGGTGCAATATCACGTTCACCTGAATTAGACAGCAGGCAGCCTATAAACGGCAAATAAACCTGCTTGCCTTTCAGTACAAATGGGATGCCGTCCTCGACAAGTTTTTCCTTGATATAAGGGGTGGTCGATTTAAGAAATATTGCACAGTTAAGTCCTGAAATATTCTGAACTTTAGCCCTGTCCTTTCGGAGAGCAACAAGTTCGATATCGTTCTTTGGTTGAATTGCAAGCCAGCCCATTCCGTTGGTTTCAACATTAAAGAGATCGTATCGTCCTTTAAAAGCCAGCGGAAGTTTATCGTACAAGTCGTTATTTTCTTTGATCGTAACTCTTTGTCTTAAAGTTTTTTCTAAGTATTCTTTCATATGCTCACCTTTTTATATTTGTAACGTATTTTAAGTTACAAATATAAAATAACATATTTTCATCAATGTGTCAAGCCACTTACATATTTTTCTCACATTATTTTATGTACAGCCTATCCGCTAATCTGAGAAAGACAAGCAGGAAATCAAAGTCAGTGTTCAACGTTGTCAGTAACGGGTCGCCCTCACGGATACGCATGGTGCGCCTTATTTCTTTAGGTATGACAACTCTGCCGAGATCGTCGATCCTGCGGACAATTCCTGTTGCTTTCATATTTATGACCTCCGTTGTTTTTTCAAAATTGCAGTAATATTATTTGCAGAGGTGGGGAATTTATGCAGGAAAAAAGCAAATAACGTGTATTGAAGTCGTTGACGAGTTTATTTGTTCGGAGATATAGCCTACACCATGTAATAGATCGCACGAAAAGACCCGAAACTTGAATCTCGGGACATATAACTATTGGAGAGAAGACATATAGATATCAAAATACATTTAAAATGTTATAATAACATTACGATTTTTACACGAATATTAAAATTATGATATAATTTCTGGCCATATAGTGCTACGATATAGTTGCAAACAAAACTAGAATCAGAAAGGACGGTTAAAATATGAGAAGATTTAATGGCTATATGCACGGCATCGATATCGGAGGCTGGCTGTCACAATGCGATTACAGCAAGGAACATCTTGATAATTTTATTACAGAGGAGGACATCAAGCGTATAAAGGGCTGGGGCTGCGACCACGTTAGAGTGCCTGTGGATTATAATATCTTTCAGGACGAAAACGGCTTTATAGAGAGCGGCTTCGACTATGTTCAGAAGTGTATCGATTGGTGCGGAAATAACGGTATCAATATGATACTTGACCTCCATAAGACAATGGGCTTTTTCTTTGACAAGGCTCAGGCTGAAAGCGGATTCTTTGATAACGCTGAGCTTCAGCAGAAATTCTATGACCTTTGGGAAGAGTTTGCAAAGCGTTTCAGCAAATATTCTGACAGGGTCTCTTTTGAACTTCTCAATGAGGTAACTGACCCTAAGTTCAGCAAAAAGTGGAATGCTATCGTTGAAAATGCCATAAAGCTTATTAGAAGATATAGTGCTGATATAAATATTATTGTGGGCAGCTACTGGAACAACTCTATTGATTCAATGAAAGATCTTGATAAGCCTTATGACGAGCATATAGTTTATACTTTCCATTGCTATGACCCATTTCTTTTCACTCATCAGGCTGCCTATTGGGTAGATGAGATGCCGAGAGATTTCAGGATCGATTATCCGGGAAGCGTCCCAAAATACAGAACTGAGATAAAGCGTCTTGGTCTTGAATATATGCAGACATACGAGGAGGTCAAGACAGAGAAATTTACGCCTGATTATTTTATGGGAAGATTTGCTGAGGCTGTAAGGGTCGCAGAGGAAAGAAATGTTCCTATGTATTGTGGCGAATACGGTGTTATAAATCTTGCATCTGCTGAAAATACTCTTAACTGGTACAAGGATATAAGCAGTGCCTTTGAGAAATGTTCTATCGGAAGAGCGGCTTGGTCATACAAGGGTGTTGACTATGGCTTTATTGACGGACATCTTGACAGCGTTCTTGATGAACTGGTAAAGTATCTTTAATAGATCATTTCTTAATATAACTCCATTTTTGGACAAGCTCGGTCACGTTTGCCGAGCTTGTTTTTTTTATGCTTAGTTTCATAAATTTATGTTTGCTCATAAAATTCTATTTACGATAATTATTTGATATAAATAATTGAATATTGATATAATAGTTTTAAAACAAAGCGTATAATATAAACATAATAATTCATAGTCACTTTCTTATAATAACTTCCGAATAAACAGACCTGCTTGAATATCAAGTGGGTCTGTTTTCATATATTTATAATCTTTCATAAATTCGATATTAAACACTTTTATGATATTTATGTTACGTTTTTGATATAAACAAAACGTTTACATAGTTATAATATATACAGAAACAACAAAATAAATTGCTTTTAGCAAAAAATTTTATTGAAAAATAGGAGGAAAAGGTTATGAAGATCAAGAAATTTGTAGCAGGTCTTTCAGCAGCGGTTCTCGCAGCAACAATGATGTCAGTTTCTGTTTCGGCAGCAAAGCTTGGCGATGTTGTTCACCCGTCAGAGGAGGACTCAAAAATGAATGACTCATATTACTCTATCGGAGCAATGGGCTTTTATATGGGTCAGGACTGGACCTGGAATCAGGGCGACTGGGTAGGCATTGATGATGCTGGCAAGATAACTGTTGAATATAAGATAAGCAAAGTTGTCACCGACAAGACAATGTCAGGCAAGGGAACTCTTGGAGATATGGGCGTTATGGTGGCTAATCTTCCTGATGGTGTTTATCCTGTGGACGTTAAGATATCTGACGCAAAGTTCGTTGCCGAGGACGGCACAACAACGGTTTTTGATTCGATTAATTCTATCACTTCATTGGACGAGGACCCAGAGGGTGGAATAAGAATACATATCAGACCAACTGAAGAGGTCGATGATGAAACAGGCGAGGTAACAAAGAAATCTCGTCCTGAGGTCGCAGGCTGGGAGAAGGAAGGCGCTTTCAACGGCGGCACACTTTCAATGACGCTTGATTTCGGTGTTGCATCTGCCGAGGGCGGAGATTCAAAAACAGATGCTTCAAAGGCAGATTCAAAGTCTGATGCTTCAAGCTCAAAGGCTGATACGTCAAAGAAAGACGTTTCTTCATCTAAGGCGGATGCAGGCAAGACTTCTGCAGCAGCGGCTACATCTTCAAAAGCATCTGACGATACATCTAAGGCAGCAGAAACAGGTGCGGCTGTTGGCGGAGCATTTGCTGTTATCGCTCTTGCCGGCACAGCAGTGATCGTTGCAAAGAGAAGAAAGTAATATTCGGAGGTATGGCTATGAATAATGCAAAAAGAGTTTTGACATTTGCCCTTGCAGTTTGCTCGCTTTCAGCATTTGCATCTTGCGGAAGTTCAAGTGATTCATCAAGCAAGGTAGTTGACAAAAAGCTTAAGGAAGATCAGCAGCAGATAGTTCAAAGACTTGCTGATGATATGAAAGATGTGAGAGATCTCAAGAGCAACGAAATAAAGTGGTTTTCACATTGGGATATCAACCCTACTGAGGCAGAGGACAAGGAGATAGGCGCTGACCTTGCTTTGTTCAAGACAAAGTATAATGGTAAGATAAACTGGGTGCAGACCACTTGGGAAACTAAGTTTGACGATCTTGCGGCACTTGTAATGTCAAATGATTCACCTGATTTCATCGGTGCTGATGATATGGACGTTTTCCCTAAGGGTGCTATAAAGTCAATGATAGAGCCTATCGACGATTATATCGATCTTTCAAAGCCTCTTTGGACAGACATAAAGGGTGCGACAGATCAGTTTATGCTTGGCGATAAGCATTATGTGAGCGTTATCAGAACAGACCCTGCGTATGTTTTTGTATACAACAAGCAGACAATGGAAGATAACGGATATGACGATCCTGCTGAGCTTTTCAAAGAGGGCAAGTGGAACTGGGATACATTCACAGAAATGTGTCTTGATTTTACTGACGCTGAAAGCGATAAATACGCACTTGACGGTTGGTATTATGAAAAAGCTTTGCAGCAGTCTTCAGGTGTGCCGCTCATCGGTATCACAGACGGCAAGCTTGTAAATAATATTTCTGACCCTATGATAGCAAAGGCTCAGAATATGATGTATGAGCTGCAGAAGAACAATGTTGTTTATCCAAAGCACGAGAACAACTGGAAACTCAGAGGCGACGCAGAGGGCAGCGGAATGGCAACAGGTCTGACGCTTTTCTATCCTATCGGACTTTGGGCACTTGAGAATGCTCCGTCAACAACTGTAAACTATGGCGATGTATCAAAGGGAGAGGTAATGTTCGTTCCTGTTCCTTGCTCAGCTGATAGTGATAAACAGTATATCCCTTCAAGAGTACACGGCTTTAGCATTGTAAAGAACGCTCAAAATCCTGAGGGCGTGGCAGCTTTCCTTGAATGCTGCCGTTATGCAGAGCTTGACGAGGCTGCACATCAGATAACCCTTGATCAGTACAAGGACGATTACGGCTGGACAGATGAGATGCTTGAAATGAGAGAAACTATCTATGATCTGTCTGCACAGAACCCTGTATTTGACTTTGAACAGGGCGTATCTGCCGACCTTAACTCTATTTGCGATACTGCAATAAGAGGAACAATGAATCCGCAGGAGTCAAAGAGCTGGTCACAGGTCGTTCAGGAAAATGAAAAGGCTATAGATTATCTTATCGACGAGGCTATGACTTCAATGAAAGAGGCTAAATAATATCTAATTATCAGAAAAAAGGGCGGCAGGGTGATTTGCCGTCCTTTTTCTATAAATATGAAGCTTTACTTGTGTCTGAAAATATGATATAATAAGCTAAAAAGCAGGGGGTGAAAGCTATGGAAATAAACAGAGAATTGTCTAAGCGGCAGTTTATGCAAAAGGAAAATGACTATCATCATTCACCATATGAAACGGAACTGGAATTCTATTCTGCGGTGCGGGAGGGCGACCTTGAAACGGTCAAACGTTTGTATACGCCGCTGGATACAAACGGAAAGGGCAGACTCAGCAAAGACGACCTTAGAAACGTCAAGTATCATCTTGTCATAACCATAGCTATGCTGTGCAGGTTTTGCATCGAGGGTGGACTTGACCCGGAAACTGCATATACCATAAGCGATATATACATTAATAAATGTGATGAGTGCCGCAATGAAGAAGGCGTTATGGCTGTACACAAAGAAGTCATCGTTTATTATACAAAGCAAATGAAAAAGGCTGCGTCACAGAACGTTTACTCAAAGCATATCCTTATGTGCTTTGACTGCATTTTCGATAATATTTACAAGGGTGTGACCGTCAATCAGATAGCTGATGAACTGAACATAACGCCTCAGTATCTTTCAAAGCTTTTCAGAGAGGAAGTTGGCGTAAAGATCTCTGATTTCATTATGTCAAAAAGGATACAAGCTGCTGAAAATATGCTGAGATATTCTGAATATAGTCCGCTTGATATAGCCAATTATCTTGCTTTCAGCTCGCACAGCCATTTTATTGCCTGCTTTAAGAAACAGACAGGACTTACGCCGAAACAGTATAGAGATCAGTTTTTCCGTGCAAACTGGAACAAGCATAGCACAAGCAGATCGAAAATATAAGTTGATGTTAATAATCTGATATTTGCATTACTTTTCTGATATAAATATCACATTTGTTGATTTATAATACTTATAGAAGATAAAATTCTGATATTTATTCGGAGGTAATGAAAAATGAAAAAAGTTTTGGCTATGTCGATTCTCACAATGATAGTTATGTCTATGGGTGGCTGCGGTGCTTCATCTGACAGCAGTTCTTCGCAAGATGTCAGCAGCAAGGCGGAAACGGAAAGCAATTCTCCATACACGGTTGAGGCAGATTTCAGCAAAGGTGCGTCAAATGATTTTTCCATTTCAGCAGGCTGGTCAAATGGTGATCCGTTCAACTGTTCGTGGAGCGAAGATAACGTGACTTTCAATGACGGGAAAATGCAGCTTACCATTGACAGTATGGGCGATTCCGAAGCGTACAGAGGCGGCGAGTATCGTTCAAAGGAGAACTATGGCTATGGACTTTATGAGGTTTCAATGAAAGCCATAAAGAATGACGGCGTTGTATCATCGTTCTTTACATACACAGGTCCATCGGAGGATAATCCTTGGGACGAAATTGACGTTGAAGTCCTTGGCAAGGACACAACAAAGGTGCAGTTCAATTACTACACCAATGGTGTTGGCAAGCACGAATACATGTATGATCTTGGATTTGACGCTTCTGAGGATTTTCACACTTACGCATTTGAGTGGAAAGAGGACGGCATAACTTGGTATGTTGACGGAAAGGAAGCATACAAGGCTACTGAAAATCTGCCTGTTACGCCTGGTAAAATAATGATGAATGCGTGGAACGGCATTGGCGTTGACAGCTGGCTGAAAGCCTTTGACGGCACAGTTCCGCTGACAGCGGAATATGAGTGGGCAAGGTTTACGGCAGAAAAGTAAAGTGATCCGCATATTATGCTTGCGTTTATGTCTTGATTTTTTAAGTTAATGATATTGATATTTGAACCGACCCCATTTGCTAGGTCAAAAAGTCTAGCGAATGGGGTCGGTTTATTTTATAAAGATAAACTCATATATTCACTCTTCTCAGAGCCTGACTATTTATGATATCATGAGTATATTTCTGTATAGGGGTGTTTTTTTGCTATAATTTTCATTTATATTCTCACATCTCAACTTCTCGGTTATACGCCTCAGCTCCCTCGACATACAGAGTTCTCATTTCTTCAAACGAGTCGCTTGGGGATAGGATAACGCCGTCTTTGCCGAACTTATTGAAATAGTATTTGACTTGGATAGGCGGGGAGATGAACTCGTTGACAGCGTTGGGCTTGGGCTTTTCATTGCCTTTCAGTATGGGGCGCTGATAGAGTATTTTGCCGAACATTTCAACGCCTTTTTCGGTGAGGTACACTTTGGAGATATCGCTCTCATCACTGCCAAAACGTGGGTCACTGAGTAGGTGCTTCACGGACTTGACGTGAACCTCTTTCAGCCGTTCGTATTCGGTGACGGAGGAGTATTCCTTTTGGCTGAGCTTTTCTGCAATGCTTAGTCCGCTCAATCTGCTTATGCGATAGCTGTCGGCTTTGAACTCTTTGCCTGCGCTTTTTTCGTCGGACAGGCAGACAAGATAATTATACATCTTATATTCGTCGCTGACGATACGGTAGGGGATAAGCCTTATGTGGTGCTTTTCACGGCTGTACATATTAGAATATGCGTAAATGAAGCTGTAATATCTGCTGCCGTTTTGTTTGATGACTTCATTTATTTTTATGATATTGTCGGCGAAAATGAGCCTTTCACGTTCGCAATCTGACAGCAGGGCATAGTCCTCATACACGGCTTTCAGAAATCTTCTTAGGGTCGAGCTGTACACTTTGTTTTCATAATAAAGGTCATCACTGCTCAGTGTATCGTAAAGGTCACGGCATATGCTGAGCCTTACTCGCACTGCATTTTCGGTCTTGGTCTTTTCGTATTTTGCAGAGAACTTTGAGATAAGATAGCTTTTTATTATCTCCTTGCTTTTATCATCAAGGCCGTCATCGATCTCCTCGATCTGCCATTTTACGAATGCGTTCAGAAGTGGGATACCATTATATTTATAGTTATCGTCACTTTTGTATTTTAATGATGCGATATATGCTGAATCAAATATACTTGTGAGAAATGAGGACATTGATACGCTGCAGTTAGGGGAAAGGCTTGTTTCAAATATGGACTTGTCCTTGATAATGACGGAATATGCAGAGGGTGAGAGGGGTATGGATTGCACCTCTGCGATATATGGTACGCCGTCCTCACGCTTGGGCAGAAATGTGCTTGGGGTCATGCTCATTTTTATCACCTCTTGTATCCATTATATCACAAATGTACTTTTTGTCAATATCATAGAAAATTATTTTGTTGAAATTGTGATATAAATGCCGTAAAAACGTGATAAATGTGCAAAAACATAGACAAAAAAGTTTTTGAAAATTACACTTTTGTTGACGATGATAAGGTGGTATAATGTATACAGAACAAAGGACAGGAGGTGATAAAAATGGGAAAGACGATCCTTACGACTATCCTTATAGCCGTACTTGACTGCGCTATCGCAGCTGTCAAGGAGCTTGGGGACTGAGATGAATTTACAACAGACAGGAGGTGATGAAAATGCTTTATGTAAAACAGCCACTTTCTATTGACATTTGTGTCTGAAAATGGTATAATATATACATTAAAGCGTCGATAAAATAAGTTTGGTGTTTTATTACAGAATATCATTGATTATTTTGTCAACTTTGACCTACTACACTAGTGCAAATTTGCACTAGTCTAAAACGATTTTCATGCCAATGTTCAGCAAAAATATCTACTACACTAGTGCAAATTTGCACTAGTCTAAAACCTCTGCAATAGCTTCTCTGTTAGCTCTAGCTACTATACTGGTGCGAATTTGCACTAGTCTAAAACGTTATAGTACTGTTTACCACTCATAAACTCCTACTATACTGGTGCGAATTTGCACTAGTCTAAAATGCTATCTGTGTTACTTTCATAAATTTTTCCCTACTACACTGGTGCGAATTTGCACTAGTCTAAAACTCATTAATAGATTTAGTTTTATCAAGACTGCTACTACACTAGTGCGAATTTGCACTAGTCTAAAACGAAACACCTGTGTTAGGCGTGTCAGGAACTCTACTACATTGGTGCGAATTTGCACCAACTGGCAAAGTCTAACATCAAAAATAACAAATAAAAAATCCCTTAACGCTCAATGCGCTAAGGGATAACTAATATAAGGAGTGATATTTATGGCAAAAAAGAATAAAATGAAGCCTAGAGAGCTGCGTGAGGCTCAGAAAAAAGCCAGACAGCTCAAAGCGGCTGAGATAAATAATAACGCTGCTCCTGCGATCGCTGCCATGCCTGCTGCACAGGTCATTGCACCTGCGGCAGAGAAGAAAAAATCCTCCGTAAAGGCGGCAGGAATGAAGTCTATTCTTGTCAGCGAAAATAAAATGTACATAACCTCTTTTGGCAAGGGCAATTCTGCTGTGCTTGAATATGAGGTTAATAATAATGACTACAACAAAACTCAGCTTTCCTCTGAGGGCAGCAGCAATATCGAGCTTCGTGGTGTAAACGAAGTAAACATCACTTTTTCAAGCAAGCATGGCTTTGAGAGCGGAGTGGAGATAAATACTTCAAACCCTACTCACAGAAGCGGTGAAAGCTCGCCTGTAAGAGGGGATATGCTGGGGCTTAAATCAGAGCTTGAAAAGCGCTTTTTCGGCAAGACTTTTGATGATAATATACATATCCAGCTTATTTACAATATTCTGGATATCGAAAAGATACTTGCGGTGTATGTGACGAATATCGTTTATGCCCTGAACAATATGCTCGGGGAAGGCGACGATGAAAGTCATGACGATTTTATGGGGTATCTTTCTGCCAAAAATACTTATGATGTTTTCACTGATCCTGATGAAAGCGATCTTTCCAAGAATATAAAGGGTAATATCAAGAAAAGCCTCAGCAAGTTCAATGACCTGCTGAAAACAAAGCGCCTTGGCTATTTCGGTCTTGAAGAGCCAAAGACGAAAGATAATAGAGTTTCGGAAGCATACAAAAAGCGTGTTTATCATATGCTTGCAATTGTGGGTCAGATAAGACAGTGTGTTTTTCATGATAAATCGGGTGCAAAAAGATTTGACCTTTACAGTTTTATTAACAATATTGATCCCGAATACAGAGACACTCTTGACTATCTTGTAGATGAGAGATTTGATTCTATAAATAAGGGCTTTATCCAGGGCAACAAGGTCAATATCAGCTTGCTTATTGATATGATGAAAGGCTATGAGGCTGATGATATCATACGCCTTTATTACGATTTCATCGTGCTTAAATCTCAGAAAAATCTCGGTTTTTCTATCAAAAAGCTTCGTGAGAAAATGCTGGAGGAATACGGCTATAGATTTAAGGACAAGCAATATGACTCTGTGCGCTCAAAGATGTACAAGCTTATGGATTTTCTGCTTTTCTGCAACTACTACAGAAATGACGTTGTCGCAGGCGAAGCTCTTGTGCGCAAACTGCGTTTTTCAATGACCGATGATGAAAAAGAGGGGATATATGCTGATGAAGCGGCAAAGCTTTGGGGCAAATTCAGGAATGATTTTGAAAATATCGCCGACCACATGAACGGTGACGTTATCAAGGAGCTTGGCAAGGCTGACATGGATTTTGATGAGAAAATTCTTGACAGTGAAAAGAAGAATGCGTCTGACCTTTTGTATTTCTCCAAAATGATATATATGCTCACATATTTTCTTGACGGCAAGGAGATAAACGATCTTCTTACAACGCTTATCAGCAAGTTTGATAACATCAAGGAGTTTTTGAAGATAATGAAAAGCTCTGCTGTTGATGTTGAGTGTGAGCTTACGGCTGGCTACAAGCTGTTCAATGACAGCCAGAGGATAACCAACGAGCTTTTTATCGTAAAGAACATTGCTTCCATGAGAAAGCCTGCGGCTTCAGCGAAGCTTACGATGTTCCGTGACGCACTGACTATACTCGGTATAGACGACAAGATCACGGACGATAGGATAAGCGAGATTTTAAAACTTAAAGAAAAAGGCAAGGGCATACATGGTCTGAGAAATTTCATAACAAACAATGTTATCGAGTCCTCTCGGTTTGTATACCTTATCAAGTATGCGAACGCTCAGAAGATAAGAGAAGTGGCTGAGAATGAGAAAGTTGTCATGTTTGTTCTTGGGGGTATCCCTGACACGCAGATAGAGCGTTATTACAAGAGCTGTGTGGAATTTCCTGACATGAACAGTTCTTTGGAAGCAAAGCGCAGTGAGCTTGCGAGAATGATAAAGAACATCAGCTTTGATGATTTCAAAAATGTGAAACAGCAGGCAAAGGGCAGAGAAAACGTGGCTAAGGAGAGGGCAAAGGCTGTTATCGGGCTTTATCTTACGGTCATGTATCTGCTGGTGAAAAATCTTGTAAATGTCAATGCAAGGTATGTTATTGCGATACACTGCCTTGAACGTGATTTTGGGCTGTATAAGGAGATAATTCCTGAGTTGGCTTCAAAGAACTTGAAAAATGACTACAGGATACTTTCACAGACGCTTTGTGAACTTTGTGATGATCGTAATGAGTCGCCGAATTTGTTCTTGAAAAAGAACAAGCGGCTGCGCAAGTGCGTTGAAGTTGATATCAATAATGCAGACAGCAGCATGACAAGAAAATACCGCAACTGTATTGCTCATCTTACTGTAGTTCGTGAACTGAAAGAATACATAGGAGATATTCGTACAGTGGATTCTTACTTCTCCATTTATCATTATGTTATGCAGCGCTGTATCACGAAAAGGGAAGATGACACAAAGCAAGAAGAGAAAATAAAGTATGAGGACGATCTTTTAAAAAATCACGGCTATACGAAAGACTTTGTAAAGGCTCTCAACTCGCCGTTTGGATACAACATTCCGAGGTTTAAAAATCTTTCAATTGAGCAGTTGTTTGACAGAAATGAATATCTTACTGAAAAGTAGCGTGGTGTAGATACCGCCGCTCTCCTGGGGGACAGGAGGCGGCGGTGATATTCATTCTTGTAAAAGACGTGGTGGATATTCTGTTTGATTTGTTTTTTTGGAAAGAAGAAATAGGACAAGTGAAAATCAGAGTGCTGTATGCAATGTGATGCGGATATCTGCAAACGCTTAGCAGCATAAAGCTGTTGGATAAAGACGGCGAGATATCTAAAGATGTAACAACTCATATCACAAAAGAAGAAGCCAAAAAGCTGATGAAGCTCTTTAAAAAGATGAATATTGAGCAATTTGAGGGACTTTTTACCTGCGATTAGGAAACATAGGTGATGTGATAAAAAAAGGGACTTTACCGATGTGGTAAGGTCCTGTTTTTTGTGGCTAAATGAAAAATCCCAGGGTCGGGTTGTCCGGTAAGCCAACTATAGAGGCTCTGTCAAGAAAACAATTAAAACGTTCGCAAGATGTTTCCGGCAATAGGGTGCAATCATGGCAAGCCGCATAGTTTAGATTTTTATAGCCTTGTTTTGTTGAGGATATACACAGTGGGTCGCCGCTGCACCAGCTTGCATGCTCAAGCATACTATCCAAAATGTTTTCAAAAACATCTTTATCATCGGCTATGCTTATGAGTCCGCCAAGGCTGCTGTCGCTGTCAGGTGATGAAACATAGATCAATACTCCGCACATTTTTACATTATCGTTCTTTTCATCTATCTCGCTATATATCTTTTCATTTATGGAAGCGGTGCTGTATCCGCAGATATTGGATATCTCACGAATAAACAAGTGGGCAAAAGTATGGAGCATGACGTAGGTTTCAGAGAAAGCGTTAAAAACAAAATTATTGCTTTCCATTGCGTTTTTCATTTTTTTATAGCGTGAAGAATGAGCCTTTCTCCAATGGTCGACCTTGTCTTTGTTAAATTCGATGAAAATTCCTTCGCCGGTTAATTCGACCGCCGGCAGCCATTTCTTTGGATATTGTGAAATTGGAACGATATTGCTTTCATTACGGATTATTCTTGTAAATCCCGTAAAAGCCAGAGTAACGATCAGCCTGTCGACCACTGTAAGCCTATTAAAATACTCCTGATATTTTTGCGGAACAGCAGAGGGATATGATGAGAAATTACCCTCGCTATCATTGTCGCCTTTAGACAAGATCGCATACTCGTCTTCATATACAGATAATTCGGTGCGTTCACGCTTTTGTTCCATAGATATTTTTACAGCGTTCCACGAGCGTATTATTTCATCATCACTTAGTTCAGGATCGTTAAGCTTATTGCGCATTACCGATGCTAGTTTGCTTTCGTCAAGTGCGCTTAGTATTTCATAATCCTTTTGTATGGCGTTTACCACTTTCTTGCTCCATGGCGGTATAAGCAGTGCCGATTTTGTTAACGGGAAATAAACGCCTGAGCCTGAACGCAATCTTACACGCATTTTATCATGGCAGCCATATGACGCTTTTGCCAGAGGGTCTTTAAAATGTGGGTGTTTACAAGTGCATTGAAAATCTGATAGTGCATTTTCGGAAAATACTTGCACCATACTTCTGGAAGCACCGCATTCGGTACATTCAAGTCGCAGGCTGTCAATATCGGTTCGATTACTGATGTTAGTCATTTTTATTCTTGGCGATTTTGCCCTAGACGGGCAGGGTTTACCATTATGTACCCACCAATCGTAAGGGAAATCGTCCATGTGACCATGCGGACAAACGACAACAAATCTTGATGCATTGAGGGTGCTTTTGCACTTAGGACATTTGTGACGCTCTTTTATATCTAGTTCCCGAAAATCATAGATGTTGCCGCAGTTAGAACAATGAAGTTTTTCCGGAAATATGTAAGAGGGAATATCTTTGCTTTGTGAAAAGCTATTGGTACTTTGAGTTGTTCGTGGCATGAGAAAGTATTCTGCGCCTGTTATTACAGAAAGATTTTCATTGAATTTTTTTCGATTTTCTACCTCATCAGCGTCATTAGGGGAATAGTCCCAATCGTCTGTAGAAGCGATAACAACAGTATCGTTTTTAAAGTCAACTATAGCGCCAACACCATATGTAGTGATAAGCTGAGTTTTTCTTATATCTCCAACGGAGATCTTTTTGTCTGAATATGTTGATATGCCATTGTTTTCGTCTTTGACTTTTTTTCTGAAATTGGGTTTAGGCATTTAATTGCCCCCTATCTTTTGGTAAAATAAATATTTGCGTTTGGCTCAACATTTCGTACAGAATTAAGTATGGTAGGAATATCTGAGCCGTTTTGATTATCTGCGCTTCTGAACAAAGCAATATCTTCATTATGATAATCGGTAAAAACTAATTTATTTGGAAGCCGCTCTGTCAGAGTGGCCCAACAATCAAGGTAATAATCGAGCCATTCTTCTGCATAATCTCTTATTCTAGGCTCGATACTTTCGACACGTTCAAGCATAGTTCGTTTTATCTGCTCTATATCTTTATCATCCCTGACAAATTTACGAGCACCCTCATTTGGATTATATTTTGGAATGGTATGGCGTATAATTGTCATCATAGCACAGTGCAGGGCTTTTTCTATAGCACGAGGAGAGTATGATGTGACGCTTGTTGCTTCGACGTACTTATAAAAGGTGCGGTGATAATAATTATACTGTTCATAGTAAGATTTATCTCTGGAACGCATATTATTATAAAGCGATATGACAAGACCAGGATTAGTTCTTCCCACACGGCTTGTTGCTTGTATGTATTCAGAGTTTGATTTGGGCTGACCATACACGCACATTACGCCTAGTCGGTCGATATCTATTCCCACTGAAAGCATATTTGAAGCCATGACATAATCATAACAATCTGGATCGGTGTATTTGTGAGATAGCCTTTCCAGCACAGTTTGTATCTCTTTCGCAGAGTTTCGGCTAGTAAGTTCGTCGTTCTTTTTATACGAAGGTATATGGGCATCTTTTCCGTCTACCTTTAATCCAACGCTTTCAGCTTCCTTTTTGAATTTATATGATGCAAGATATTTTATCTCAGCTGAGATACGGTCAGAAATAATTATCGAATTAGAGCCGAGTTCTTTGAGCGTATTGAAATAACCTATTTGCGTATAAATTTGGTCAACAACGTCTGGCGGCAGACCTTTAAGCTTGTAAATATGTTTTAAAAAGGTGAGCAATGCAAATATTTTTATCAGTAATTCTGAAGTGCCTGAGCCGATAGAGCAAAGACCGATGTAAGTTCTTGCAGGCCTTTTGTCCTGATCTGCTTCAATTGCAAAAAAAGAATCAGTGTGACTTAATCCGTTAGGTGGGAACTGCGTCATTTTCCTGTTGTAGAGTATTCTGATCTGATCGTCTGCATTTTTTACAGTGGCAGTAGACGCTATTATCTTAGACGTTTTTCCATAATGTTTGCAGATATCTTCTATAGCCATTTCATATAGACCTGCTATTGAGCCAAGCGGTCCTGATATAAGGTGAAGCTCATCTTGTATGATAAGTTCAGGCGGTTTGCAGCCGTTTGCTCCAAGAAGATTTCCTGATTTCTCTTCCCATGTTAGTCTGGCGAATTTATCCACTGTGCTAAGAATGAACGTTGGCGCTATTTTGTATATGTCGTCATCTACAACATATATAGGCAAATGATAGTGAAATTCACAATCATGATTATTGCAGCAGGATATGTTCATGGTATTATCAACGATATTGTAACCGTTGACATTTATCTCTGCGCCGCACCATGGACATTTTGTTATCTGCATAGGGTTAGCTTCATATATTGTTGCAGCGGCATTTTCACGAATTTTCTTTAGCGTTTCAGAAGCGTCTTTTATATGGTTAGGGGTCATTCCTGAGCCTATCCACAAACCGATAGATATCTCGTTGCCTGGTATCTTATATTTCTTTCGTATATGTTCGCAGGCGCAAATAAGCGCAGTTGCTCTTTCAAATTGCTGGAGAGTAAGCAACCGCAGGGTGTATCTCATTATTATAGTTACGCCGTTTATATCCTGCGTTGCGCCATTGATCCTGCGAAAGAATATTGCAAATGCTGATAATCCCAAATAAGCTTCTGTTTTACCGCCGCCTGTTGGAAACCATAAAAGATCTACGTTGTCTCGATCAGGAGACTTGTCATCAACGATATCGGGTATTATCTGGAGTATATATGCCATTTGGAAAGGATACCAACTGACAGCGTCGGCAGAGCAGTGTTTGGTTTTTATACGCTGAATAAGCATTGCTTCATTCATATACAAAAAGGAATCCCAAGCGTTATCATTATTTCTCAGCACAGCTACGCCCTTATAAAGCCTTGAAACGCATTTTTCTATATTCTTAAATGAATTTTCAGTTGCATTTGGAAATCTGGATATCAATTCGTTGTTGCTTTTTAGACTTGTATACCATTTTTCATATTGTTTGATAAAAGCCTCAAGTTGGTTGCAAGCTGTGTCCCTATCTGCGTTTTCCCAATATTTCATAAACAAATATTTTGAATTATTTAGCAGCTTAGGCATCATTTGAAGCATTCTATATTGAGGAATGAACTCGCTCCTTACTTCATATATCATTTCTCCATTTTGCGAATATGCGGAAGAACAGCCATGACCATAAGAGTAATTTTTTACAGAGTCATAGAGCATATCGTTTTTTTCTTCTTCCAAAGACCTGTGAGTGTTTCTTCTGTATAAAGGCATAAACCCTGTTTGACTTTCTATGGATAGCTGACACTGAAATAAAGCTTTTGTATTGCTTGCCTGAAATTCGTTTCCCACTTTGTTTTTGTTTATTACGGACACTGTGAGCAGTTCACTGTTATCATCGTTTATTTTTCTTACATGGAGGAACATGGTTATATCAGTGTTTTCTTTATTGGAAATGATTGTGTTGCATATATGCTCAGGTACTTTGACTCTAGTTGTAAAGCGTCTTGCTTCTCTTGAATAATAGTGTCGCTTTACTTCTTTGTCATTATTTGCTATAGCTTTTTCAGAATGATTATAAACGGCATAATTAAATGAAATACTGATCTCATCATTTGACGCGCAAACGAAAGAGATACCCATTGTGGATGGTTTGAATACGCTGAAACTCTGGCTCTTTTCGTCATTTTCCAATTCATCCTCAAATATTTCCTCTTCAGAGATGCTTTCATCAATATTTTCGGAATTTTTGCTTGTTGGCTGAGCATAGAGTATTCCTAGTGAATAACGGCTCAAGGGATCTTCCATTTCCAGTATTTCGTTTTCGTCTATCGGACCTATAAAGTCTTTTTTAAGATGATCTGTAATATCATCTATAACATTATAAAATTCAGAATAGAAAGTCATTTCATCACTTCTTTTCAAATATAAGTCTAGCAAGTCCGGTTATCTGTATTCCAAAGCAGATCTTGGACTTTTGATATTCTATGGGAACATTTGTATTAAATTGTTTTAATATTTCTGTTGTGATTCCGCTGACATATAAGTTTTCCAATTCTTTGGGAAGATTGTATTTGTAGTCAGTGGATCTTACTCCTATGTCGATCTCAGCAATCATTTCCTTAGAAAGGCTTCCAATGCAGCGACCTTTGTGGTATATCTTATAACGCCCTGTAATAGGAGAACGTTTTGCTGAGAGTTCATCATAAAGCTTCACGTTTTCTATAATATACTGCTGTAGATCAAGTATGGAATCAAAATTACCTGATACGAATGAAGTAACGTCAATATCTCCTGTAAGACCGACAGCGATACATTTACAATATCTGTTGAGCGTTTTATAAATGTTATGAAGTCCTGTTTCAATCACACGTCCAGACATAATTCGCATAAAATATCTTGTGGTTTTACTCATTGTCTCAAATTGCATTTTAGGACGTGTAAGTGCAACATACTGTATTCTTGCTTCTTCGGCGCCTTTTGAAGATGTGTCAATGGCTGATTCAATAAGAATTACTTTATCAAACTCGCTACCTTTTGCTCTATGTATCGTTGAAACGGTAAGCATAGGTGGTTTGCCATAAAAATCGTTGGGTATATTATTTGAAACCGTAAGCGCAGTGGTCAGCTTGGACACATTTATTATGGTGTCATCCTTTGTGTTGGTCAATTTGCAAAGGTGTTTCCATAATATCTCGGGGTCGATATCACAAGAACATCTGAATTTGAATCTTTCTATGAAGTCGCTTTTGCTGATATTTTCAAAGCAATGATCCCAGAAAACGTCGGCTATCCATCTTGGAAGAGAAGCCGTATTGTTGACGCCTCTGTTTAAATTATGCGGTATACCTTTTTTGCATAAAAGGCTGCTTATATATTCAGCTTCACCATTATTGCGGCAAAGTATCGCAGTGGAAACTGTGGGCGCATGATCAAGCGTTTTTATGTACGTTTCGATCTTTGTTTTGCCTAAGTATTTTAAAGACACGTTTTTTGCGTATTCATTCTGCTTGACAAAGCTGTCATTTAACAACACTTGACGCATTTTGGCCGCTTCTTTGGCAAGTTCGGCTGTCTGTCTGCGGTTTACAGTTATCTCATATCGACGCATATCCTTGGGAAACAGTGCTTCAGCTCTCTTATAAAATTCCACAGAATCAATAGTTGCATCTTTATCAGCCTCATAATCATATATCGACTGACAGCGGTCTCCGGCGAGCAGATATCCGCATTTTAAATTGCTAAGTATTTTTAATACCATTTCAGCACGTTCATTTACAAGGTCTTGTATCTCGTCGACCACAAAGTAGCTGATATCTTCAAAATCTTCTTTTGATATGTATTTGTTAAACAGCTTTATACGTTCGTTATAGTCATATTTATCAAAGTTTTCTTTGATAACGCCTTGTTCTTTCATTTCCATAAGAAAATATGTTGCATATGAATCAAATGTCAAAATACATATATTTTTAGCGGCAGGCGGAATTATATCATTGGCAATAGCTTGCTCAAGTTTAGTTTCAATAACCTTTTTTGCCGAACGGGTATAGCAAAGTATATATATATCTTCGGCAGGGCAGAGGTCGTTTTTTAGAATATACATAAGTCTTTGGATTATCGTATACGTTTTTCCTGTTCCAGGTCCAGAATTTAAAATGATGTGAGTTCCCAATGGTGCGTTTATTATACAGCTTGGCTCGGTTATCTCGGTATATTTGCTGATAGACTCTTTTATTTCTTTGACAGAATTTTCTCGTGGTGCTATGAATTTCTTGGGACTTTCTTTAAGTTTTGCAACATTTCTGTCTATTTTAACTGATATAATATCGTCTTTCTTTACGATACCAAGCTTTTTCATAAATTCTTGCAGACTTTCTATATCCTCAGTGTGTTCCTCAGGTACGGGTGTACGTTGGATATGTAGTGGTTTGCATCCGCCAAAACCTTTACACTTTGTATATTCACACCTGTTTACCCATTCAAGCTTGCCATTTACCATGACAGGTCCAAATGACATTTCGCCGCTTTTAGCATATGAACAGGTCTGATTGCCCTCAATTATTTTTCTCTGAGCATCGTTAAGTGGGATATTTTCAGTCCCAATGTAGCGATTTCTTATATCAGTAAGGCGCTTTACTCCCGTTATTTTTTTCGTATATTCTCTGTCTTTTGTTATGTCAAGATCTCTTCTGATATATACATTTGAAGTGATGTTTATATTAGACTCTGTCATGATACTATCCCTCGATATCCTTTAGGTCATAATAAAACCTTAGCTTATTTATCTCGCTTTTTACCTGATAATCTGTTCCCATATCTTTATTCTTGATAACGACCCTTGCTATCTGATCTTTGCCTATTTCAACTGACATATCAAAGTTCTCGTTGACATATCCTTTAGCGTTGGCGAGAATAGTAGCATAACGTGTTTTGTCTGTAGAATCGGTGAAGATGAAATGGGCGTCATAAGAGTCGGTGGTCAAAGAGAAAGACAAGTTTTCTACTTTATCTCCCACTTTATTTTCATCTTTTTTCAGTACAGGATACTTTTCATTGTCGCTAAGTAATATGCAGATATCATCGCCAAGTCTGAAATCGCACTCTGCCGCTGAGGTTATTGCAGCGCCTTTGGCAACTATCCATTGATATCTGTTGTTCTCGTCATCGAATATTATTTTTTCTTCGCCAAACATGGAAAGGATAATATCTGCAAAAGGTCGCAGATTGCTCGAGCCTCCTGCGAGTATGACCGCATCAATATTATCAGCACTAACGTTAGCTATTTTCATGACATTTCCGATAGCGTCAAAAATATTATCAGTAATAAGCGGAGTTATGATATTGGAGAATGTATCATAATCAATGTCAACAGGTCTTGAGCCTTCGCCCAAAGTCATGGTATAATCGTCATACTCGGTAAATTCTATCTTCATACGTTCGACTTCGTTCATGAGCTTATCTTTTTTTGGGGAATCAAGCTCATCAAATTCAACACCAGGATAAATTTTAGGCAGCAATCTTAAAGCAAGCTCCTTGTCGATATCATCGCCGCCGAACTTTATGCCGTAAACAGCATCTTCGTATACTTTTTTGCCCTTGAGATTTAATATGCTCAGGTCAAGCGTACCTCCGCCAAAGTCGATCACCATGACCTTTGAAAAGGCTTTGATATCATTTATTTTAGAGATATAGGCAGCTGATGACTCACTCACAAACCCTTTTACATTTATGCCAATGCACTTGGCAGCCTCAAGCAATTCTGTTCTTGCTCTTGCTGAAAAATCAACAGGTATTGAAAATACAGCTTCATCAAAGTCAGGCCTTATAGCGTTAACAGTTTCTTTTACATAATTCAAAAACAGAACAGCAAGCTTTTGACCTGTATATCTTACTCCGTTTACAACTATCTCTTCGTCAGTTCCCAGCAGTGATTTGAATGAAGTTACTATCTTGTAGTCATCTGCATATTCGTTTATTTTTTCTTTGACCTCACGTCCAAATTTAAAATCATTATCTTTGTTTCTGGATATTGCTATGCAAGAACTGAATGGGGTGATGTCTTTTCCGTCTGTTCCATAGCCGGTGCCGATAGCTCCCTTGCCATGCTCATAATTATACAAATATACCGATGTGTTGGTTGTTCCAAAATCGATTCCAAAATAAGATCCATTTTTCATTATTTTTCTCCCTTAAAATCTATGCCATTTCTTTCAAGCGCACGGAAAGTCTTTTTTATTATTGCCTGCAATGATTCGTAGTTTTCTTCGCTGACGTCAGAAAATTCATATTCAAGCCAGTCTTCATACAGAAAGGCAAATGCCTTTTTCAGCTCTAAGCGCACCTTTTCAGCTTCAAGTGAAGATTCACGGCTGTTGATAGTATAGGCTTCGTTAAGCTTTTGGTCGAGATCTGATTTTTTATTTTCAAGGTCAGTGATCTGGTCCTTTAGCTCTTTGTTGTTCTCTTTTTCAGCAATCAGCGATTGATTTGCTGATTGCAGTTGTGATCTTGTTTCAGCTAACTGTTGTTTCAGCTCTTCTGTTTGGCGCTTTAGCACCACGTTTTCAGCACCCAGCACACGGCTCTTGCTTATCTCACTCTGAACTGACTCAAAAGCTTTGCTGACAGGCGTCAGCATATCCGCAAATGCAGAGATAAGAGCATTCTTCTCATTAGTCATATCTCTGCGTATGCTGTTATAAAGTTTCTTTGCCATTACCTCTGCAACGTTATCCTGTTTGTTCTCCACCTTATCTGATGTGGTAATGTTATTCATAGCTGGAAGCACTTTTGTATTTTCAGACTCAGATATCTTATCGTCATTTGTTGTTTTGACAGCCTCAATTCTTTGCGTCTTTTCCTCTTGTGGCAAAGATTTTTGAGAAGAGTTGTCTGGCGCAATTGGCTTTGCTGTTGAAACTGGAGCTTGTTTATCCTCCTGCGGTGAATGTTCGCTGTTTTGGCTTGTAACATTCTCTTTTACATGTGGCTTTTCACTTTTTTCAGTTGTATTGAAACCGTATTTTACAGCCCAATCTGCAATCAAAGCCTTTATTCTGTTACTCTCTAATTCAGGATAAATATTATTTGTGATTTTCCATATGCTTTCTATTTGGGATTTATCGGTTTTTGAATAATCAAGCAAGTATATTTTGCCATCAGTGTTATTTACAAGTTTCATCATTTGTGCTTTGTTTTTTAGAGATCTCAATGCAAATGATGCGACAAATGCAACAATGAAAGGCAGCTTATTAGAGTCAAGCGCTTTGTCTGTATAATTTTTTGTTATTGCAATAACGGCGTACACAAATTTCTTGACGTAAAATTGTGACCTGCTAGGATCTTTAATAGTAGATATAAGAGCCTTTAAAATCTCGTCGATCAATTCGATTGGTGCTTTTCGGATGATAGTTATACTTTCAAAGTACATTTTTGCAACATCTGCTGAAAATCGTGAGAGCTGAAACGCAACATCAGAAACGTCACTGTCTTTGCAGTAAGTGAGTTCAATCAGCAGATTTGACACTCTTTTTGTTTTCTCTACATTTAGTTGCGATTTGTTATTTTTGTATTCAGTACAGAGAACGTCCAACTCATCTTTTATTTTTGTAGCATTATCCATTTAACAATCCTCACTTGCTAATAATTTTGACCACATCATCGTCCAACTGACAATAATCTTTTATTTCATTTGTGATAGTTTGCAATTCTGCGGTGTTGTCAATATTCATGACTTGCAGATCATTTGACAGTCTATTGTAACCATACACAGGAACGGCTTTACGATAAAACACGTTTTGGTCACGCAGCTGTATACCTTGACCTGCGATACGAGCCATTTTGAAAGGCTCATGATTTATTGCAAATTCACAGACCTTCTTAAGTGCGTCAGAGTAGTCATATGCTTCTGTGGTTTTGCCGTTAATGTCAAGAACGATATGACCATTTGCGGTCGGTATGCTTTCCTGCGGCACAGGACTTTCGACCGCTGTCAAAGGTGTTTCCTGCGTAAGCAGACTATCTGGCTTGTTATCCACAGTATCGTTTTCGCTGTCGGTAAGCACATAATAGCCGTCTTCTATTTCTTTCAGCTTCGGACATTCTGACATCAAGCTTTCTATGGTATCCTCTGAAATATCAACGATACCCTTATTGGCAAGAAGCGTTTTTATTTCATAAGTACCAAATCCATCTTCATACTGAGGTTTGTCACAATTTTCTTTCATCAGTTCTAAAATCGTGTCGGTGCTTATATTGCTCTCGCTGTTTTCAGCTTTGTCCTCGGACGGCTCATCATCAAGCATAACAGGGGAGTTATCTTTTACTTTGTCTGTACTTTTCTGCACAACATTTTCATTTGTTGCTGTTACGATCTTTGTCTCACTGGCAGTTTTCCTTTGAGAAAGTTGTTCTGGATTCAGCACATAATATCCTTTTCCTGCAGGTTTAAAAGTTTTATCTAACATCAGAAGCCTTGACAGTTCAAAAAGGTTCACATTTTTATCGTAATATTTTTTTAGAATATCACGAAAGCTTTTGGTGTTTATACCATTTTTATGATTTTTGTATTCTGCTATATCTGTAGCGTCACTGGATAGTATTTCTATGACCGCATTTTTTAATACGAATTTTTTTGTTGTATCGGGAACAAATTCGATAAAGTCGGATGTATCTGTTTCGTTGCCATTTGTGCCAGAAATATCGTTACCATTTTGTATATTGTCATTTCCCATTGGTATATCAATGGGGTTTTCAGCTGATGTTTGTTCTGATGCTGTAAGAACTTCTGCTTGCTCATGATTTGATGAAATGCTGTTCTCAACTGTTACATCACCTGTTTTATCGTTAGTAATGTACTCTATTACCATACGATCATAAGATATAGAGCATATATCCATTAAGCATTTTATGTGCCTGATAATATCAGCAGCAGACAAATTTCCCTCTGCATAGAAATCATATGATACTTCAAGAGCCCTGCGTAGCTCGTGTTTATGATTTTTATCTGCAAAGTCTATACTATTGCCATATAACGACCTGCCAATCAAATTATTAAGCTGTTTCGTATAATTACTATTTGAGTGGAGAAGGATCAAATATTTTTTATATAAATCGAGCCAGCTTCCTGCAGAAAATGATTGCTTATTGATCCTGAAAGCACAAGGCTTACAATAAGTACAACTATTTGGATCATTAAAGTCCACTGTTTTTACGCTATATTTTTCTGTGTGTTCAGGCAACTTTGTATCTTTATTTTCAATTGAAGATTTTAAGTTTTTAACAGTTATATCTGCAAATTTTGCAAACATTTTTAAAGCTATATTAAAATTATTATGCCGTCTATCGTTGGCATCAATATATTCTTCTCTTACGATAAGTGATTCTATCATCACTTTAGCATTTTCAGCCGAAGAAGTGCCAAGCAGTTTTTTTCTATCGCCAAAAAGCGTTTGATAAAGTTTTTCAATGCTGTGAATGTCTGAGATGTATTGCCTTGCGGTCAATTCAGAAACTTTACTGTCGGTCATGAGCCACGTCAAAAATTCCTGTTCAGTGAAAACAGAGGATTCTTTGACAGCTTCATTTTTCGATATATCCGATGTTTTGGTGGTATTATCTGAAACTATAACTGTATCAGATAATTCATTTTCCTGCACATCAGCCGCAGCATTAGTGTCTGTCAGTTCTGAATATGCGAATTTATCGATCACTTCATAGCAAGATATAAAAAAGTCGCTATATGCACGAAATTTTTTTCGCCTCTCACGAATTTCACTCTGTATCCTGATGTATTCATCATCATCATCTATATCGAGAGATTCATTGTATTCTTTCTGTATTTGCTTTAAGATATCACCGATGTCGGTTTTAAGATCATATGTGACTTTCAGAAGTTTGTCTCTTGAATATGGGGTATATGCAGCTTGTGGGCATTCAATTATATTATTTTTGTTGAGATCGGTCAAAAGGCTGTAAAGCTTTTGATATAAGCGTGCCTTGTTCAGACAGATAACAAGTTCGTTAAAGTCAACTGTACTAGAATAGATAAACTTTATATATTCGTTTTTTTCTTGAGCGTGACCATTTGCAATATTCTGAATATATTTCAAAATGCTGTTCTCAACCTCTTGTTCGTTACGGACAAGAGGTTCTGCCGTAATTTTTACAATAAGTATTGGTCTTTCGGGATCATACTCTGTTTTGATTACTTCAACAATAAAATTATATTTTTGGCTGTCTATTGCCGGTGCATAAAGTGAAGCATACCCTTTCGGTAGTAGACCTAATTCTTTTGCAGTATTGGTTGTTATTACGACAGCATTAGGATCATGTGGATTATCTAATTGATGTTTCATAACAAGATTTTGTGATAGCATTAGATCTTTGTGGTTAATGGCACGATTGTTATATTGTGTACCGACGATTTCTATAATAGCTTCTGGTTGTATCTCCATATTATTCATCTTTATTTACCTTTCAATGAAAAATGTTACAGTAACAAGCTTACAAGGATATTTTACCACATTCTTAACAAAGAATCAATATATTTCACTGTTTTTCTACTCTCCTTTTAACAAAATTTATCTATTGTTTTTATATATGACGATTATTTTTATAGGACTTGCTTTCCACGGTTTTCTGTAAACAAAATAAATGACCCATTGTATCAACAGGCCATTTATTTTGTTTATATACTATTCTTCGAGCCAAACAATATCCTGCGGCCCTACTTCAACATCATTTTCTTTGCAAAGTATAGCTATGCCATGGCTGTCCCATTTGGCATTGCACATAATCCCGAATGAGCCGCTTTCCATGAATAGGATCTCAGTAACAGCGACCAATTCAAATACATCATCAGGAATTTTGTCAACGTTGGCATATGCACAAATATCATAGCTGTTTTCTTGCATATATTCCTTGAGCTTTTCCAAAGTGACCTTCGAAATTTCATCGGATTGTGTCATTAATTTTTGGTAAGCATTTTGCTGTGATATATTAGGCTTTTCATTTTCATATGCAGAAACTATGATCTTGATATCAATATCTTTTCCCCATAGATTCAGATGTTCTGTTTTGGTCCACTCACCATTATAGGTCAATTCGCCAAAAATTATATCGTTCATTATGAAACCTCCTTGGTATCCGCAATTTCATTCTGTGAATTCTTTATTTGAGAAATTCCACCGTTATGCCGTACATTTCCATGTACTTCGGTCGGCACTTTATCCATGGTCTTGCAATCTGATCTTTCATGCCATGTGTACTTGTTCTCTTTCATCCAAGCCTTGACTTCTTCCTTTGTGCAGCCACGCTGTTGTGCGAGTTTTTCACAAGCCTGATCAAAATTTCCGCCTTTGCCATAACGGTTATCTGTGAAATTATCAATCTCTACAGTACCCTTTGATATTTCAGAAAAATCAGGTTCTCCGTCTATGAAAGTTATACCGTCAATGCCATATTTATCAAGTATCTCTTTCCATGTTAATTGTTCAGGATTTGTTTTTTGGTTGCCAGGGATATCATCAAGATTTGGAAACCATTTGGAATTTCCTCTTTCACCTTCCCAGTGTCCGCCGTGTTCATCAATAGGACAGCCTAAAATTTTGTCGGTATCGTCAACGTCCGCTGTGTTAGGATCGTCAGTTTCATCAGTTTCATCAGTTTCATCAAGCAGGCTTTCTATATCTATTGCATCATCGTTCCATTGCGGACCATCTGACGCTTCCATATCAGAGTCGGGATAGAACGGAGTATTGCTAAGTTCATTCCCTCTGAGTATTGGCGAATCCATTTCCTCCGGAGGTTCAGAGTCTTCAAAAAACGGCTCATCAGACCAGTGCGGCATGTCAGAAGTTTCTATTTCAGAGTATGGTGAATTTTCTGTTTCATATTTCGATATGCCGCCTAATATGGGAGAAACCATATCATCAGGCGGCTCAGAATCCTCAAAAAACGGCTTGTCAGCTTCTTTGGGCTTGCTGGTTTCCATTCTATCGAATTTATCAAGTGCTTCTATGTTCATCAGAATGCTCTCTCCTTTAGATATTTAACTCTAAGAGTTTCGATTATCGGTTCTTTTGGATAGATCTTATGCTCTATTCTGCATACATAATACATTACAGTATACATTTCTTCATTGCTAAAGTCCTCAAATTCGCTTTGCAGGTTATCTCGCATAATCGCGTTAAGCTGTGAAACCCTATCCCAACCTATTTCATTCGTGCCATTAAATACGTCTGAGAGGTCATAGTTTTTCTTTATCAATTCGGCAACAGCCCATTCATATGCCAAATTGCGCCTGTTCCAATTAAGCAGTATCTCCTTTTTCGACTTTGCGGATATATTTGACCTCATTACTCTGTCTTTAAGCTCTGCTTGGTCTATCTGAGAAGTATCACGTTTGATAAGAATATGAAGCAGAGCATCAATTTCAGTTTTCTTTTTGGTTATTGTCGGCAGGTCGGCCTTTTGCTTACTGCGGCTGAAATAATATGGCTCATACTTAGGTATTTTGCATAGAACTGCTTCCTGCCAATCGTTTTGATAAACAGCGGCAACACCTGTTGGCAGCTTTGAAAGTTCATTGAATTGCTTATCCTCAAGAGCAATAGCACCGCCGGTAGTTTCTCTGTCGCTGCTTTCAGGCAGACGAAGAACGATCTTTGTGTTTGTATTTCTTATTACAGCAGTGTCAAGCAGGTTAGGCGCTTGGTCAACTATGATAAAGCCCTCTCCGTATGTTCTTATCTCTGCAATAGCGTTTGTAAGCATTTCAACAGATTTGCCGACCATATTCGATGATTCTGCGCTCGGCTCGGTTGACGTTTTTTTCAGCAGATTATGTGCTTCCTCCAACACAGTTATGTGCCTGAGGGGCAAATTCATGCCATTTGAATTTGTGGCTCTGTATTCCTGAAGCTTCATTACGACCAGACCCATAATAAGTGATTTTGTTTCAGTTGAGCCGACACGGCTTATATCTATTATTGCACTTTTGTCAAACAGCTCAGCCAGATCCATTTCATCACTGACAAATATTCTGCCGTTAATGCCATTCGTCAGTGATCTTAATCTAGTTGACAATGAGCCTATATAATCACCTTTTGCATCAGAAGAATAGGCTGAGCTTTTGATCGTTTTTTCAAGTTCCGACAGAACGTCGTCAAAAGTAGGAAAGAGATCGTCGATTTTTTCATTAACAGACATATCCAGGTCCCAGCCTGCTGTGCGATAGGCATTTTCTATGGATTCTTTCAATACGGCGGGCATAGCGGCATACATAGGCCAGCAAACATTGAATATTTCTATTATTCTGTCTATGTGTTCCAAAACATGAATTCCTTTTGGGAAAGAGAAAGGATCTATTCTCAGCAGTTCTCCCATGAGAGGGTTAGTGCCAAAGCATTTTACGTCGCTGAATACTGTTTTGTATTCTCCCTTTGCCGGCTCGACTACAAGAAATGGGATACCTTTCTTCCTTACTTCATTCAGAAGATTATAGACCGCATTTGATTTTCCTGAGCCTGTTGAGCCTGTAACAAAGGTGTGCATTGAAAGGCTGTTTAGGTCAAGGTCAACAGCAGCTTCTGTTTCACGTCCAAAATTATATACGTTTCCTATATTGATGTTGTTCTTTTTATCTGTTCTTCTTGTTACAACTTCCTGTCCAAATGCTGCGTGTTCTGATACAGGCAGACCTATTACAGAGTGTCTTGGCAGACCCATATGTATGGCAAGCTCATTAGTACTGACAAGAGCGGAGGGGTCTACAGGTATATTTCTTGCACCGTCATAGCTAAATCCTGAATAAGAGAATTTTGGGTGAAGAAAGTTCTGTAGATAAGGGAGAATATCGTGTATCATTTCATCATTATGCCATGAATTTATCGCTTGTGCTTCAAGACCGCTGTCGGTTCCTGATATAACTGATTTGTAGGTATTGGCGGCTGTTTCAGTTTCGGCGGCTGTTTCGCCAAGAAAATATGCGGCAAAATTCCACATACCAAAGCTTTCACATTCTTCAATACGCTCAAGCTGCTTTTGTAATCTTTGCAAAATTAGTGTCAGCGTCATGTTCTGAGTGTTGAGCGTAACACCTTTTGATGTTCCGAAAGAGTCTGTCAAGGTCTGAGTGTCAACCAAATTAAATGATTCGCCGTATGTATATGCACTGCTTTCATTTGTTCCTGTGCCGCTGCTTTTTGAAAGACTCTGGCTTTGGTTTGTTCCATGGGTCTTGCTTGTGCCTATGCTTGTTGAATTGCTGAAACCATGGGTAAGCGTTTTTGAAACTGAGTCTGAAACAGATGTGGTGTGACCTTTACTCTTGGATACTGAATAGCTAGCACCAGCTGAAAAGCCGCCATCCTTACCACCAAATCCTACATTTGCTCCGACTGTTTTTGTTGTGACCTCTGTATCAGCTTTTCCTTTTGTATGGCTTGTGCCGTCAGAAGTTGATTCGCTTTCTCCAGCGGTCTTTGTTTCCGATGTTCCAACTGTATCACTCGTTCCATTGGTGTCGGTAACAGAATTTGTGGTGGTGGTCGATGTTCCGCTGGTTTTGGTTTTTGACAGATTTGTGGTCTTTCCCTCACTTGATCCTGTGGAAGTGCTTGTGCCGTCTGTTACCATAAAACTCATCTGCATATTTGCAAAGGGAGATATCTGAGTGTATATCTGCTCGTATTCTCTCTTGCGGAACATAAGCTCATCATAGGAAAGGTTGTTTGCGATAAACATTGCTGTGTATGCTTTGCCGTGAACGGCATATACAAACTTTTCAAGCCCCTGTATGAATTCTTTGTTTGTCATATTGTCCTGTTCCTGCTTATAATCGGCAACGCTTGTTACGCTTGAGATACAGCCGACATCAAGTGCGTCAATGTCCTTTTTCATATCTTCATCATAATAGTCTTCTATGCGGCTTCCGGGAAAGAAGCCCATAAGACTTTGTTTTAGCATTTGAAAAAGTGTTCCTGCCGAATAGTCATCATCAGGACGTGCGCCTAAGTAAAAATCTGTTTTTATTCCGTCGCTTTTGAGCATAAGCACAAGTGTGCATGGTTTGCCTGAAAGTGCGTGAAAAACCATAGACAGCTTGTCTACAGAAAACTCGTCCTCCTGATATACAAGCTCAGATATCCTGAAAAAATGTATGGCATTAAGGTTTTCAAGCGCCGTTTCGTCAAGCTTAACTATAGGCAGGGTATCGAGCTTTGTGACATAGCCTTTCATTACCTCGTCATCAATAATGCTCAGACAGTGGCCAAGATTTTCCTGCAAAACTTCTATGTTCAGGTTTTGCGGCTGTGCGGTGATAGTTTTATCTCTGGTGGCTGTGACCGATGTTTCTGTTCTTTGCTGTTGTAATTTCAATTGTTTTCACTTCTTTCTTGTGTAATATCTAGTAATTTCGTTTAAATGTGTTATTTTTAGATTTACAAGCAGCTTTCTTTCTTTATTTCTCTGATGATATAAAGTATATTCATTTTTATCGTCGTTGAGTTTGAATTTATCGATCAGTTTCCATTTTTCACTTTTACTTTCTATCTCATTTATCTTTTGTATATCAGTAACTCTTTCGTAGCAATATGAGATTGTGACATTTTCCTCATTCGGAAAGCTTCTTGTTATTTTGGTAAGATCAGACCAAATACAATAAGTAAAATTGCCTTTTTGAATTTTTATACAGTATAGGGGTCGTTTTACTTTATTATCAACACAGCCACTGTAATTATTGCCGCTGCCGCCACAGCCGCCACGACCCCTATTGCTTTTTTTGATGCGTCAGCTTCCTCTTTTGTGCAGGCTGCCATAGCTTCTCTTCTACGCTTTTCTTGTTCTTGGATAGCCATTTCTGCTGCACGGTTTTCTTCTTCAAGCCTGCGCTGTGCTTCAAGTATCTGTGCCTGATCGTATGTGCTGGCTGAACTCTGCGGCATGACAGTATTGTTCTGCATTCTTTCGTGGATAACGTTTGGCTTGTTCACCTGCTGTATATTCGGTGTGTTAGCAGCGTTTCTTTCTTTTATAAGCCTAGCGATCTTATCAGCATTTACCACGCTTGCAACCTGTATCATGTGCTGAAAACGCTTGTCTGAAAAGTTTTTCGTAAGATCTATTTTCAAATGCTGCCAATATTCCATGTTCCAATTATTTTTATCAAATGTAAAAGGTGTTAGTTCCTGATAAGGCTCAAGAAAACCGCTGATGTTTTTACAGTAATCATAGTCGCTTTTATACTTTTCAAATGTAGGGTCAACGTCAAGGCAGTCAACAAAGATATAATGAAGCCCCTTAATATCTCCGCTTTCTGCACATTTTTTTACTCCACTTAGCATAATTATCACCTCTCAAGATCATATATCAAGAATACTGTCTATCTCAGAATTGAATTTCTCAATTCTTTCGAGTGTTTCCTTATTCTTTTTCAGTTCGGCTTCTTTCGCCTGCTGGTCGTTTGCACACTTGTCAAGCTCGTCATATTTTTCTTTGATGATCCTGTCAAGCTCATCAAACATAGCAGTGAACTGATCTTTCATTGACGTTATCTGATCTTGTGCATATTCAAGAGCCTTTTCGATTCCGTCGTCCAATGCTCTGTGAAGCTGGGAGATAAGACCTGCTGAGATTACGGCAGTCACGCATGAGAATTTCTCTATAGTCTCAGTGCGCTCCTCAAAAACATCACGCATAATAGTTTTATACTTTATAACGTCTTCATACACATCTTCGTCCTTGTAGTCATCTACAGTAACATATACGTCTTTTTCAATATATTTAGGCGTGAATATCTTCCACCAACGCTTTGAAGGATTGCGAACTGTTTTTGTTCCGGCTTTCTCTCTGTGTGATCCGCTTTTTACTTTCTTTGTTCCTATCTTGACTTTTTCAATACCGTCAGCTATCTTTTCTTCTTTCTGACCTGTCTTTTCATAGTATGTTTTTTCTTCTGTTGTCGTTTCGCCGAAGTCATCAACTGTCTGTGTGGCAAAATCATCAGAACACATAACATTGACGTTTTCTTTCATGCCGTTCAATGTGCCCTTGATAAGGTCAACAGTATTGAAATCAAGCTGTTTTTCATTGGAGCTTTCGTCTATTTTTGTGAGTTTTTCCTGATATTCATTAAGTATCTTAGAACCTGTTTCCATTACCTCATGATTTATTGCACTTTCAAGGTCAGAAGTTATCTCGGCAATGCAGTCTGAACTCATGTTGGTGAACTGAGATACAAGCCTTTTGGCTTCTTCTCTGTTGGTTATTGTGTCGCCGTATGGCTCAAATATCCTGCTCGTTCTTCTTGCGACATTTCCCTTAAGCTCTTCAGCCTTTTTGTTCAAGGTCGGCATTGGGTCAAGCTTTGCAATCCTATCTTTGAAAATAGCTGCGTCCTGTCCGTTGTCTATTTTTTCACGAACTGCTGCCGCTCTTTCAGCGCAGGCTTTTGCCGCTTCTTCATCTGTGGCAACCAAGGTTTTTGCTTTTGTAAGCACCTGATTGCTTTCGAGAACTTCCTTGAATGACTCCACAAGGTCCTTTACTTTCTTTGTCTTTGCATACTTCTTTACATAAGCTGTTATGGCGGCCTCTATGGAATAGATTCCACAGTGTATCAGTGCTTGTTCCTTTGTGTCACCATTCTTTTCTGCCTGACTTAACTGATATTCCAACTGCTGCTGTGCACTTGGAGAAAGTGTGGAATACTCTTCAAGGTGCATATTTTCATAGTCAATAAAATTATATATTGTTGGAATGGTTTTCCGGGCAGCAGATGGTAGCTTTCTTTCTTCAGCTTTTGTAAGATTGTCAATATCTACATCTTTAAGATATGTTCTTATAGTAAGAGCTGTAGCTGCGGAGCAAGGAAATATCTGCGGATTTTCTATTCCGTAATTTGCAAGATATCTCTTTGCAGAATTAATAGCACTTTCGATATTTTCATTTTCAGGATCAAACTCGTCCATTTTATTAACAACAAAAAGAAATCTGTCTCTTACCTGTTTTCCGCCTTTTTTCATCTGTTCGGCAACATATGACAGCAGGGAAGCGTCATCATTCGTGCTGAGCTGTGTGCCGTTGAGAACATAGATGATAAGATTGTTTGCGTCGCTGTTTATGGCTCTGTATGTAGTATTTTTGTGAGCCTGATTTTGTGAGTTGTTAGGGCCTGGGGTGTCAACAAGCATAAGAGCAGTGCTTCTGGCGTCAAGAAACGGGATATTTCCCTCTGCGGATATTCTGTGTACCTGCTCGTCTGCATTCAGTTCACACATGATATCATAGGTAAGTTCCTGTATCTCTTTGATAGGGTTTTCGTCTTCATCATGTACAATGGCACAGAATGTATCTTCATCATTATCAAGTATCTCAGTTATAGTTGCCGTGCAAGCTTCATTTTTTGAAGGCATTAACTTCTTGCCGAGCAGGGCATTGATAAGTGTAGATTTTCCTGAACTCATTGTTGCAATAACGTTTATAGGGAAAACTGAGTTGTTGATATTATCAAATGCCTTGACAAGCTTCGGGTCTTTAAAATCTTCTATCCCGCTGTTTCTCAGGTCATAGAATATTTTGACGATATTATCTGTAACAGCTTCGTCGCTTTTTCCCTCAACAAAATTCATTTCAAGCTTTTTTATCACACCGTCTGATTTAGCTGTCTTAAATGCGTCCTCAAAGTCATCCCAATCAAGAGCCATGCCATTGAATTCAACTTTCAGCTCGACAGTGTTCTGGTCATCAACCAGCATTTTTGGGAAGTTACCAACCCATTCCTGAAGTCTTTTTCCTTTTACCAATTTGTAAAGGGCGCTGTCATTCTGTATAGCTTTTCCGTTGATCTTGATCTGTGTTTCAAGTTTGTATGGATTATACTTTACATTGACCTGTGTCATAATTTTTTACCTCCGTTTATATAATTTTTTATGATTTTTTCTGTGTATGATAATCCGCAGGAGTTTTGGAGCTGTTCTATTTCGTCATCGCTGTACGGCACCTTTATTTGCGGAAATGAAGTTTTATAATATTCTTTAAGCCGCATTCTTTCAAATTTATCTACCAGATAATACAGCGTGCGTTCATCGCTTCTGCTCAAAGTGCTGTTTTGGCAAGTCTTTGACAGATAACCAGCCCGTGCAGAGAGTGGACAAACTATCGGTTCTTTAAAACCTTTGCTTTTAAGATATTGTATCTGTCGATCTATCACATCACGCACATTTTCATCTTCTTCATTGAAACTGTCTATTTTGTTCAGCACAAAGATCAATGGCGTTTTACCGATTGTTTTCCTCACAAACTCCAGATGTTCATTCTCATCATTTGTGGAGAGCTGAGTTGCGTTCATCACATATATGAGAAGATCGTATTTTTTACGTTTGAGCATGGCTTCGGTTATTTCACGATGAGAGCTGTCTTCACTGAAATTCACTCCTGGAGAATCGTCAATTAATATCCTCTCGTCTGATAATATTCCATTAAAATGACCTGCAACTATTATTTTGTCAGTGTAATTAAGTTCATTATCATTTACTAACTCCTCACGTCCTGCTGTCATGACTAAGTCGTGATCGTATTCGTAAAAATAATTGTCCTCAAAAGCCTTATTGTATATGCTGTGTATTTTACTTGTGCAAGCCATATTCTGAGACAAACATACATATTTACCGACTAATGAGTTGATAAAGGTTGATTTGCCTGCACTCATAGTCGCTGTTACCATAATTCTGAATGGCTTTTTGTTACGAAATGCAAGGTTGTGCATAAATACATCTGCATATTTTTTTTCGATGTCAGATAAATGTCTGCGTATTGAAGAAGAGATCTTCACGGAGTTTGTTAGTGAAGCTGCCAGAGGAAGCATCAAGTTCCATTGACCTGACCTTATCTGAAAATCTGATACATATTGCTTTTCTATTTGCTTTAATTTTCTTATTGTGGTGTCGTTTACATAGCAGCCTAATATATGTAAAAGATCAAACACAATAAGATTACGATAAAAAGAGATGTCATGGACGATATCAGCACTTTTATGAGTTAAAATTATTTTCTCATATGCTTCAAGCAATGACTTTTCGTATATTCGTTTATCAAAACCGCCAATTTTCAGATATTTCTTCAGCCGTTCAAAATATTCTCTTTTTACACTGTCTGAGTCATTAATAATTGGATTATAAACCAAAATATTCGACATGGATAAATTTTCTATTTTAATAATTATCACCTCTATAATAAAACTAACAATTAATGTATGATTTAATTATACCACATTTGATTTTGAATTTGTTAAGCTGGCTGCTTAGTATAACGTTTTCGAAGAATATTTTTTTTATTTAACCAAAAATGTCAAATTATCGGTGCGGCAAATCATCGTATTTTGTCGTTTTATCTTGCTTTCAGTATAGCATAATTGCCAGACAAAGGTATGTCCGTTTAAAATTAGTTTACTTTTACATTATAACCCTTCCTAGCGGTATATGTCAAGAAATAATACTAATATAAGCGGTAATATTGTCACATTATATATATTATAATAGGTATAGTGATACAAATTGACGGAGGGAGAATGAAAATGACGGAAAAGGATATCAGCAACAGAATTACGCAGCTTAGATTGCAAAAAAATGTGTCCGAATACAAGATGAGCCTTGCACTCGGACACAGTAAAGGGTATATTCAAAGCATATCATCGGGTCGTACAATGCCGTCCCTTGGTGAATTTCTTGCCATTTGCGAGTATCTTGAAGTCACTCCGAGGCAGTTTTTCGACGATGGCAGCAAAAATCCTGCTCTGACACAGAAAATCATGGACAGCGTATCGAGGCTTTCTGAGAAGGATCAGAAGCTTGTACTGGAGATTTCGGAGAGGTTGGGGAAAGATTGAATCGATAAAGTGCCTTAATGCTAGCCATAAGGCACTTTTGCTATGTGGAACATACAAAAACTCCCCCTGCGGCGTTAAGTTCTGATAATAAAAAAGCCATGACGGACGATGCCCGTCACGGCGAGTGACTGGTCGAGGTGACGGGACTTGAACCCACGGCCTCTGCGTCCCGAACGCAGCGCTCTACCAAACTGAGCCACACCTCGAAATACCACTGTAATATTATATCACACCCATCAAACCTTGTCAAGGCGTTTTTTTCTGTTTTGTATCCTCTTTGCTCTTTTTTACTGCGTTGACCTTTGGCGTATGACGAATTTATTGAAATCATTCTCATTGTAACTTATTTTCATTGACATATGCCTTGCGTTGTGATATTATATATATAAAGGTGTTCTCGTTTAAAAGTTTTTGTATGAGGTGATGAAATTGATGAATATGAAGAAAAGAATGTTGAGCATTGTCCTGTCTGGCGCAATGGCTGTTTCTACTGCTGTGTCTGCTGGATCGTTCAGTGCATTTGCCGTGGCACAATGTGTTGCGTATTCAGGCTCTAATGTGAATGCTCAGGACTATGTGCAATGGTCTGACACAGTGAAATCTTACCTGACAGTGTGCGACAACGGCAATTATATGCGTGTCCAGTCAGGCGCTATCGAGGGCAAGCTCCTTGTGGAATATTACAGCCCTGATTTTGAACCGCTCAGCACTAAGCTTATCGACAATGAACTGCCGGTCTTTGGTGCTTTCTATGACTCCGGCAATAATTATTATGTCCTTAGCGGTCAGGAAAATCCGAAACAAAACGACTCCCTCGAGGTTTTCCGTATAACGAAATATGATAAGAATTGGAACAAAATAAAGTCCTGCGGTCTGTATGGAGCTAACACTACAGTTCCATTCGATGCAGGCTCGGCAAGAATGACCCATAGCGGTGACCACCTGCTTGTGAGGACCTGCCACAAAATGTATAAATCAAGCGATGGCAATAATCATCAGGCTAATGTTACCATTGAAGTGGATATGCCTTCAATGACTATCACTGATTCATATACCGGTGTCATGAACGTTGATTATGGCTATGTTAGCCACTCCTTCAATCAGTTTATAAAAACCGACGGCAACCATATAGTCGCCCTCGACCATGGTGACGCTCATCCACGTTCTGCCGTTCTGGTGAAGTATAATTCTGATTTTACTACAGGCAAATTCTTCCCAAGCTATTTTGAACAGGTCAGCAATATCGACGTTGTAACATACCCTGAATATACCGCCGGTCACTATAACTATACAGGTGCGGCTATAGGCGGCTTTGATGTGTCATCATCAAGCTATATCGTGGCACAGAGTACAGTTGACCTTGATTATATCAATACGTCAGAAACACGAAACGTCTACGTTTCCGCTGTTTCAAAGGATCTTTCCACAAACAAGCTCAATAAGATAACTTCTTATGCAGAGGGTACAGACTCAGCTTCTGCTCCACAGCTTGTGAAGATAAATAATAACAGCTTTTTGCTATTGTGGTCCAGAGATACAAAGGTAAGCTGTGTGAAGCTAAACGCTGACGGCACAGTAAACGGCAGTATACACACCTTTGAGGGAAGCCTTTCAGACTGCCAGCCTGTTATCAAAAACGGCAGAGCAGTATGGTATGTTTACGATAAAAATAACGTGACCTTCAACTCCCTGAACCTTTCAAATCTTGACGATATCAAGACGGTTGACGTCAAAACAGGTCATGACTACGAAACAAAGTACGCATCAAAAACTGACGGCACTGTAACACAGACCTGCAAGTCTTGCGGTTATGTGAATAAGTTCACAGTTCCGACCTCTACCACTGTTTATTGGCGCACAGACATTTCGAATACGTCCTTTTCAAGCGTATTGAGCAAAACTCAGTTCAGTGTGGGCGACAGCATTGATTTCTGGCTTTATGACGATACAGACTACACAGTTGAATTTTCTGATCGCAGCATGGTAAGTGTAAATAAGCTTGAAAACTATGCTAATGATATCAGACGTATCACATTCAAAAACGGCGGTTCACTCACTGTAAAAATTTATCCTACATACAATCCGTCTGTAGCAAAGACATACAAACTCACCTGCGGATGCACGAGCCACACATATGGCAGTGCTGTTATCACAAAACAGCCTACCTGCACATCAGAAGGTACAAAAACAAAAACTTGTACGCAGTGCGGAGCAACAGTAACAGAAACAATTGCAAAGCTTTCCCACAGCTATACAACCACGGTTGTTGCACCTACTTGCACTACTAACGGCTACACTCTCCACAAGTGTTCTGTTTGCGGTACTTCATACAAGGACAGCACAACTAAGGCAACAGGTCACAGCTACGGAAATTCTGTTGTAACAAAACAGCCGACCTGCACATCAGAGGGTACTGCTATAAAGACTTGCACAAAGTGCAATGCGACAGTTACAGAAACTATAGCAAAGACTTCACACAAATATGCTAACACAGTTGTTGCACCTACTTGCACTACTGACGGCTATACACTCCACAAGTGTTCTGTTTGCGGTACTTCATACAAGAATAGCACAACAAAAGCAACAGGTCACAGCTACGGAAATTCTGTTGTAACAAAACAGCCGACCTGTACAGCAGAGGGTACTGCTATAAAGACTTGCACAAAGTGCAATGCGACAGTTACAGAAAAGCTTCCTGCAAAGGGTCACACTGCAGTTACCGACAAGGGCTACCCTGCTACTTGCACCACCGCAGGCAAAACAGACGGCTCACATTGCTCAGTTTGCAATACTGTTATCAAGGTTCAGACAGTGATAAATGCCACAGGTCACAAGTCAAGCGGTTGGATAACTGACAAGGCGGCTTCTATCGGAGTTAAAGGCTCAAAGCACAAGGAATGT
>ULVL01009160.1_pt1 | contig 60083 bp, 42 predicted proteins | sample 1959381 | NCBI WGS metagenome assembly ULVL01 (sample SAMEA4835785, study PRJEB28245) | human gut metagenome | biome: gut microbiome; material: fecal sample | place: Denmark | collected 2008
TACACTGTTGAAAATCAAGACACAAGCTAGACTGGACTTTTTTTCTATTTCTTATTTTCACAAATTCTTTTTTTCACAGATTTCTTATTTCCTGTTCCCTTTCTTTTATAGTTTTATTGATGCGCCTGAGTCTGGCATTATGCTGCTGCATGATGCTTTGTTTTATCATACGCAAGGTTGATCTTTAAGCTTTTTATAAGTCTTACCGTCTGCTTTTCATATGCCAGAAATGCCAGTGAAAAACATGCCCTGAATATTCTCGTTTAAAGTGAAAATTCAGTATGTTTGCTTGCCGTTTTCTCATAAATGGCGGTGCTGACATGCTTCAGCGCATCAGCCGGTGGGGATAAACAAAAAAGCCTGCATCCGCATGGATACAGGCTTATGTATTTTCGAAGCTTTTATTTAGTTCAAAGCATCAGTTAATTCTGCTCCGGCCTTGAATTTCGCAGCCTTCTTAGCAGCAATCTGTATCTTCTCCTTTGTAGAAGGATTGATACCCTCGCGAGCTGGGCGCTCGTTAACGCTGAATGTTCCAAAGCCAACAAGTGCAACTTTATCTCCTGCTACGAGAGCGTCTTTGATGGCTGCAACGGTTGCGTCGAGTGCTTTCTTTGAATCAGCTTTTGACAAACCTGAGCCAACAGCTATTTTTTCAATAAGTTCTGTTTTGTTCATAATTAAAATTGTTATTAAAATATTAGAGTATAAAATTATCCCAACCTATTTTTATCGCAAATATAGCCTAATCATTTTATTTGTCAAACAAAAAATAAAAAAAAGTGAAGAATTTAATGAAAAAAAGTTGGTATATGCCCTGCTTTATGCTATATAACAGATATTTTTAGTATTTTTGCCGACGTTTATTATGCTAGAAAAATTATTTTGAGTATGTTCAGAATACCTGCTATTACAAAGAATTTGCTGATTATCAATGTGCTTATGTTCGCCGCCACATGGGTGTTCGGCCGTCAGGGCGTCGACTTGAACAGCGTGTTTGGACTTCACTTCTTCCTTGCGCGCGATTTTCAGATATATCAGCTCTTCACTTATATGTTCATGCATGCCGGGTTCACGCATCTGTTCTTCAACATGTTTGCCCTGTGGATGTTCGGCTGCGTGGTTGAGAATGTGTGGGGACCTAAGAAGTTTCTCTTCTATTATATGGTCTGCGGAGTCGGTGCCGGACTTATACAGCTGATAACACAGTTTGGCGAGTTCTACATGCTTGCCAGCGACCAGATACCGGGTTTTGGCTTCGGCGATATAATGGCAGTGGCGCATAACAGCTCGGCCATTCTCAATCTTTGGACAACAGTAGGCGCGTCAGGTGCCATTTACGGTGTGCTGCTTGCTTTCGGCATGCTGTTTCCTGAGGAGCGCCTGTTCATATTCCCGCTTCCGCTGCCGATAAAGGCCAAGTGGTTTGTGTGCATCTACATCGTTGTTGAGCTGTTGTCGGCTCTCGGCACGTCAAACAGCAGTGTGGCGCATTTCGCCCACCTCGGTGGTATGCTCTTCGGATGGCTGCTGATAAGATACTGGCGCAACAATCCGGGCGGAGGATCTTTCGGAAGGTCGAAGGGACAGCAGTTCTTCGACAACCTGAAGAGCAACTGGGAGCGCCGCTCTCACCGCAAGTCGGACAATGCCGGAGGATATGACAGGACAAGAAACGAATCAGACTGGGACTACAACGCCCGCAAGAAGGCTGAACAGGACGAAATAGACCGCATACTCGACAAGGTTAGACGAAGCGGATACGACAGCCTGAGCGAGGAGGAAAAACGTAAACTCTTTGACGGAGGAAAATAGCACATGACGGATGTGCTTCATTGTGAATGAAAAAAATTAAAGACCTTACTTTGCAGATAATAGCCGGGGCCAATGTGGCAACGGCTGTTACCATGTTTCTGGTAGGCCTGTCGGACCGCATCAATCCGACAGAGCATCCTATAATGGCCAATATCGGACTGATATTTCCCGGCTTTATATTTATCAATTTTTGCTTTCTAGTCTTTTTCGCGGTGTTCAGGCGCAGGTACATGCTTATTTCACTGCTTGGCTTTGTTGTCAGCTATTCTTCCGTGCGTACTTACTGGCCGCTTAACATCAGCCGCGACGTGCCGCCTGGCTCGATAAAGGTGATGTCGTATAATGTGCATAATTTTGCCAGCGACAATGCCCCCGAAGGACACGACAATCCGATACTTGAATATATTGTAGCTGCTGATGCCGACATCGTGTGCCTGCAGGAAGCACGCATTGACGATGACATAAAAAACGCGATAAAGGGCGTATACGAATACATCGACTCTGTGAGGAGCAAGGACGGGGGCGAGTGTCTCGTCTTGATGAGCAAGTATCCGATAGTGGCGCGCGAGCGCATCGACTATGTATCTAAGGGCAACGTCAGTGCTGCCTTTAAGGTGAAAATGGACGGCGACACGGTTACTGTGGTGAATAATCACCTTGAGACCTCCGGTCTGTCGCTTGCCGACCGTGCCGGCTTCAAGGACATGGTTAAGGGCAAGGCGGGCAGCGACACGATGAGGGCTGAGTCGAAACGCCTGGCAGTAAAGCTGGGAGAGTCGGCCAAGATACGTGCGCCGCAGGCTGAGGCCGTGGCCGAATATGTGAGGAATAGCGGCGACAACGTGATTCTTTGCGGCGACTTTAACGACAACCCCATATCGTACACTCACCGCACTCTGGCGCGCGAGCTTACCGACTGTTATGTTGAGTCGGGCAACGGTCCGGGCATATCCTATCACCACAACGCCATCTTTGTGCGCATAGACAACATAATGTGTTCAAAGCTGTGGCAGCCCTATAAGTGCAAAGTTGACCGAAGTATCGGCTATTCAGACCATTACCCCATTTATTGTTGGCTCAAAAAGCGTGGAAAGGATAAAAATAACCGCTAAAATGAATAATAAGAGGCATTAAATTTTTCAAAGTTTAAAAAAATAATTATCTTTGTGCCCTATTAATATCAAACTCGAAAAAACATTAAAAATTAATAATAATCAAAATGCAAAACAAAGGAATTGTAATTGTTACAGCCGTCTTATTGACGCTTGCAAGCATTTTCTATTTGTCTTTCTCTGTCGCAACTAGCTATTACGACAGTCAGGCAGCAAAGATTAAAGACCCGATTGACCAGCAGAACTACAAGGATTCTGTTAAATATCTGGGTATTTATTCTTACCAGAAGTGCTTGGAGACGCAGATTGGTCTGGGTCTTGACCTTAAAGGCGGTATGAACGTAATCCTCGAGATTTCTGTTCCTGATGTTGTAGACGTGCTGGCTGACCACAAGACAGACGCTGCCTACGTTAAATCAATGGAGCAGGCTAAGAAGGAGGAAGAGACAAGTCAGAGTGATTTTATCTCTCTTTTCATTAAGTATTATCATCAGAATGCGCCCGGACATCGTCTGGCTGAAGTTTTTGCCACACAGCAGCTTAAGGGCAAGGTGAGCACACAAAGCTCTGACGCTGAGGTGGAGAAGGCTCTGCGCGAAGAGGTTCAGTCGGCTATCGACAACTCTTACAACGTAGTGCGCAACCGTATCGACAAGTTCGGCGTTGTTCAGCCCAATATCCAGAAACTTGAGGGACAGCAGGGCCGTATCATGGTAGAAATGCCTGGTATCCGCGAGCCTGAGCGTATCCGTAAACTTCTTCAGGGTAGCGCCAACCTCGAATTCTGGGAGACATTCAACAGCGAAGAGGTTACTCCGTATCTGGCTCAGATCAACCAGCGTCTTGCTGCCGGTTCGTCTGCTACAGCCGCTGATACAACTGCTGTAAGCGACAGCACAGCTGCCAAGGCTGAGCCCGCAAAGGCAGAGGCTAAGCCTAAGTTCCAGATAAAGAACGACGCAAAGAACGCTGCCAAGGCTACTGAGACTGATGCACAGCTCGCTCTCGCCAAGAAGCAGAATCCTCTGCTGGCTATGTTGCAGCTGGCTCCGCAGGGCTCACTGAGCGTTGTAGGATATGCTAACGTACGCGATACAGCAGCAATCAACAAGATTATCACATCTGAACTTGCCAAGCAGGTGCTCCCGTCTAACCTGAAACTTCTCTGGGGCGCTAAGCCTGCTGACGGACTTTCTGTAAAGAATGTGTTCGAGCTTTATGCAATAAAGGTTACACAGAGCAACGGACGTGCTCCGCTTGAGGGTGACGTTATTACAGACGCTTCAGACCAGTTTAACAATGTTACAGGTGCTCCTGAGGTAAGCATGACCATGAACTCTGATGGCGCACGCCGCTGGGCAGCCCTTACAAAGGCTAACGTAGGCAAGGCTATCGCCATCGTGCTCGACAACGTTGTTTACAGCGCACCTCGCGTAAGCGGTGAAATTCCTGGCGGACAGTCGTCTATCAACGGTAACTTCACCATTGAGGATACAAAAGACTTGGCCAACACGCTTAAGTCAGGACGTATGCCTGCTCCGGCACGTATCGTTCAGGAGGACGTCGTAGGACCTTCACTCGGTGCACAGTCAATCCAGCAGGGTCTTATCTCGTTCGTTGTAGCCTTCGTATTGCTGATGATCTACATGATCGTCATGTACGACCTGATTCCGGGTATGATGGCCAACTTGGCACTTATACTTAACCTCTTCTTTACGTTAGGTATTCTAACCTCCTTCCAGGCGGCGCTGACCATGCCGGGTATTGCCGGTATCGTGCTGTCATTGGGTATGGCCGTCGACGCTAACGTGCTTATCTATGAGCGTACCAAGGAAGAGTTACACAAGGGCAAGCAGCTCAAGCAGGCTATCGAGGCCGGCTATGGCAACGCCTTCTCTGCTATCTTCGACTCTAACCTTACCTCAATCATAACAGGTGTCATCCTTTATGTATTCGGTACAGGTCCTATCCGCGGATTCGCCACAACTCTTATAATCGGTATCTGCTGCTCATTCTTCACAGCCGTTTATCTTACACGTCTCGTTTATGAGCATAAGATGAAGAAAGACAAGTGGCTGAACCAGAACTTCACAACAAAGATATCTCGCAAGTTCCTGCAGGGCACAAACATCGGCTTTATGTCAATGTATCGTAAGACCTTCACAATAGCAGGTATTGCAGTTGTGCTGTTCGCTATCAGCTTCGCAGTTCGCGGTCTCAGCAAGAGCATCGACTTTACAGGTGGACGTAACTATGTAATCAAGCTTGAGAAAGCCGTAGAGCCTGAGCAGGTGAGTGCAGTGCTCCGTCCGGCATTCCCGAACAGTACAGTGAGCGCAATTGCATTGGGTACAGACCACAAAACCATCCGTATTTCAACTAACTATAAGATTGACTCTAACAATCCGGCAGTTGACAACGAGGTAGAGGACATCCTGTTCAAGTCGCTCTCAAGCGCAGGCATGGTGACACAGAAGAGCGTAGAGGTGTTCAAGAATCCTGATGTACGCGCAGGCGGCTCTATTATCAGTAGTGCCAAGGTGGGTCCGTCAGTTGCTAAGGATATCACTTACGGAGCTATCATAAGCGTCATATTCGCTCTTATAGCCATCTTCTTATACATCCTCATCCGTTTCCACAATGTAGCCTTCTCTGTTGGTTCAACAGTTGCTCTGGCTCTCGATACGATAATCGTTATCGGCTTCTATTCAGCATTGTGGGGTCTGGTTCCGTTCTCTCTCGAAATCGACCAGACGTTCATCGGAGCTATCCTTACCGTTATCGGTTATTCAATCAACGATAAGGTGGTTGTGTTCGACCGTATACGTGAGAACCTCGGACTGTACAAGAAACGTGACTACTGGACAATATTCAACGACTCTCTGAACGAGACATTGGCACGTACAATCAACACGTCTTCAACAACGTTGCTGGTATTGCTCTGTATCTTCTTCCTTGGAGGTGACAGCATCCGCAGCTTCTCGTTCGCGATGATTCTCGGTGTTGTATTCGGTACGCTGTCTTCAATCTTCATTGCAGCTCCTATTGCTTACATCACTTTAGGTCGCAAGGCCAACAAGACATCAGAGGTTAAGGCTGCATAAGTGTTTTGCTGAATAAGACGTTAAGTCATATATTCAATATAAATAGGGTGGATACGCATCAATGTGTATCCACCTTTTTTGTTACGGATCGGATGTTTTGCAGAATTGTTCTTAATCCTGAATAGTCAGCACCCTGGATATGTTCTGCCTGTTGCAAGTGTATTGATGCCTCCAGTAGTCTTCTTTGTTGTATTCTTGCATTTGTTTTCCTTTGAGTAGCCAAATGGTTAATCCGTTCAATCTAAGTCTGTACAGCAGAACTATAATGACTGATGTAGGCTTAAAATTATACCTTTTATTTGGCTTTTCATCGCTTTGAGTCTGTTTCTGACGTACATCGTCTAATTAATGTAGAATTGATGGCACATCATGTAAGGCTAAATGCAGCCATATCTAGATTTTATGTCACGATGATGTTCTTTTTTTAACCAAACCTGTTTGTTAATATTCGGTCTGTATTTTTGCTTTATATTGATTGGATTTTGTTTGATTATTTGCAGACACTTTTATAATTGGCTAACGCCGAACGGCGTTTCATAGTGGTTAACGCTTAGCTTCGTTTGCGCTTAACGTCTTGCGCCAATAGAAATCAAACGACGTGCTGAAATCATGAATGCACTATAGATAAAAACTATGTGTGATCTAATGACATATTTGACTTTAAATTCTCAAAGTGTAAAAAGCAGAATAATTGTTGATTAATTGGCTGTATTTGCTTTTCGTTGCATTTGTGTAGATTTATGTAGCTGTGCTTTTATATTCTTATTATTCCATAAAATTTTACTTTTTGCAATCAATTCTACTAACGTTGGCGAGTAAAAATTTAGGACAAAATAATTTTTCAATCTAGAAATCTGATGTGTAACGGATGTTAAATTTAATGCACTTATATGTCTTTTTTATTAACATACGTTTGCTTTTGGCTGTTTTAAGCGAGCCAAAACATACGTTTTTTGTGCCTTAATCTATGACTTTTGAATAGAAAACGGCCTGCTTTCACTTCGTAAAAGGCCCACTTTCGCACCGTAAGTGGGCGAGTAATATTTTTTAACTCTTGCTGTTTTGTCGCTCAGCGTGCGTAATGTGTTGAATGATAATGATTTAACATAAACGCCCTATTTTGGGCGTTTTTCATGTACAATCCCGTATTCGTGAATAACATCGCTGCTCTGAGAGCGTTAATTGTTCGGCTGACATCCGAAATGTTTACATTTTAGTCTATGCGTCTATCCCCAAAATGGTTTTTCTCAAGGTCGCCGTTGGGGCGTCATTCGTGCAGTTCAATCTCGCCATTGAACGATATCATCTCGCGTTGCTGCGGCATGACGTTTATCGACGCGCTGCCGTTGTCAAAAATATCAATGTGGAATTTATATGTATCCTCATCGTTCTTCACGCTGAACTCCACGTGCTTTCTGTCGCGTTTAGGCTGCGTTATCTTGAAGTTCTCTGTCACGCCGCTGAAGTTGAGCCCCTTTCCGCCGCCGTAAGGCACGTTGTAAGCACGGCCGAAGTAGGGCAGATACGACACCACGCTGTCGCCTTTAATCCTCAGGTCGAAGTCTGCCGTCAGCTGCACCGACATGCCCCTCGTAGGGTGAGCCGTCTGCACGTTTATCTTGAAGTCGCGGTTGCACACCGCCCTGCTTATCATCTCGGCCTTCTCCTGTTTCTTTCTGTCATTCTGTTGCCTGTCCGTCGTGGCGCATGCCACAAGAATTATTGCCGCGGTTATTATAAATAAAATCCTTTTCATATGTCACATCAAAAATAAATTTCTTTCATTCCGTTCCCTGTCGTTCGCCTCTTCACGCCATTTCCCGGCTATTAGCCGATGTTACAAAATTAGCCAATTTCTCATTAAGCCGCCATTCCTCTAAATCTTTTTAAGATAAATTGATTCAAGTTGTTCAAACAGTTGTTTAGCGTGGTTAAAATGTGTGGAATAATAGGGGGTATATTGTTGATATCAAGTATTATACTTTTATTTATTGGATATCTTCATATCTCTAAAACGTGCCCTTTTGCATGCTGAAAGGTTATGTTTTGCGGTGTAAAAGGTATGCTTTTATATGTCAGCGTTTTGTCTTATGCAGATTTTAATATAATGGCATTTATAACGTCTGCTGCACATTCTTGTTGTAATGTTTATGTTTCTATGTTGATGATACGGGCGAATATATTTTTAAAAGAAACTCGTCACTCGTCACATTGCAGCTTAACCTGTTGTCGCTCAGCGCGTTATAGCGTGATGAGTTGCCGGCCCAACTCATCACATAACATGGAGACAGCCGATAGTGTGACGAGTTGAAAAGTCAACTCGTCACATCGTAATAGATTGAATGTCAAATTATTACATGCAGATGTGACGAGTGATGAGTTTCTTTAAAAACTTTTTTATGGTTTGTAAGGCAATATGTCCAATTGATGAAGATTTATTGGCTAGCGAAAGTTATGCCAAACTATAAATATTAGTTAAACAATGAGCGTTTAATGTTAACAGACTAAGTGCTTTAGTTAAATGTATGGCCGCTTTTACTTTTATTAATACTAATGCTATTGTTATAACTATAATATTTAGTTATTTTGTAACAGTAAATTCCTTTATCATGAATTTGATGTTGATATTTCGGCAACGACGGTTATGCGCCATGATTGTTGTTAACATGATGTTTGATAAAGTCAAGTAAATGATATTATAAAACAACCACACTGTAATAAAAGGAGCGGAAACCAAAAAGCTATACGAGTAGGTTTACAGAAAATAAAAGATAATAAAGATATGAAGAGATTGTTCTTATGCGCGTTGTTTGCAGCTGTCTTTGCAACCGTGGCGTCTTATGCACAGACAATATCCAGTGCTGACCTGCCTCCAATAAAACCAATAGAGAAAAATGTGTTTGATACGGCTTATACAAAGATATATTATGAATATTCGTTTAGGAGGGATTCGCTGAAGAGTAAACGTACTGAAGGGCAGACTATCTTGTTGGTAGGCAAATATTGTCTTGGCTTTATGGACTATTACCGGTTGATGTCAGATAATATCAATGACTCTCTTTATTACGCCAAACAATCACCAATGACATTATTTTCTAAGGTAATGGGCATCATGAAAAATATTGCTTATAAGTATCCTCTTGTCATTGACAAAAGAACGGGGCAGGCTACAATACAGGTGGATAATATAAATAAATATGAATATACAGAACCGCAGCCCGTAATAAACTGGAAACTGGCAGATGGTGACACCGTGATTTGCGATGTGCCGTGCAAGAAAGCATCATGTACCTTCGGCGGACGTGAATGGACTGCATGGTATGCTCCGGCATATCATCTGCAGGCAGGGCCGTATCTCTTTTCGGGACTTCCGGGGCTTATATTCGACATCAGAGATACAAAAGACAATTATCGTTTCACTCTTAATGGTCTGGAGAACCTTCAGTCTGGCGTTGCGATATATTTGAATGCTGAAAAAAATATAATACGTACTACGCGGAAAAATGTGTTCCGGGCAGTGGAGAATGAGCAACGCGACATACTGAAAGCCTTTAAATTGTCGTCTCCAGGTATCCAGTTCTCAGGAGATATGAAGAAACAAAGTCACAGTCGTCCTTATAACCCCATAGAACTTGAATAAATGAGGCATCTGGTTGTTTTTCTGTTGCTTTTAGTGCCTGTATGTTCTTTCGGACAAACTGCCAAAGACTCTATTTCGCGTGAGATGAAGTTGCCTGAGGTTACCGTCAAGATGAAGCCTATACGACAGGTCGGAGACACATTAAATTATAATGTGTCATCGTTCCGCGGAAAGGACGATCATTATCTTGTGGACGTGTTAAAGAAACTTCCGGGAATAGAGGTGTCGGAGAATGGAACCATATCCTACAGGGGCAACTCCATCAACCGTTTTAATATTGAGGGGCAAGACTTGCTCGGCAACCGTTATAACCAGGCCACGCGAAATCTGCCCGTTGACGCGGTGGCGCAAGTACAGATAATGGAGAACGACCAGCCAATAAGAGCATTGAAAGACAACACACCGTCAGAGCGCGCAACGCTTAACATCAAGCTGAAACGCGACTATAAGTTGAGGCCTTTCGGTGAAATACAAGGGAGCATCGGGGGCTTTGAGAACACTTTGTGGAACAACCTTCTGACCATTATAAACATTGCTCCCAAGAACCAGATGCTGGTCACCGCTAAAATGAACAACACAGGCGAGAGCATCAGCGACAATACATTAGACCATATTGACGTTACCGATATGGACAACTATATCTCGTTGCCCGAAAATATCATCAAAACGTCTTCAGACGTCTATCTGCCAATCATGCAGAAAAGGTATCTGCGCAACAAGTCTTATTCAGTTGGAATTAACCATCTGCGCCGAATAGGGCGTTACGGCAATTTACGCACCAACATCACTTATTACGGCACGAGCGACCAGTTGTCCGACAGTACTTACAATTATTACGGAGGCTCACCGGCCATGTCTCTCAGCGAGAGCAACAAAAGAAAATCGCACGAGTTTACCCTCATGCCGCACTTGCGCTACGAGCTTAACGCTCCAAAGACTTATCTTATTGACGAGCTTTCGGGGGAGTTGTCGTATACAGACAATTTAAACTGGATGAGCAGCAACGGATTGCCTTTGCAGGAGCGGGTAGGGCGGCATACGTCTTACGTGCAGAATAAACTGCAGATGATTCTTAATGCCGGAAATCTTGTTTACTCAATAAACTCACTGACACGATATTTGCGAAGGAGCGAGACTATGGGAGTTGACGACTCGACATCGACATACAATACAGGCGAGAGGATAATTCTCCAGCGTATGTTTACGCGTAACAGCGTATCTACGTCATTGCCGCTTTGGGGTAACCGCATCAGACTGAAATACAGCATGGAGTATCGCCGTGACAGGCTAAAGGAGGCTTCAAGCAGATTTATGCAAAATTATTATCTGCTCAACAACATCGGGTTCAACTACGCAATAGTATATGCATCCGGATCTGTTACGCTCGATGTGCCTGTTAATGTCTTCTACTCTTCAGTGCCTTGGCGGCATACAGACACAAGCGACACAAAAGTCTACGTTTCTCCGTCAATACTTTGGCGGCATGATTTTTCTCCGTCATGGCGCCTGAAAATAAACGGGAGCTTGAATGAAGACGCCGACAACTCAATATTATACTCTGACAGCATCTTGACAGGTTACCGCACACGCATGGTTCCATTTGACCGAATCGGCTGGAAACGCACGTCCAGTCTTTCTTTCTCGCTTAATTATGTCGACTTCGTAAGAATGTTCACATGGAATATTCTTGCATCGGCGTCATGGATAAAGAACGACTATCGTTATCATTATAGTTACGGAGAGAAATATACGTTGATAACGCCGGTTTGGGAAGACACTGATTCACGCATGATTATTGTGCAGACTTCCGCCGACAAGACGTTCTCTGACATTGGCTTCTCTGTCAACGGCAGAATAAACTATACAAGAAATGAACTGCCTGTTATGCAAAACAATGTGGAGCAGACCGTTAAATCAAACATCCTTTCGCCGTCGCTCAATTTAAGATGGAACAAGTTGTCATGGCTTCAGCTTTCAAACGAGACCACATTTAATCTTTCATGGCAGGACAAATATCAGAACAGTGCCGGATATTCGCTCAGAAGCTGGTTCGAAGCACTCAGGCTGTATGTCTACCCATTGAAAAAAATATCTATGGAGATAGACTGCGAATACACGTCAACCGAAACAGAGAGAGGCCAATATAACCGCAACACTTTTGTTGACTTTCGTATGACCTATAATCCGGTCAACCATATCGAGCTTGGTCTTACGCTGAGCAATGTCTTTGATAGGCACGAGTACGTAGAAGCGTCTTTTACAGGATTAAACTACCAATATTATTCCATGCCGTTGCGTGGTCGTGAGGTTCTGTTTAGTGTAAAGTATGAATTGCATTGATTGCAAGGTGATGCATGGTTTTTATTAAAAAATGTATGTAGCACAGCGTATCAGGTTACATTATTGCCCGAATTAGATGTGTTTCAAAAGTGAATTTGGAAAAAAGCCCTCTCAAAAAATAGCTAAGATTTTGACATATTCAAATAAGTTTGTAATTTTATTAGATGACAAAACTTAAAATGTAAATATGAATTTTATGGAATTTCTCAAGACATGAATATTTAAATACTTCCATACCTCATAAAAATGAAAAATAAGGGCATCTCAAATATGTTGCAATTTGATATACCCCCCTGTTTACGTCCTTTGCCGTATGTTGTTTCAATTTGTGCCCCCTAGTAGAATAGCGATATCAAGTAAGCAGCCTTATCATCGTCGGCAGATTGAATCTCTCATTGACTTTTCGGTATGGTGGTTCACCATACAAATTTTACTAGCTTGCCAAATATATAATAAATTTATATATTTTTGCAAACTGAGTTTTGTCACATACATTTGTTCTATCTGCCTTTATATAATAAATTTGCCTTTTGTGTATTACCTTATTTTTTGTCCTTTTTTAATAAATCGCCAATAATTTTTCCTGCTGATTTAATTAAATCAATAACATCATTAGGGTCAACATCTTTCATAGCTCCGTTTTTTACTTTCTTGCTCATAATTTTTTATTTTAAAGTTAATGAATAAGTATATATTTTGTCGATAATTGTTAATTCTATAGTGTTAAGTAAACACTAACTGTATACTTTATATTGTGGCAGAAAATATTGTTTCCTATTATTTGTGTTTGATTTTGTGATTTTTCTTAGTGTTTTTTATTTAAGTTTAAAAAAGCGCTAACTGCTTGTATCTTGCAATTAACGCTTTCTTTTCGGTGGGCCATCCAGGGCTTGAACCTGGGACCTCCAGATTATGAGTCTGTTGCTCTAACCAACTGAGCTAAAAGCCCTCTTAAACCTTGCGGTGTTAAGTTTTCGTGTGCAAAGGTATAGCTATTTATTCAAATAACCAAATATTTTTTGCAAAATATGCTTTAAATGACGAAGAAAAGTTGTTTTGCGGTAAAATATTCGTTAAAAAACCATGATTGTGGGCGTCTCGTTGATACAATTCAGCGAATTATGTTAACTTTGCAGAATGTAAAATTAACGGACTCATAATGAGGCTTACGGGTCTTGACGGGTCTGTGATGTTCAAGTCGGATTATAATATCAATTCATTATTTATACGTCTTAAATGAGTAACGAATTTAACCCATTATTCACCAATCAGCCCGGGCTGACGGATAATGAAGTGGAAAAGAGCCGTTCGGCGCATGGCGAGAATGTGCTTACACCCCCGGAGAGGACACCCTTGTGGAAACTTTATCTTGAAAAATACAAGGATCCGATAATCAAAATCTTACTTTTTGCAGCTGTTATCTCGCTCGGTCTTGCCGTAATCGAGAACAACTACATTGAGTCTATCGGCATTATCCTTGCCATAATCCTTGCCACCACCATCGGATTTTACTTCGAGATGGACGCAGCCAAGAAGTTTAATGTGCTTACGGCTCTAGGCGAGGAGTCGCCCGTAAAGGTGCGCCGCAACGGCAAGGTGGTGCAGGTGGCACGCAAGGACATTGTCGTGGGCGACATTGTTATAATAGAAGTCGGCGACGAGATACCTGCCGACGGAACGCTTATCGAGTCGACCGACCTGCAGATTGATGAGTCGTCGCTCACCGGCGAGCCTATAATAACAAAGCATGCCGACCCCGACAAGAACGACAAGGAGGCCACTTATCCCTCGTCGAAGGTGCTGCGCAGCACTATGGTGATGAACGGCCGCGGTGTGTATCAGGTTACTGAGGTTGGCGATGCTACTGAAATAGGCAAGGTGGCACGCTCAAGTACGGAGATGACTTCGGTTAAGACTCCGCTGAACATGCAGCTCGACAAGCTTGCCAAGATGATAAGCAAGTTTGGTGTGGGCATATCAGTGGCAGCATTTGTGATATTCCTCGGCCGCGACATACTGACCGATCCGCACAACCTGTGGCATTCGGACAACTATCTCGGCATGGTGAAGGTGGTGCTCGAATACTTCATGATGGCCGTTACGCTCATCGTGATGTCTGTGCCCGAGGGTATGCCTATGGCCGTTACGCTCAGCTTGGCTCTCAACATGCGCCGCATGCTCAAGAACAACAACCTTGTGCGCAAGCTCCATGCCTGCGAGACAATGGGTGCCGTTACGGTGATATGCACCGACAAGACGGGTACGCTGACGCAAAACAAGATGCAGGTGGCCGACATGGCAATGTATGCCGACGACGCAGCCCTGTTTAACGAAGCCATAGCATACAACACAACCGCACATCTCGACGAAGAAGGCGGCAAGGGCATTGGTAACCCTACAGAGGTTGCCCTGCTGCTGTGGCTCGAGAAGAACAAGACTGACTATAAGGCGCTGCGCCAGGCAGACAACATAGAGCATCAGCTGCCGTTCTCTACCGAACGCAAGTATATGGCAACCATAGTTAAACGCGGCTCTGAGCGAGTGCTCTTCGTGAAAGGTGCGCCCGAGATTGTTGCCAAGTTCTGCGACATAGACGACGCGCGCCGCAACGAGATACGCGAGCGCCTTACGGGATATCAGAACCAGGCCATGCGTACACTGGCGTTTGCATATAAGGTGCTCGGCAACGGCGACGACATCGACACTGCCAAGCTGACGCCCGATGCTCACCTTACGTTCCAGGCCGTGGCAGCCATAAGCGACCCGATACGTCCCGACGTGCCCGCAGCCGTGAAGGAATGTATCGACGCAGGTATAACCGTTAAGATAGTAACCGGCGACACATCGACCACAGCTATCGAGATAGCCCGCCAGATAGGCATCTGGGATGCCGATACGCCTGCCGAGGCTCAGATAACAGGTCCCGACTTTGCCGCTTTGAGCGACGATGAGGCTTTCAACCGTGTGATGAAGCTGAAAGTGATGAGCCGTGCAAGGCCGACCGACAAGCAGCGCCTTGTGAACCTGCTGCAGAAGCAGGACGCCGTGGTGGCCGTTACAGGCGACGGAACCAACGATGCCCCTGCGCTCAACCACGCCCATGTGGGCCTGTCGCTCGGTTCGGGAACGTCGGTTGCCAAGGAGGCCAGCGACATGACGCTGATAGACGACTCGTTCCGCAGCATTGTCAACGCCGTTATGTGGGGCCGCTCGCTCTACCGCAACATACAGCGCTTCCTGTTCTTCCAGCTCGTAGTAAACGTTACGGCTCTGCTGCTCGTGCTTTGCGGCTCAGTGATAGGAACAGAAATGCCGCTCACCGTTACACAGATATTGTGGGTGAACATCATAATGGATACCTTTGCCGCACTGGCTCTGGCTTCTCTGCCGCCGTCGGAGGAGGTGATGAAGGAGAAGCCGCGCAAGCGCACCGACTTTATCATCACACGCGGCATGGCCAAGGGCATCGTGTTCTGCGGCCTGGCATTCTTTGCCGTGCTGTTCGCATTGCTCTTGCACAGTCTGTCTAGCGGTGCCGACCTTCATATACATGAACTCTCGATATTCTTCACCACGTTCGTCATGCTGCAGTTCTGGAATCTGTTCAACGCCAAGTCGTTCGGCTCTAACCATTCGGCGTTCCACGACTTCAAGCACGACAACGGTCTGCTGCTCGTCCTGCTGTTCATCCTTGCGGGTCAGTGGCTCATCGTAACCTTCGGCGGCAAGATGTTCCGCACGGAACCGCTGTCGGCCATGGAATGGATAACCATAATCGGCGCAACATCCATAGTAATGTGGGTAGGTGAGATATGGCGCGGAATAAAGAGGCTGAGATGCAAGAAATAAAGAACATAATATTCGACTTCGGCGGCGTGCTTGTCGACCTTGACAAGCAACGCTGCATCGAGGCTTTCGACAAGATTGGAGCACACAAGATAGTAAAATACGTTGACGAGTGCCGTCAGGAAGACCTGTTTCACGACCTTGAGGTGGGCAATACAGGCATAGGCGACTTCTGCCGCGAGGTGAGACACCTGTCGTCTGGCTGCAAGGCGTCTGATGAGGAAATATGCAACGCATGGAACTCTCTGCTGACGGGCATACCCGAGCAGAGACTCGAAAAGCTGGCAAGCCTTAAGGGACGCTACCGCATGGTGCTGCTGAGCAACACCAACCCCATACACTGGCAGAAGGCACTGGACGGAATGTTCAGACATAACGGCATGGACGTTGACGACTATTTTGAAGGTACGTTCCTGTCATACCGCATGCACATGCTAAAGCCAGACCCTCAGATATTCGTCAAGACGCTCATGACGTCGGACATGATGGCATACGAGACACTGTTTATCGACGACTCGCCTATAAACTGTGCCGCTGCCAGCGAACTGGGCATGATGAGTCTTAACCTGAAGGGCGACGAATGGCTCGACAGAGTGTGAACAAATAACCGCAAAGGAGTTATGAAAACAATATTTACAGATACCGACAACGCCGAGATGGCGCCCTGTGTGGCAACGATAGGATTCTTCGACGGCGTTCACCGCGGTCATAGATACCTCATAAAGGCTGTAACCGACTGCGCTGCCGCCAACCCTGAACTTCAATCGACGGTAATAACTTTTGACCGCCATCCGCGCCAGGTGCTCAACATGGACTTTCAGCCCAAGTTGCTCTCTACGCTCGACGAGAAGCTGGCACTGCTATCAAAGACGGGAGCCGACAACTGCGTTGTGCTGCACTTCGACCGCGAAATGGCTGCCATGCCTGCCTACGACTTTATGCGCGACGTGCTGCGCGACCGCCTGAACGTAAGGAAACTCATCATGGGCTACGACAACCGCTTCGGCCACAGCCGCACCGAAGGCTTTGACGACTATGTGGGCTACGGCCGCGAGATAGGCATAGAGGTGGTGCGCGGCAATGCTTTTGTGCTCAACGGCGTTAACGTCAGTTCTTCTGTTATACGCACTTTCCTGTCGGGAGGCGAGGCCGACATGGCTGCCATGTGTCTCGGTTATCCCTATTTCTTCTCAGGCAAGGTTACGGGCGGCTACCGCGAAGGGCGCAAAATGGGCTTCCCTACGGCCAATGTGAAGGTAACCGACGCCCAGAAACTTATACCCGAGAACGGCGTTTATGCCGTGAAAGTAAGGGTGGAGGGCTGCGACGGTTTGCTCAACGGCATGATGAACATCGGCACACGGCCAACCTTTGACGGTCATGAAACCACGCTCGAGGTTAACATCTTCGACTTTGAGGAAGATATCTACGGCCGGCAGGTAGACGTGCTGTTCTATCACCGCCTGCGCGACGAGCAGAAGTTCTGCTCAATAAAAAAGCTCGTAGACCAGCTGTGGCTCGACCGCGAAGCTGCCGAAAAGATACTCGAAAGGGCGTGATTGCTAAGTGCGATGCGTCCATTCGCACATATTTTTCCTGTTAAAACATAGTTTTATCACATAAATTTAAGAAATGAAGAAAGCATTATTATATCTGTTTGCATTCATCTGCATACAGTATTTTGTGTCGTGGGCGGTGTTTGCCGTGTGGCTTCTCGCCGCTGGCCATTCCTCGTCAGACGTGCTCGCCGTGCTTAACGGTCAGAAACTTGAGCTGATAACCGCCCCCATGCAGATACTTTCGTGCGCCGTTTACAGTGCCCTCACGCTTGCGCTGTTTGTCTGGCGCAAGTGGGCCGTGCTCTCGCCTGCCTATCTGCGTTCAGGCAAGTGGGGCATATTTTTCTGGAGCGGCATAGCCTCGCTCGGCACTCTGTTGCCTTCGGTGTGGCTTCAGAGCCTTATGCCTGACCTGGCCAACACGTCAGAAGAAACATTCCGCCAGCTCATGAGCAGCCAGTATGGCTATTTTGTGCTCTGCCTGCTGGTTCCGTTTGTTGAGGAGACCGTGTTCCGCGGCGCCATCCTCAAGTCGCTTCTCGGCAGCTTCTCGCGTCCGTGGGTGGCCATATTGATATCAGCAGCCGTGTTTGCCGTCATCCATCTAAATCCAGCCCAGATGCCCCATGCCTTCCTCATTGGTCTGTTGCTCGGCTGGATGTATTACCGCACGGGGAGCATCCTGCCCGGTGTGGCCGTCCATTGGGTAAACAACACCGTGGTGTATGTCTTGTGCACGCTGTTCCCGCATATAGCCTCGATGAGCAGTCTCGACGGGCTTTTCGGCGGCAATCAGAAGAGTGTGGTGCTGTCGCTGATATTCTCTATGTTCATATTCCTGCCCGCCATCTATCAGCTCAACATGCGGATGAAAAAGTAAAGAAAAGTGATAATCTCCGTACGTTTAACGCCTTTGTAATATAGCGTTATTATAAGATACAACCGGCTCTTGTCCAAGGCGAGACAAGAGCCGGTTTTTTGTCAATAAGCCTGTTCGTGTAACCTTGTTATTATAACCCATTAATTTTAATGGATATTTTTGGATTTTTGATGTTGTTTTTCGGTAATCTAAACTTTTTATTTTGCTGACGATTTGTATTGAGTATGGTTATTTGTTGTGATGATTTATAATAAATATTGCATATTTATCGATAAAATGTAATATTTTGTATAAAGTAATGTAATAAATTGATGAAAGTGTTATTATGTTTCACAAGATGTTGTAAATTTGCATTGAAAATCATGCAAAAAGAAAACATTAACGTGAAAAGATAATCATAATGACACCAACAATGATTAGATTTACGAAGATGCACGGAGCCGGGAATGATTATATTTATGTTAATACGTTGCTGTATAATATTCCTTCTCCTGTTGAGGCTGCCATAAAGTGGAGTTCGCGCCATAAGGGCATAGGCAGCGACGGACTGGTGCTGATAGGGCGCCCTGTGTCTGCCGATGCCGATTTTTCCATGCGCATATTCAATGCCGACGGTTCTGAAGCAATGATGTGCGGCAATGCCTCAAGGTGCATTGGAAAGTATCTTTATGAAAAAGGCATGACGTCGAGTCGTACTATACGCCTCGAAACTCTTTCAGGAATAAAGACTCTGAACCTGCATGTCTGCGGACAGAAGGTTGACAGCGTAACCGTAGATATGCTTGAGCCGCGCTTTGATGTGGCCGGACAGTTTGTGCCTAGGACAGACGCCGAGGCGGGAGGCATGCTTGAAGCCGGCGGAAAACTCTTTAAAGGCACGTTTGTGTCGATGGGTAACCCGCATTTCGTGATATTCACTGACGCTGAAGGCCTTGCCGACGTAGAGACCTACGGGCGCTTGCTGGAGCATCACGAGGCTTTCCCTGCACGCTGTAATATAGAGTTTGCCCATCTCGTTGAGAAAGACACGCTGCGTACAAGGGTGTGGGAGCGAGGAAGCGGCATAACGATGGCATGCGGCACCGGCGCATGTGCCACGGCTGTTGCGACGGCAAAGCTCGGAGTGGCAGGCTGCAGCTGTAAGGTCGTGATGGACGGAGGCACGCTCGAAATCGAATGGAGAGAAACTGACAATCATGTTTATCTTACTGGCGGTGCCGAATTTGTGTTTGACGGCGAGATACCGCTTCCTTGATAAGGTCTGCGGATATAAGCATAAATCAGATTAGGTGAGTTTTTTAAAGACAAAAGATTGTATCAGGAATTTTTAGAAACAGGCAGAGGCCGGAATTAGGAACAGTCACAACATAGAAAAGAAAATAACTTAAACATCAATAAAAATAAATATGGCATTAATAAACGAACATTATCTAAAACTGACAAAAAACTATCTGTTTGCCGACATTGCGAAAAAGGTGAATGCCTTTAAGGTGTCGCATCAGAAGGCCAACGTGATAAGCCTTGGCATCGGCGACGTTACGCGTCCGCTGTGTCCTGCTGTTATCAAGGCCATGCACAAGGCCGTTGACGAGATGAGCACCAGGGAAGGCTTTCACGGATACGGTCCTGAACAGGGATACATGTTCCTGCGTGAGGCTATCGTGAAGAACGACTATCTTTCGCGCGGCATACATATCGACCCGAGTGAGGTGTTCGTCAACGACGGTGCAAAGAGCGACACGGGCAACATTGGCGAGCTGGTGCGCTGGGACAACAACTTCGGCGTTACCGATCCGGTATATCCCGTATATGTCGACTCTAACGTGATGTGCGGCAGGGCTGGTGCGCTTGTTGACGGCAAGTGGAGCAACGTTACCTACATACCATGCACGGAAGAGAACAACTTTGTGCCACAGATACCCGACCAGCGTGTCGACATAATATACCTGTGTTATCCGAACAACCCTACGGGAACCGTTATAACGAAGGAAGAGCTGCGCAAGTGGGTGAACTATGCGCTGAAAAACGACACTCTGATATTCTATGACGCTGCATACGAGGCTTATATTCAGGACGACGACATTCCCCATTCGATTTATGAGATAAAAGGGGCGCGCAAGGTTGCTATAGAGTTCAGAAGTTTCTCGAAGACGGCAGGATTCACCGGCGTTAGATGCGGCTATACGGTTGTGCCCAAGGAACTTACGGCTGCCAGCATAGACGGCAAGGAGCGCTATCCGCTGAATCCGATGTGGTATCGCAGGCAGTGCACCAAGTTTAACGGCACAAGCTATATAAGCCAGCGCGCAGCCGAGGCTATATATACCCCCGAAGGCAAGGAGCAGGTAAGGGAGACTATAAAATACTATATGGACAACGCCAAGATAATGCGCGAGACGCTGACATCTTTAGGACTGAAGGTGTATGGCGGCGTAAACGCTCCGTATCTCTGGGTGAAGACTCCGGGCAACATTGACAGCTGGAAGTTCTTTGAGCAGATGCTCTATGGAGCGCAGGTGGTATGCACGCCGGGTGTAGGCTTCGGGCCGAGCGGCGAAGGCTTCGTAAGGCTTACGGCCTTCGGTGAGCGTGAAGACTGCAAGGAGGCCATGCGCCGCATAAGTCTGTGGATGCAGAAGTAGAATGCGGCAGGGCGCCGGGCCGTAAGGTTTCTGCTTGACGGGCGTAAGTACACACCGGGCGACGTGGCGTCATTGACATGTGGGTGAGTGGTGGCGTGTGGCGCATGCTATGCCAATTTAAGTCTGCGAAAGACTTACTTTGTATTATAAATTGCGCTATGAATGTAAAAAAAAGCAACATTTATCTTATAAAAAGGTGTCATAATGAAATTTAGCATTATCTTTGCATATGTTTTCAGATAAAGAATAGGCATAAGTATAATAAATAAAACTTTTTAACAATGACAAACTTAAGATTTCAGGTTGTTGAAGAGGCTTTCAAGAAAAAGCCGCTGGAAGTAATGGTTCCGCTGGAACGCCCGTCAGAATACTTCGGCAAGTATGTCTTCAATAGGGCAAAGATGTATAAGTACCTGCCTGCAGATGTATATGACAAACTCATTGATGTCATTGACAACGGTTCGCGACTCGACCGCTCTATAGCCGATGCAGTGGCTGCCGGCATGAAGCAGTGGGCCGAGGAGAACGGCGTTACACACTACACTCACTGGTTTCAGCCGCTTACAGAAGGCACTGCCGAGAAGCACGACGCCTTCATAGAGCACGACGGCAAGGGCGGCATGATAGAGGAGTTCTCGGGCAAGCTGCTCGTACAGCAGGAGCCTGACGCAAGCTCGTTCCCCAACGGCGGTATCAGAAACACCTTCGAGGCACGCGGATATTCAGCCTGGGATCCCACATCACCCGTGTTCATCATGGACGACACGCTGTGTATTCCTACTATCTTCATCTCTTACACCGGCGAGGCTCTCGACTACAAGGCTCCGCTGCTGCGTGCCCTTCACGCTGTGAACACTGCCGCAACTGAGGTTTGTCATTATTTCGATCAGAGAGTAAAAAAGGTTACATGCAACCTTGGATGGGAGCAGGAGTATTTCCTCGTTGACGAGGGACTCTACAGCGCACGTCCTGACCTGATGCTTACAGGACGCACCCTGATGGGCCACGACTCTGCCAAGAACCAGCAGATGGACGACCACTACTTTGGCACCATCCCCGACCGCGTACAGGCCTTCATGAAAGACCTTGAGGTGCAGGCTCTCGAGCTGTCGATCCCCTGTAAGACACGCCATAACGAGGTTGCCCCCAACCAGTTTGAGATAGCTCCTATATTCGAGGAGACCAACCTGGCCATCGACCACAACATGCTGCTCATGTCGCTCATGAAGAAAGTGGCACGCAAGCACGGCTTCCGCGTACTGCTGCATGAGAAGCCCTTCGCAGGCATCAACGGTTCGGGCAAGCACAACAACTGGAGCTTGTCTACCGACACCGGCGTGCTGCTGCATGCACCGGGCAAGACTCCTGAAGACAACCTGCGCTTCGTTACCTTCATCGTTGAGACTCTCATGGGCGTATACAGACACAACGGACTGCTCAAGGCTTCTATCATGAGCGCTACCAACGCCCATCGTCTGGGAGCCAACGAGGCACCTCCGGCAATCATATCTTCGTTCCTCGGCAAGCAGCTGTCAGAACTGCTCGACCATATAGAGAACAGCAACAGCAAGGACCTGTTCAACGTGGCAGGCAAGCAGGGCATGACGCTCGACATACCTGAGATACCCGAACTGCTCATAGATAACACCGACCGCAACCGTACAAGTCCGTTTGCCTTTACAGGTAACCGCTTCGAGTTCCGTGCCGTGGGCAGCGAGGCCAACTGTGCTTCGGCCATGATAGCCCTCAACACAGCCGTGGCTGAGGCTCTGACCGACTTCAAGAAACGCGTTGACGCCCTCATCGAGAAGGGACAAGACCAGACAAGCGCCATCATCGACGTGCTGCGCGAGGACATCAAGACCTGCAAGCCCATACGCTTCGACGGAAACGGATATTCTGACGAGTGGGTTGAGGAGGCCAAGCGCCGCGGACTCGACTGCGAGACAAGCTGTCCGCTTATCTTCGACAACTACCTGAGCAAGGAGTCGATAAAGATGTTTGAAGACATGAACGTGATGAGCGAGAAAGAGCTTGCTGCCCGCAACGAGGTTAAATGGGACACCTACACCAAGCGCATACAGATTGAGGCACGTGTAATGGGCGACCTGTCGATGAACCACATCATACCTGTGGCAACCCACTATCAGAGCCAGCTGGCCAAGAACGTTCAGAACATGCTGCAGATATTCTCTAAGGAGAAGGTTGAGAAGCTCTGCTCGCGCAACATCAAGATTATTGAGGAAATTGCCGAGCGCACGCAGATAATAGAGAACGGCGTTGACGAGCTTATCAACGCGCGCAAGGTGGCCAACAAGATTGAGAGCGAGCGCGAGAAAGCCATTGCATATCACGACACGGTGGCTCCAAAGATGGAGGAGATACGCTACCACATTGACAAGCTCGAGCTTATCGTTGCCGACGAACTCTGGACTCTGCCTAAGTATCGTGAGCTGCTCTTCATAAGATAATAGCCAGACATTATCAATATAAAGACTGACGGCAGTGGGGCTGATGTGCCCCGTGTGTGCCGCCGAACATATAATTTTAACGTGACAATCTATTTCTTTTATTGATTGTTTTAAGTTAACTGACGGGAAGTCTCTGTGAAGAGGCCTCCCGTTTTATTTTGTGTTTTATCATGTTTTCCGTCCAGCTCATGGGCTTTGTTACGTGGTAAAAACTTATGACAAAAATATTTTCCGTTCTGGAAAATTAAAATATAACGGATGTTAATTTTATTGGATAAAAATGTTGCATGGTTAACATACATTTACTTTTATCATACTATTAAAGGAATAAAAGCATGGTTTTTTGAGTCTGAAAGCATGCTTTACGGACGAAAAGCGGGCATGTTTTGCAGCGTAAGTGGCCCACTTTTGCACCGTAAACGGCAGAGTAATATTTTTTAACCATTGCAGTTTTGTCTCTTCGTAAGCATAAAGTGCTGATAATAAGGAAGATGACAAAACTGCAATGTTTTTCGTGTTTTTTGCTCCAAACTATGGCTTTGCCACGGGCATCGCCGTTCTGAGAGCGTCAAACGGACGGAATTTATCCGATTATTTTACAAAACGGCATTCCGGGCAGCATGGCCTTTTGCTGCCGCCGGGTGCATCGGCTCTGTCCCGGCGTCATGCATACGAGTGCATTCCGCCGAGAAAATAGTTCACGCCGAAGTATGTCATCAGTATTGTGGCAAAAGCCGCCACCATAAACACGTGCCACGGCATGGGCCTGCGCATCATCGGGAGCGACGTCCCGTGTGCAGCCGCGGCATACACCATGAAGGTTATCAGCGCCCACACCTCCTTGGCGTCCCAGCTCCAGTAGGTGCCCCACGACACGTTGGCCCACACCGCACCTACGAATATGCCCACGGCCAGGGCCGCCATGGCAGGATAGTAGAACAGCTGCGACAGGGCGCGCAGGGCTGCAAGCTGAGCGGCGAGCCCCTCTGCACGACTGCCCCTCATGGCACGCAGCAGCAGGGCCGTGATGCCGCAGATGAAGGTGAGCGAGAGCAGGGCGAAAGCCGTCATTATCACCGACACGTGGATGCTGAGCAGGGGCGACTGCAGCACCGGCATGATGTGGGTTATCTGCGGATCCATCTGGCTTATGTGCGACACGAGCAGGAAGAAGCCCGACATGATGAAGCCGAAGGTGAGCACTATGGCGAAGCGGCGGCACAGCAGCAGCGACGCAGCCATGATTATCCATGCCATGAGCAGCATCGTCTCGTAGCCGTTTGCCATGGGTGCGGTGCCCCTTATCAGCCAGCGCAGAGCCACGCAGAGAGTGAGCGCCGCGAAAGAAAGCAGCATGACAGCTACTGCAATTTTCATTAGCATGCTGCCGCGCAAGGTGCGCCTTGTGGGACGTGTCATAAGCCAGAGAACGGCAAACAGCGTGGCGAAGCCCATGCCGAGGTTGAGCATGAAGAGAATGGTGGCAAAGGGCACGGCGTTATACAGCCGTTCGGCCCGCGTCTGCATGCCCGAAGGCAGCGAGCTGCCGGCGTTTTTGTGCTGATAGCGCAGCATCTTGTCGGCAATGTTGCCCACAGAAGCCATGTTGCCTGCCAGAGCCTCCTGATATATCAGCGAAAATACGTTCTGCATATACTGTCTGTCGGCCGGGGCTACGGCAGAGTCGGGCATGATGTCTGTTGGGGCATACCATGTGGTGTTGCCGTTGACGGTATACGGAAACACCTTCAGCAGCTTGCCGCGCCGCAAGTCCATCACGAGCTGTATGCGCGCGTCTACGTCGGCCACCTGGCGGTGAAACTCGTCGTCGTGCCCGTTGTAGTATTCGTTCAGGTAGGGGCCAATGATGTATCCGCCCATCATGTCGTTGAAGAAGGTGTTTATGGTGCAGTGGCGGGGCAGCTGCAGCCTGTCGCGCAGGGCGCCGTCCTTCAGTCTGAGCAGCGGCTCGCGGTTCCACTCGTCGGGCCACATAACGAAGCCCATCAGCACCTGTTCTGCCGTGTAGCCGCCGTAGCTTGCGCTGCCGCACAGTTTCTTCGTGAAGTCTATGGCGAGAGTCTGCAGCGGGCATACGCGGTTGCTGTAAAGAACATACAGCCGTCCGAACTTGTCGGCCGTCTCCTTGGGCAAAGTCGTTGCTCCGTGAGTCATTAATGTAGTGGCGACAAGCAGCGCAAAGGTCATCATTCCCTTTCTCACTATGTCGCTGCGCAGCAGGCGGCGGTAAGGCCCCTTGGGGTTGATGAGCATCCATATCATGGCAATAAAGAGCAGGGCGTAGCCGCAGTAGGTTACGGGTATGCCCCACGGGTCGCGGTTGACCGAGAGCACGCTGCCGCGCATGTCGGGGTCGTAAGACATCTGATAGAGCCTTACAGACTTGTAGCTGAATATGTTGTTCATCGACACAAGTGCCTCTGTGGTCTTGTCGCCGTCTGTTACGGTGAGCCTTGTTACATAGTCGGCCGCGGCTTTTGTGCCGTCGTGGTAGTGTATGTCGAACGACTTCAGCCTTAGCTTGAACGGCAGTTTGTGCCGTATGTCGCCGTCTTTCGTGCTGACCACATACGTGTCGGTTGTCTCGCCGAGCCGCAGTCTGACCGTGCCTTGCGATGCCGACACGTGGGTGAGCAGGGCGCCGAGCAGTATCACGACGAACGAGCCGTGGAGCAGCTGCACCGACGCGCGCCTTATGCGCCTCTTCACGATATACGCCACGCCTGTTGCTGCCAGCAGTGCCCACATGGCGGCAAACCACCATGAGCCGTATATGGTGTCGGCAACATAGTCGCTGCCCATGTATTTCTCTGTTATCGTGGCCGCAGCCATTATCGTTATGATGCTCACGTAAAGAGCAAGGAGGGAACGGGAAAGGGTCATGTGTTTTTAGGAGTTAAAGGAGTTAGAAGTAGTTATCGCCAACAAGTTGGCTAGGAGTTAAAGTCAATAGCCTTGTTGCTTCTTATCAACCACTACGTATTTGGATTTTTCACTTTTGTAAGACGGGAGTTAGAGTAGTTAAAGGAGTTAAAGTTAATAGCATTGCTCTTTAGGAGTCAAAGCAAAAATATTTATTGAATTACTTATTCACAATATTCAAAAGGAGTAAAGCCACAAGACATATGACTTTAACTCCTTTAACTACTCTAACTCCTTTAACTACAAAAAATCATATCGCCTGCAGGAACTTTACCACGGCGTCGCGGTCGGCTTTGCTGAGGTTATAGAACTTTGCTGCCGAGGCGTATGCGTCGCTCTCCTTGCTGTAGGCATGCCACATTATTGCCTCTATCTCGTTGCGTGCGCGGCAGTCGTGCAGACGGTCTTGTGCGCCGGTGTTAATCAGTGACAGACCGCGGCCCCACATCGGTGTGGTGCGGCACCATGAACCGTGAATGTCGTTGATCATGTGCAGACGGTGCTGCACAAAGTCAGAGTAAGGATAAATCTTCTGACGTGGATACTTAGGCAGCGGCTTGCCCTTTATCACGTCGGGCGTCCAGTAGTTGTCGTCGCCCGTTGTCCACGACGGACGGTGGCATGTGGCGCAGCCCATTTCCATAAACAGCTTCTTGCCGCGCTGCACATCTGGGTCGTTAAGGTTGCGGGCGCGAGGTATGGCCAGTCCGCGGTGCCACACCATGAAGGCGTAGAAGTTGTCGTTGCTCATCTCCGGCTCAAAGTTGTGCCACTGGTTGTCAAACTGGTTGGTACTTGGCGACAGCAGATTCTTCACGGCGTCGGCAATGCCGCTGTCAGTTCCGTCGGCATAATACGGCGACGTAGGGTCGTTCTTTATCGCAGCTATCACGTCCTGGTTCTTTGACATCGCCAAGGCCCATGCGTCGGTGGTGTAGAGCTTCGGGCGGTCAGGACGGCTCACGTTCGGAATGTTCCACATGGCGTTGGCTCCGGCGCCGTCCTGCAGACTGGCACGTGTCAGCGCATAGGTGTAGCGCTTTATCATCCCCGTGACGGGAGTGCCGTCGGCCAGCGCGCCCGGCGAAGTCCAGTTGGTGTAGTAGGCCGTAGATGCCCAGTCGTTGGCGGCCTTGTCCCACATGGCAGGGTTGAGCTCTATGTATTTAGCCTCCTCCTGATACTGCTTCTTGAGCGAGTCCTCGGGTATGGCGTCAATGAGTCCCGTGCCCATTATGCCTATTGTAGATTCCAGGCGCACGGCAATGTTGGTAGGCTTAGGGTCGGTGTTGAATGCATCCTGCGAAATGGTCACTTCGGGATATATGAGCTGATATTTCTCCCCGTCGGGAAACTCCGTTGCCGACAGTCCGCTCGGCATCGTACCTTCCACGGTTTTCCATGTCATGCTGATTTTGTCCTCGTCAACGGGCGGAAGAAACGGCGACACGGCCTGTGTCTGCGGCATGCCCGTTACCTCGCTGATGTAGGGGCCGTCGTTGCTGTTGGCTCCGTCTTCGGGATGATATATCACGAGCAGATAGCCGTTGCCGAAGCCGGCCTTGTACGACTCCTGTCGCTTGCCGTGTCCGTAGCCCGGATGGCAGTCGATGCACGACTTTCTGACCGATGCCGGCCCTAGGCCGTTGAACGGCGGAGTGCTCGTGTTGAAGTTGCGCTCAAAGAGCACCTCGCCGAGATGAAACTCACTTAGCAGTCCCATTTCGTCTACTATAGGGGCGTCGTCTTCATAGCAGCCTGCGCCTACGTTTTCGGTAGTGCCGAGCTTGCCGCCCGGATACCATTCGTCGGCCGAGAAGTTGCCCACATCCTGTCCGACATACTCAATGTCGCCCGTGTTCTCCGGCAGACGCTCATCGTCAGTGCAGGCCTGAAACGACAGGCAGGCACACGCCGCGAGGGCGGCAAAATGACAGTTTCTGATACTTATAAATTTCATAATATGCTGTTTTAAAATTATTTTGTCTTTGCTTTCTTTATCGGTTCAGCGATTGCTCTTGCCTTTCAGGCGTAAAGTTACGCCACGCAGACCGTGTGACGGCTTGCCGTGGCATAACTTCTAATAACCTTTAAAAAGTATTGTCAGTTGGCTGCAATCCATGTTGATGCTGCCGTCAGGCTTGCGTCGAGCGCTTCTATGGCAGCTATGGCGTCGGCCACACACTGAGCTTTGGGATTGTCAACAAAGGCAGTGCCGCTGTTCTGACATGCCGTAAGCTTATCGAGAGAGTTCTTTATGTTTGTCTCAACCGTGGCGGCAAGTTCCGGGTTATACTTTTTCAAGTACGCCATGATCGACTTGCTCTCGTTGCGGTTGCCCTCAACGCCGCCGTATATGCTGTTCTCTATGCTTATGATGTTGTCGTAGAAGTCATAGAAGGAGCGCTTGCTGTAAGGCGACTCAATGTAGTTGGGGTCTTCGCCGCTGTAGGCAAGTCCCATCTTCTGTGAGTACACTTCCTTTGCAATATTCTCGCATCCGCTCAGCAGGATGGTGCTTGCCACCTCGCGCCACATGGCATAAGTGCTTCCGGCCTGACCGGCGTTGAGCATGTTTGTGCCATAAGAGTTGTTGCCGCTGCCCACGGTACAAGGCAGTTCACACTCGTCTACGACACGTGTGCGCTGCTCTTCGGGTGCGTCGGCGTTCCATGATACGTTGAGCTGATAGCAGCGGTCGCGCAGGTCGCCGGCTACGGCTGTGGCATAAATCAGTTCTTCAAGACCTGTAACGTTTGTTGCCACCTTAACAAAATCAGGGTCGTCTTCAACGCCGCGCAGCTTCTCTATCTTGCGGTTGGCGCCGTCGCGGAAGATGATAAACTCAATGCCGTGGAATCCCAGCAGCTCCTGTCCCAGCTTGTTGGCTGCATAGGATATGCCGTCTTCGCCGTCCATGTTGGCCACTTTGTCGGTGTTCTTCAGCTCTGTGGCCAGTCCTTCCAGGTCGAGCGGCCATGTGTCGATGTGCGGGTCGATACCGAAGTCGGTTGCTGCGCCGAACAGGAATGCCTCGCTCTTTTCCCAATAGGTGCGCGCACTCAGGAATGTGGCGCAGATGTTGTCAATTTCAGTCTGCGTAACCGAGTTCGGGTCTGTCTTAAACTTCTCCTTAACGGCATACAGCTGTTCGTAAAGACTGTTTGTCTCGGCAGCCAGACTTCCGTAGGTTGAATATACAACGTCGTTTACATACACGCCTGCCGCCTCTTTCAGAAAGGCTTCTTTCTCTGTCAGTGTGCTGCCGTCGTCGATGTCGTCATCGTCGCTGCATGACGAAAAACCAAACATTACTGCTGCTCCGAGCATGAGTGCAAGGGGCAATTTAAAGATTTTTTCCATAGCTTACTATGTTTTTATATTAATACTTGTATCGTTTCTTCTATACATTCAGAGTCTCCGGCTTCGTCGTCTTACAGGAAGAATCCCTGATATGCCACGCCTATCGACACCGAAGGCTCGTCGTTGTATTTTGATTTGAGGAATCTCTTTGAGTATTCGCCCTTCACGACAATCTGCGGAACGGGGTAGTAGTTGAGGCCTACGGCCATGCGGTTGCGGTCGGTATATTCGTAGTCGGCCTGGTCGGCGGCAGGAATGTATGAGTCGTAGTACTCATATCTGCCAAAGGCATACAGCTTTTGGTTCTTGTTTCTTAGCTTGGGTATCTGTGAGAAAATGTCGTATCCGGCCTCGATGCCTGCTGCTACGGCATTCTTGCCTACGGGCGACTTCTTATAAGGCGCGCCGCTCGACACGAGGTTGCGCTTTATGGCGCTTATCTTCGATGCGTCGCTCACGTATCCGTAGTCGGCGTTGCCTCTTACAATCCAGTTGTGGCCTGAGTAGGTGAAATCGAAAGCTCCGATATATACGCTGCCCTTAACCTTGTCGTTGGCCTTGCCTTCGCCTTCCATGTCGTGCGGATAGGTGTTGTGCATCGACTGTCCGTAGTATCCGCTAAGACCGATGCGCAGGCCCGGAATGGTGTAGTTGTCTATGCGTGCGGCAAAGCCATACTTGTTGGCCACCTTAAATTCGAATGGCGAACCGGCACCGTTCTGCACCCAGTTGTCGCGGTCGAACATGAAGGCGTCGAGTCCGGCGATGAACTGCAGCTCATAACGGAAGTCGCCCGAGCGGCCCCAAAAGCTGATGCCTGTGTCGTGCCATGTGCATGGAAGAATGGTAGATTCGCCTTCGGGGCGGTAGACTGTAAAGAAGTTTAGCGGCTCATGATTGGCGTTGGTGAGGCCTACGGGCACTACTATGTGTCCGATACGGATATTTGCCCAGCGTGCGAACGACTTCTGAATCCAGAACTGCTCCAGCTCCACCTCGCCGCCTTTCTCGGTTTCCTGTTCCCATTCGCCGGCCTCTTCAAACTCTTTCTCAACGGCACCGCCTGCTCCGCCGTGCTCAAACTCAATCTCGCTCGACATGCTCCAGCCCTTTCCGAAGTCGTAGCTTATGTATATCACGGCATGCGGAATGTCGAAGCGTCCGTGGCTCGGATCGTTCTTATACTGGCTTGCGTTAGAATAACGATAAACGTTGTCGCTGTAGAAGTTGCGTGTCAGTGCCACCTCGCCATATCCGCCGATGCTCAGGCGGTTGCCCTTTGCGTGCTGATACACGCTGTCGGCAGCCGAATGTTGTGCCTGCATCTGTGCGGAAGTGAACAGAATGGCTGCGGCACATGTCAGAAAAGTTTTTCCCGTTAAGTTCATTTATGTCTTATTTTTTGATTTTTCGATGCAAAGGTAATGGCTTGTAAAAATGTTTACAATACTTAAAAATCGGTAAAATAAGATTAAATGAATGTGCGTCTCTAATCACCAAAAAGGGTGATGGCCGGCCTGTTTTCACGTTTTGCACGGCACGATGAGCCATGTTTGGCAGCGTTAAGTGTGCTGGGGTGTGAAAACAGAGCGCCGCATATACCTATTTGCAGGTATATGCGGCGCTAATAATAAATGGGTATGCTGTCAGCGTTGCTATGGCTTAGGCATTGCTTGTCAGAGCATTACAGCTGTTTCTCGAGCCATGCAATGATGCCGTCGCAGGCATCTTCTATAAGGTCGAGAGCCAGCTCGAAGTCGGCATCGCCTCCGTAATAGGGGTCGGGCACGGTGTCGTATTGCGGATGACGGCTCATGAAGTCGGCCGTACACATTATCTTATTGCGGTCGGCATCGTTGCGTGCCACGCAGTTAAGGTCGGCCACATTCTGATGATCCATCGCGAAGACATAGTCGAAGCGGCTGAAGTCGGCAGGCTTAATCTGTCTTGCCCTGCTGCTCAGGTCGTATCCGCGGCTTGCTCCGTGCGTTCTCATGCGGCGGTCGGGCAGCTGCCCTTCGTGCCATGAACCGATGCCGGCAGAGTCTACCTCAATGCGTCCTGCCAGGCGCTTGTTGTCTTCGAGCTTATATTTCAGTATTGCCTCGGCAGCCGGAGAGCGGCATATATTGCCGAGACACACAAAGAGAAGAGACTTCTTGTCAACTGGTTTCATAATCAGAAAATAATCTTTGTTGTTGTATAGTGATGAAGATGGGCCGCGCGTGGATTATTTGTCAACCACCGGGCGGCGCTTTACTACTGCCGGATTGCCTGCCGCGAGCGAGTCGTCGGGTATGTCTTTAGTAACCACGCTGCCGGCAGCAATGATGCATCGCTTGCCAATTGTTACGCCCGGACACACGATAACACTGCCGCAGAGCCATGTGTCCTCGCCTATGGTTACAGGATAAGCCGTCTCTATCGTACCGCGGCGCGGCACGTAGTCCATCGGATGTTGCGGCGTGTATATCTGGCAGTTGGGGCCTATAAGCACGTTGTCGCCTATGGTAATGCGGCCTCCGTCGAGCATCACGCAGTTGTAGTTTACGAACACGTTGCGCCCCATGGTTATGCCGTTGCCGTGGTCGCAGTGGAACGGCGGGCACACCACGCTGTCCTCCGGTATGCCGGGTATGAGGTCTTCAATCATATCACGGTAGCAGTCGTCTGTTATGGTGACTGTCTGCAGCCTGGCACACAGCTTCTTTGCGTGGTCAAGACTCTTGAATATCTCCGGGTCGGAGAAGTTGTAGAGCTGGCTGCTGCGCATTTTCTCAAATTCGGTCATGTGTCTTGTTGATATTTTGTTATAATGGAATATTCACTTTCTTGCCGTCCTTCTTTACTATAACGGCCGGATTGCCCACCACGGTGCAGTTGTCGGGCACATCCTTATATATAACTGTGGCGGCGCCAATCCTGACGTTGTTGCCTATCCTTACCTTGCCGAACACCATCGAACCTGTGTATATGCTCACGTTGTCGCCTATGGTGGGGCGTCCGTCCTTGCCGTTGCCGAGCGTAACGAGGTGCAGACAATAGAAGTTGCGGCCTATGCTGTCGGCGTTGAGATAGGTCGAATAAGAATGCTCTAGATGGCATCCTTCGCCTATCGACGGGCACGTTATGTGGAGCGACTTGTCCTCGGGCATGAGCCACTTGATGAACACGGAGCGGTATTCGCCAAGGCGATAATAGAACAGGTTGCGGAACACCTTCTGCCGTGTGCACACCTTAATAAAGGTAAGTATGCCGCCCTTGCCTTCTCCGTAAGGCTCAAGGTCGGCGTCAATGGTCTTCCTGAAGCGCAGATATAGCAGTATGTGCGGCAACATTCTCAACGTTGAGGCCGAGAGCAGGGCGCATTGTGTGTAAGGGTTCATGATGTTTCAGGTTGATGTTTTTATAACTTTTTATGCCGTCATGCCGGCTTATTTGTATGCCTGCATTGCAGACGCGGGGCTATTTTCGTCCGAAGTCGGCCGGAATGTCTCCCCATTTGCGCGTGTCCCACTGTATGAGTTCCGTGCGGAACATGTGCGTGCGCAGCCAGTTTTCGGCTCTTGCTATGACGTTATACAGCTGTGCGGTCTTGGCCGTGCGCTCCAGTTTTGTCTTGCACTGCATCTTCCTTACCCATGTTATGGCTGTGAAGCTGTCGCTGTATATGGTCTTCTTGATGCCTTTCTGCTCCATAAGCGCCAGTGCATGCACGATGGCAAGGAATTCGCCAATGTTGTTTGTTCCGAACACCGGACCGTAATGAAACACCACAGCGCCCGTAGTAAGGTCGATGCCCCTGTACTCCATCTGTCCCGGATTGCCGCTGCACGCCGCGTCAACAGCCCATGCGTCAGCCTTAACTTCCAAAGGAAGAGGCAGTACTGTGTCATTACGATAATCTGGAGGATTGCAATTTGTTAATTCATAATTCATAATTCACAATTCATAATTGGGAAAACATCATTGCAATTCATAATTCATAATTCACAATTCATAATTGGGAAAAATATAATCGCAATTCATAATTGGAGTTACAATTATTCTGTTCATCGTTAAGCGGATTGAACATGGATATTCATAAATTTGTGAATAAGAATTATATAGAGCAGATTTTTCCTTACTGAAAAAGGAAGTTATTTTGTGATAATCATATTTATAATTCTAAATTCTCAATTCTTAATTCTAACTGTATCGCTGTTCTCTTTTGATTTCTTCACTATTGAGGTCAGTATCTTAAGCAATTCAACGCAATCGGCGAGCATACTTTCTGCCTGAGAAGATGAAATGTAGTCAGAATCACGCAGCAGCTCTATCCAATATTCTGTTTCACTTGCTTCTTTCAGTGCTACATTCAGTTTCGTTATGAAGTCGGGACGAGTCTGGGCTCTCAATGCCTCACGGACATTGGCACCTATACTCGTTCCGCTCCTCAACAATTGCTTGCCGATAATGTAATTGCCGTCACGACTGCACAAGTACTTATACAGCCTTACGCAGCGCAAGCTGAAAGCATAGCTTTTCTGCACAACGACATTATCGTCTTTACTTCTCAATGATTAGATATTAATCAATCGTCATTACTCACAAACCCAATTATGTATCAGGTTTAATTACTCACCAACTCAACATCGGATAATTTTTGAAAAGATACCTTTTCTCAACCAACCCAATTATGAATTATGAATTGTGAATTATGAATTAAAAAGAACTACATACGTTCCGGCATTTCGATTCCGAGCAGGCGCATGCCGTTCTTCAGAGTCTTGGCCACGTTCTTGGCGATGAGCAGGCGCAGAGCCTTCTCGTCGTCAGTGTCGGCACCGAGGATGCTGAAGTCATGATAGAACTGGTTGAACTCCTTGGTCAGCTCGTAGCAGTAGTTGGCTATGCCGCTCGGGCTGTAGTCGATGCCGGCCTGGCGCACGGCAGCCTCATATTCGTTCATCTTCTGTATCAGTTCTGTCTCCTTGACGCTCAGGTTTACGTTGCCGCTGAATGCCTCGGGCACTGCTATGCCCTGAGCCTCGGCCTTGCGCAGGATGCTGCGTATGCGGGCGTAAGTGTACTGAATGAACGGACCTGTGTTGCCGTTGAAGTCGATTGACTCTTCTGGATTGAACAGCATGTTCTTGCGGGCGTCAACCTTCAGGATGAAGTATTTGAGCGCACCCATACCTACCATGCGCGAAACCTCGGCACGCTCCTCGTCGCTCATGTCGGCAAACTTGCCCAGCTCCTCGCTTGTGCGGCGTGCGTCGTCTATCATCGCTGCTATAAGGTCGTCGGCGTCAACCACCGTTCCCTCGCGGCTCTTCATCTTGCCGTTAGGCAGCTCTACCATACCGTAAGAGAAGTGGACAAGCTCCTTGCCCCACTTGAAGCCGAGGCGGTCGAGCAATATTGACAGCACCTGGAAGTGATAGTTCTGCTCGTTGCCCACAACATAAATCATCTTGTCGATAGGATAGTCGTTGAAGCGCATCTCTGCCGTACCGATGTCCTGAGTCATATACACCGATGTGCCGTCAGAGCGGAGCAGCAGTTTCTGGTCGAGGCCCTCGTCAGAGAGGTCAGCCCATACGCTGTTGTCGTCCTTGCGGAAGAAGAGTCCCTTCTCGAGTCCTTCCTCCACCTTTGCCTTTCCCTTCAGATAAGTCTGCGACTCATAGTATATCTTGTCGAAGCCTACGCCCAGAGCCTTGTAAGTCTCGTCGAATCCGGCGTAAACCCATGAGTTCATCTTCTCCCACAGTGCGCGCACCTCGGGGTCGTTGGCTTCCCATTTCACGAGCATGTCGTGAGCCTCCTTTATCAGCGGAGCCTCGTCCTTTGCCTTCTTCTCAGCCTCTTCGTCGGTCATGCCCTCAGCCTTAAACTTAGCCTCAAGCTCCTTAACCTCCTCGCGGTAGTGCTTGTCGAAGGCCACATAGTAGTCGCCAATCAGGTGGTCGCCCTTCTTGCCGCTTGTCTCGGGTGTCTCGCCGTTGCCCCATTTCAGCCATGCCAGCATCGACTTGCAGATATGTATTCCGCGGTCGTTCACAATGTTGGTCTTAACAACGCGGTTGCCGTTAGCCTCCATAATCTGCGCAAGGCTCCATCCAAGCAGGTTGTTGCGCACATGGCCCAGGTGGAGCGGCTTGTTGGTGTTGGGCGATGAATACTCTATCATCACCAGCGGAGCGTCGGCTCCTGCCTTGCGCTCGCCGTAGTGCTCGTCGGCATTGATGGCGTTGAGCAGCTTGATCCACGACTGCTGTGCCAGCACGAGGTTAAGGAATCCCTTAACCACGTTGAATCGCTCAACGTGCTCGCAGTTCTCAACCAGCCAGTTGCCTATGGCCTCGGCCGTAGCTTCGGGCTTCTGTCTTGATATTTTCAAGAATGGAAAAACCACCAGGGTAAGGCTACCCTCAAACTCGCGTTTTGTCTTTTGCAGCTGAACCATGTTCTCTGTGATGTCGGCTCCGTAAAGCTCCTTCACGGCCTTTATCACGCTGCTGCTAATCTCACCTGCTATATTCATTTCTTTAGTTTGTTATTTCTCTTTCATCTTTTTGCTTTGCAAAGGTAAGCAATTTGTTTGAAAATAAGAACTATACGCGGCATGAACAATAAAAAATAAGGGTAAACCGTTTGCCGCGTGAGCCGAAATCTGCCGCACGGCATACAAAATACGCTCTGATGTTGCCGCCGGCCGTGGCGTTCGGGCGTCAGGGCGCAGGCCGGTTATGCGCCTGTGGTTATGCTGCGGCTTGATGTGATATGTAAAATAATTTTACCGTTCGCCGTCCGTTTGACGCTCTCAGAGCAGCGGTGCTCTCCGCTGCAGCGTGGTTTTGCCGTAAAAATAGCGAAAAATGAACGTTTTGTGTAATGTGTTGATATGCCGTGATTTACGCCGGTTGCGTGCCGCTTTGCGGTTTTTTGCTTGCCGTTATACGGCTGTTTGCGCTGCAAAAGGTGCCCTTTTACAGTGCGAAAACATGCCTTTTGCATGCTGAAAGGTATGCTTTTGCTGCCGAAATCATAAGTTTCGGCGGCTAAAAACTGTCGGAAAGTAAAGAAAAGTTAATTTATTGCATGGTATAACGTATGCCTGTTAACATACATTATACTTTGTTTTTCTGGATTGAAAAATAATTTTGTCCTGACTTTTTACCGTTTCCCGTATGCCTTAATCTCCGCTCATGGCATGCAGGATAGCCCATATAACACTTTCTGTGAGTCATATTTCCAACGCGTGTCATGGCCATTGGCATACCGTGAAGCCATATCGTGGCGGATGGTATGGCTTAAAACTCCTCACAGTCGAGACACTCTCTTATTATGTCCATGTCGAAGCCGCGGCCCATGGCAAACCTTATCAGTTTGGCGTTAAGCTCATATTCGCTTGCCGCCTTTATCGTCTTGCGCTTGCTCTGCAGCAGGGGGCGCAGCACGGCGATGTATTCTTCGGCGTCAACCTCACCGAGCGCGCCTGATATTATGTCGCGTGGTATGCGCTTCATCATCAGCGCCTGTTCCACCTTTCGGCGTCCCCATTTGTTGTATCGTATCTTGTCGCGCACGAAGAAGCGGCAGTAGCGCTCCTCGTCGATATACTTTTCGTCAACAAGCCGCTGCATTATGCGTTCCTGCATGTCGTCGGGCAGCTGCCAGCGCGCCATCTTCTCGCTCATCTCGTGGCGGCAGTGCTCGGCTGCGGCGCACATGGCCGACAGCTTGAAGAATGCCTCCTGTTCTGTCATCTGTTTCATCTTTTTGTCATGTTGTGCCGGCACTGCCGGCTATGTGTATGTTGCCGTGTTGTCTGTTTGCTCTGTTTTGTCGTTATGCCTTTACGCCCTTTGCCATGCGTTGCTTGCCGAACATGTCGCTGCGCAGCTCTACTGCCGTCATGCCTTCGGCTCGCATCATATGGCAAGTGTCGTCGGCATATATCGGGTTAATCTCAAAATACAGCCGTCCGCCCTTGCTAAGCGTCTGCACCGCAAGGCGCGTTATGGCGCGGTAGAACAGCAGCGGGTCGGCGTCGGGCACGAATAGGGCCGTGTGAGGCTCATGTTCCAGCACGTTGACGGCCATGTCCTTCTTCTCTTTTTCGCAGATATATGGCGGATTGCTCACTATCACTTCCCATTCGCCTTCAGGCTTTGCGTTGAGCGCATCCAGCTTTACGAAGTTTACGTTGGCGCCTAGTTGTTGTGCGTTCTCGCGTGCCACGTCGAGCGCATCGGCTGAAATGTCCCACGCCGTAACCTTACTTTCCGGCATGTCGAGCTGCAGCGTTATGGCTATGCAGCCGCTTCCCGTGCCGATGTCGAGCACCTTCGGGCTGGCCGAAGCCTTGCTGTCGGCTGTTATCCACGCGCAAAGCTCCTCGGTCTCGGGGCGGGGTATGAGCACACCGGGGCGGACACTGAACCAGCGCCCGCAGAATTCGGCGCGCCCGAGCACATACTGCACAGGCTCGCCCTCAGTCAGACGCCCGAATATCTTGTTCAGTTCTGCAGTCTTTTCTGCCGTCATCTCTTCAACGGCTCCGCACAGGATGTCGGCCTTCGACAGTCCGAAGCATACATCCAGCACATAGTCGGTAACGGCGCGCGCCTCCCCGTTGCCATACAGCGGTTCGAGCGTGCGCCACAGTTCACGGTATGTCATTCTTCATTCTCCTTTCCTTCATCTTTGCGTGCGCGCTTTTTCTTCGGCAGTCGTCCGCTCTTGCGCAGCGCCTCCGATATTATCCATTGCAGCTGTCCGTTGGTGGAACGGAACTCGTCGGCAGCCCATTTCTCTATGGCTGCCATCGTCTCTGAGTCCACACGCAGGACAAAGCTCTTGGTGTTGTTGTCTTTCTTCATCTTCTATGTTTGCGGGTTTGCGTCCGGCGGCCTTACGGCTTGCTGCCGTTTATGCCCGTATTGTGTCTTTATCTTTGTTCAGCGAAGCCCTGTATTCGGGCGAGCGGTAGTACAGATAATAGCTCATGTAAGAATGAAACACTTTGTATATGAGCAGAATCAGCAGTGAGAACCAGTCGTTCATATTCTTTATCATCACAGAAATCATGCCTTCATAGCCGTTGGAAATCAGCGATAGAATCATTATAGTGACGACATATCCTGCCAGGCTGGTGATTATGCCTGCCGTAATAAACAGCCATCTGCTGCGCAGATACAGTCTGTTGGACCATGAGCCGAGCGTAATCTCGCGTTTCAGCGGCTTTCCGCGCAGCCATGTGAAATAAGCCCCATAGCCTAAGATGCCTATGGCTATCAGACTCATAATAATCAAAATCATCGGCTCCGGCATTCCTTCAATGGCCATACATGCAATGATGAACAGCACAACGAGCAGTCCTATGCCGATATGTATTTTGCCATACAGCCTTGCGCTGCAGCTGTATTTAGTTATGTTTATGCTGCTTAGGTATTGTTTAATCATGTTTCATTCCTCCTTGTCTGCCGTATAATCAATATCAGTCGACCTTCTTTCGGGATGCTTCGGGCGAACGGTAATATTCGTAGAAGTCGACGTATGACTTCAGGACTTTATACAAAATCAGGATAAACATCCATCCGAATGCGGTCAGGTCATCAGCTAATCTCTGGACGGTAAGTCCGTCAATGCCGTCGTCTATGACTGTTAGTAGCGTCATGAAGACAAATATCAGCAGAAAGCCTGCCGCAATGCCAACCGGCATATACAGTTGTCTGTAGCGCAGGTACATGCGGTTGCTGAAGCCTCCGAGCGTAACCGTGTCGCTTATGGCACCCTTGCGGAACGCCCAGCGGTAGATGCCGGTGCTCAGCATCAGTAGGAGTATGATGTATGAAAATATCGTTGTGCCGTTATACCAGCAGTCAATCTTCCAGCAGCGCAGTAGCCAGAGGGCTGTCAGCGGCAGACCGACACATACATTGACCTTGCCCGACAGCTTTGGCGAACGGCTGAATTCCATTAGTTGTTTCTTGCTTTTCTTCTTTAGCATGTGATGGGTGTTGTTGGAGATATGGGAGTTATGGGAGCTATGCCGTCGGCATGACAGCGCGCTCCCAATTATGAATTCTTAATTGTGAATTATGAATTATATCAGTGGTTCAGCGTTCCGGTGTTGATTACGGGCTGTGCCGTATCGTCGCCGCAGAGCACAACGAGCAGATTGCTCACCATGGCTGCCTTCTTCTCCTCGTCGAGTTCCACTATCTCTTCGTCAGAAAGCTTGTCGAGAGCCATCTTCACCATCGACACGGCACCCTCCACAATCTTCTCGCGTGCGGCAATAACTGCCGTTGCCTGCTGGCGGCGCAGCATAACAGCCGCAATCTCGGGAGCATAGGCCAGATAGTTGATGCGGGCCTCAATTACCTCAATTCCTGCCATTGCAAGGCGCTCGTCAATCTTGGCTTCAAGTTCCTTGTTTATCTCGTCGCTGCCGTCGCGCAGAGTCAGTTCGCCGTTGTCCTGCTCGCCGTCGTCGTAGGCATACTGTCCGGCCACCTGACGCAGGGCGGCGTCAGCCTGTATGCGCACAAACTTCTCGAAAGCGTTCATTATGTTGGCAGTCTTTGCACTTGCAGCAGCAGCGTCGCCGGCTGCCTTCGACTCGGCCATGGTCTGAGCGTCAATCTCGAACATTGCCTTGTATGTATCTTTCAGTTTCCACACCAGCACCATACCGATCATCACCGGGTTGCCCGTCTTGTCGTTCACCTTTATAGGTTCGGCGTCGAGGTTGCGTGCGCGCATCGACAGTTTCTTGGTGGTGATAAACGGATTAATCCAGTGGTAACCGGGCGTGTTGAACGTGCCGCGGTACTTTCCGAAGAACATCATCACGCGCGCCTCGCCCGGCTCAACCTTCACGAAACCGCAGCTGACGATGATATTGACAATGAACAGTATGCCGCCTGCCACGCCTGAAGCTATGGCCGTGGCGCCACTGAATATCGTGGGCGAAAGAGCAATCAGACCTACCGACGCAATGTAGAGAAACAGGTTGAGAACGAGCATGCCGATGCCGTTGAGTGTCATACCTTTGAAAATGAATTCCTTGTTTTCCATAAATAAGGTGTTTTTTGGGTTATAAATAAGAGTTTATTATGATATCAAAATGATATTACAAATATAAGCGTTTTTGGCCTTATGTCGTATAGGAAGAACCGTATTTTTAAGATTTTTTTATAAACCTGCAGTGTCTCAGGAGTGAAGTAAAGGAAGAATCTTGCGCCGGTAAATTTCTGTTTCTCGTTCACTTGAAGTATATTTGCAGCATGAAACAGACTGAAAAAGACAAAATGTATATGCGCCGGTGCCTTCAACTGGCACGCTGCGGACGGCTTACGGCAAGGCCAAACCCTATGGTGGGGGCCGTTATTGTGAGCGAAGACGGCCGCATAATAGGCGAGGGATATCATATAAGATGCGGCGAAGGCCACGCCGAAGTGAACGCCTTTGCGTCGGTAAAGCCGCAGGACGGGGCATTGCTCAGCAAGTCGACCATGTATGTGAGCCTTGAACCATGCTCTCATTACGGCCGCACTCCGCCGTGTGCCGACCTCATTGTCAGCAAGGGCGTAAGGCGCGTGGTGGTAGGATGCGTAGACCCCTTTGCCAAGGTGAAGGGCCGCGGCATACAGAAGTTGCGCGACGCAGGCATAGAGGTTACGGTGGGTGTGCTTGAGAAAGAATGTCTTGAGTTGAACAGCCGTTTCATGACGTTCAACACTCACAGCCGTCCTTATGTGACACTGAAATGGTGTCAGACGGCGAACGGGTTTATCGACGACAACTTCAAGCCTGTGGCATTGTCAACACCGTTCACCCAGATGCTTGTGCATAAGCTCAGGGCAGAGAACGAGGCAATACTTGTGGGTCGTGTTACGGCGGAGCGCGACAAGCCGCAGCTTAACGTAAGACTGTGGGCGGGACGTGACCCGATGCGCATAGTAATCGACCGCAACAGGCCGTTTGCGCCCGAAGCCGACTTCAGCAAGCCCATTGTGCCGCAGCTGATGAAATGGCTTTACTGCAAGGGCGTTCAGTCGCTGCTGGTTGAAGGCGGAGCCGAAACCCACCGAAGTTTCCTTGCCGAGGACGGATGCTGGGACGAACTGCGCGTAGAAATATCGCCGCGCACCGTCGGCGGAGGCACTGCCGCGCCGCAGATGCCTGCCTCGGCAGAGCTGTGCGACCGCAAGGAATACGACGGAAATATAATACTTACATACAGGCATGTTTAGAGCCGGTTTCTGATATGTGGTCTTTTACAAGCTGAAAGGCCACGTATTGTATTCTGAAAGGTGTCCTTTTGCATGATGAAAGGATACCTTTCAGAATTTGTTTGAAGTCAACCGAAATGAGAAGTGCACACCATGCGGAAGTCAACTCTAATCAGGAGAAGACCTGCTTGAAGTCAACCTAAATCAGGAAAGTACAAAAATATGGTGTAGAAGCGGTGTGTGATGAGTTGAAAAAACAACTCGTCACATCGTATGTCTCTGTATATCATGTAGATATGTCGAGATGTGACGAGTGACGAGCTTTTGAAAAAACTTTTTTATGTTTAACCCCTATTTTTCTGTTTGGTCCAAATCGGTCATTATGTTTCGGCCGTATCGCTGTTTCGTCCTGAACGGATGAAAGCATCGGTTTGCTTGTACAGTTAGGCCTTATGCGGCTTAATGGCCGATTGGAAATTAGTTTTAGTGGCCCCGGTCGGCATCGTTCTTTTTGTTACGTTCCTGCCGGGGCGGCCGTCTTAATGCGGCTTCGTCTGCCTTATGCAGCCGTTGTCTTGCACGACATGCATCAGAATGTCATTCTCAGGGCTGCATATACGTTGCGTCCCGGAGCGTTGATGCCCGACGAGAACACGCGGTACTGGGTGTCGAGGATGTTCTCAACGCCGGCCTGCAGCGTCAGACTCTTGTTAAGGTTGTAGCTGCCCTTTACGTTGAGGGTGAACCATGCCGGCATGCCTTCGCCGTCGGCACCTTTCACGGTGGCGTAGTCGATGTTGTCCTCGCCGTCCATGTTGTAGTCGTCAACCGACTTCTTGCCGTTGTAGAGGGCGTACATGTCGAAGCGTCCCTTGCCGTCGGCGGTCAGCAATGCGGCACCTACGCGTCCGTAGATTGGCGGAATGTGGTCGAGCGGCTGCTTCTTCTCGCCGCTCAGAATGCGGCCGTAGGTATAGTTGAACGAAGCATAAAGCTCGGTCTGTCTTGTAGGTGTGGTGGTCAGGCTCGACGAAAAGCCCCACAATACGGCCGTCTTGGCGTTGGTGTATGTGTAGACGTCGCACATCTCGCCCTGATATTCCATCTGGCTTTCGCCCATGAATGTGCCGCGCGCCGTTGTTATGGCGTCGAAGTAGTAGGTGCCGTATACAACGTTCTCCCATGTCAGCACGTTGTCGATGTGCTTTGTTATGTTGAGGTCAACCGACACGGTCTTCTCCGGTCTGATGTCCTTGTTGGGTATTGTAACGGTGCTTACCTTAGAGTCGAACACCTTAGATGTGTTGTCGATGTTGGGCACGCGGTAAGCAGTCGATGCAGAGAGGGCTATTTTCCATGTCTTTGTGGGCAGCCAGTTCATGCCTATCGCCGCGCTGTATGTAAGGTTGTTCTTGCGCTGACTGTCGCCGCCGAAGAAGGGGAACTCGTCAACGTTGAGCACGCTCGAATAAGTGGTGGCATAGCCGAGGCGCACACCGTCGTGTATGCTCCACTTCGGACTGATGTTCCACACGTGTGTGGCAAATGCCTCGATGGTGTGCATGCTGTTGTTGCCGTCGGGATAGCGTGTGGTGTTGTATGATGTTTCGCCTGTCAGCACGTTCTCTGTATTGGCGGTAGACTTGAGGAAGCTCAGCGTTCCGTCTATTCCGAGATGCAGTTTGTGGTTGTCCATGAATTTAATCCAGTCGGTGTTGAGCGACACGATGTTCACGTTCTCCCAGTTGTTGTAAAGCTCCTCCTTCTGGAACTTGCGGTCGTGGCGGCTCTCTTTTACGTTTTGGTATGCCACGGCCATGTGCACTCTGTCGGCTCCGAGCTGGTTGCGTCCGTCATAATGGTAAGCAGCGAGGAGTCGGAACTGAGGTCCGTAGTACCATTCTGCAAACTTGGGGCGCAGCTCGCCGTCTTTCACCTCCGTTACGCTCAGACGGTCGTAGCGGTTGAAGTTGTTGGTGTTAGACAGCTGGAAATTAATCATGTGCTGGCTGTTGGCGTTGGGCTTGTAGAGCAGCTTCTGCATGAAGTCATACTGAAGGTAGCCCGAGCGCTTCTGCAGCTGCGGCTTGTCGTTATACAGCATTATGTCGTTCTTGCCGTCCTGCGGCTGCACGTATATGTTGCTCTCAATGTAGTTGTCGTCGTCTGGCAGGAAGGGGTTACGCGTTGTTCCTGCGCGCAGGTCGCCGAAGTTGCTGAACGTGAACGACGTGAGCGACGCAAACTTCTCCGTTCCGTAGTTGAAGTCAACGTGAGCCGTGCCTTCCTGATTTGCGCTGCCGTATCTCAGTACGGCATGTCCTTCGCTTGTATGTGTCTGTCCGTCGGCGGCAAGGGTGGGCGAGAGCGTGTTGAAGGTGATTGTTCCGCCAAGGGCGTCAGAGCCGTAGTTGAGCGACGACGGACCGAAAAGCACCTCCATGTTCTTCAGCGCAAACTGGTCAACGGTGAGGCAGTTCTGCAGGTGTCCGCTTCTATATATAAGGTTGTTCATCCTTATGCCGTCGACAACGAGCAGTATTCTCGATGCCTCAAATCCTCTCAGGATAGGGCTTCCTCCGCCCTGCTGGCTCTTCTGCACGAGCACCTGTCCCGTTTCGCTGAGCAGGTCGGCTGTCGACTGCCTGTTGGCATAGTCGATAAAGCTCTTCGGCACGCTCACAACGTGCTGCGGAGTGTTGATTTTGCGTGTCTGCTCTCTGTTTACAGACACAACAACCTCCTGCAGGTTGACAGAGCGGAATGTGTTGACGCTGTCGGCCGTGTTTGCCTTAGCCTTTGTCGTGCAGCCTGCAATGATGCACGCAACCGCAATAATAGTCTTCTTCATGTCGGTGATTAATTTCTTAAATTGCTGTTATCCTGTAATATTATAATTGTAAACGCTGTTGCTGTTTTTGCTGCCAACAGATTTTGTCTTTATGGAGCAATGTTTCAGACAAAATAAAACCGTTATCTGATGTAACGGTCCTATCTGATTAAATAATAATGCTTATTTGTCTTGTTAATACTCTTCGTCGTAATCATAATAGCCTGGGTCAGACGGTAGTCCGTCCATTCCCGGTATTCCATCACTTACGCTTCCGCTAAGGATGTTCTCCGACTCTATCTGTAACACTTGAATTGAGGGTGAAACGTATTCTTTTTTCATCTTCATAATTTAAATGTATTTTTGATTCGGGTGCAAAGATACACAATATGTATGCAATAATACAAATGGAACATAATTTTTTTAATGTTTATTATTTAATTTGGCCGGTAATCGTCAATATTTTATGATTTTTATAGTAAAAATATGGGTGAAATGCCTATTAAGCATAATGAAATAATGTTATAAAATCAAGAATCCGTCTTTCCTGTATGCAGCCTTCTTGATATAAGTTAATTCTTTCTATATGCTACGAATGAGTTGTTTTATTTATCAAAATAATAGTTCTATTTTTCAGATACGGCAAAATATTGGTTGATATAGCTTACAAATTGTAAGAATTGATGTTAGTCAATTATTTTGTATTTGTTGACATGATTGTTTAAAAGTTTTTAAAATAGAACAAAAAACGGGAAATTTATTAATTTATGCCAAATATAATCCGAATTATTTTTTAAATTGGCTACAAATGTATAATTTTGCACGCACATCAGAGAAACAGATAATAGATTATTTGATGCAAAAACTTATATAAACAGAAATAAAGGTATTATGGTTAGAAAAAGATTGACAGGATTAGTGGCGCTTCTGCTGCCGTTCGTGTTCATGCAGGCACATCTGGGCCGCGAGAAGAACGTTGACGACAAGAAGCGTTCGAAGATGGAACGTGCTGTTTCCACATTACCCGATTCTGCTTATGAACAGGTGAAAAAGGAGGATTTGTTGAATGATGAGGTCTACATCAAGCTTGCGCGCGACGGATGGTTCCCGCAGGAGATAACAAGGATTATGGACCGATACATAAAAACGAATCGTGGAAAGGTGCGCGGTTCGCGCGAGTATGGTATGTATGCCAAGCAGTGGCTTCCTACTTTTGGCCACACGCCGGGCAGCGACTCTATCTATCAGTTTGTGGATACGGCTTATTACGGCGAGACAATGAAGTCGGTTCGTCGCCTTTATTCAAAACAGCTTGAGACATATTATCCTGAAATACCTTATACGCCTGAAGACAGGATGAGGGGTATACGTAATCCCGGCTACTTCCGCCCCGTGCAGCAGAAGCCTTATACGGGCCGTGTGCACTGGATAGTAGTGCATCCTACTGACCCTGATGCCTTGATGGTTATCCCTGACGGAGGCGGAATATTCCGTACGGATAATCTTGGCAAGACATGGGACTGCGTTACGGACAGAATACCCGACCGTGAGTTCCGCAAGATCTGCTCACATTCGGCTATACCCGTAGACCCGGATGACTGGAACCATTTCTTTGCCTTCATGAAGAACGGCAGCAGTAGTGCTGTGTATGAAACTACGGACGGCGGACAGAGCTGGACCAGGGTGCAGGGCGCTACGCATAAGTCGTTTAAGCGCGGCTACGCCTTTAAAGATGCGTCGGGAAAACTGAAGTTTATCGGCGCAATACAGTCGGGCGCGAATTATCTCGGCAGTCAGTTGTGGTACAGCGAGGACAAGGGTGTCAACTGGAAGCAGATTGTGCTGCCGGATAACCTGAAGGAGACACACCCTGAGACTGGAATGAAGGGCTCGTTCTTTCAGAACTTTGCCTTCCATCCCACAAACCGCAACATTATATATATACCGACATCACGCAGTATATATTACTCTGAAGACGGACTTACTCCGAAGAGCGACGGAAGCTTTGACATAAAGCGCATGACGTTCGACGTGTATAATCAGGACGGAACAGAACTGCGTTACAGTCAGGTGAACGAGTTCCCGTTTAAGGCTACAACCCAGAGTTTCCTTGAAGTGAATCCCGACAACCCGTTGCAGATGTGGTTTGCAACAGCGTCGCGTAACGTCAGCTATGGCGTATATTCTGCTGTTTACCGTTCAGACGACGGCGGAAAAACATGGCGCACGCTGCAGGAGCCTATAAATGGTATCGGCAGCGGACTGGCCTTCGGAAACGAGTCGCCATGGGGCTGGCTCGGCGGATTTGGCGTAAACTTTAAGGATCCCCAGTGGCTCTACGGATGCTCAATGAGTTCTGCAATAAGCAGTGACGGCGGACATACGTTCAGAGAGTTCGGATGGGGTAACCGCCTTAAGGCTCTGGCCGACAACGGACAGTACTATACAACTACGAGTGCACGTCATAATGCAGACAACCACTGCATCGTGTCTCATCGCAGCGGACGCGTGTTCCGCGGCTCTGATGCGGGACTTCTGGTAAAGGATAAGGACATAAACAATCATGAGTGGACAAACATAAACAGCTCGATGGGCAATCAGCTGCACTATTCTATTAAGGTAAACGAGTTTGGCGACCAGACAATGCTTGGCAACACGCAGGATGTGGACGCTCAGACATACCGCTACGGACGCTGGGGCAACTGGCGCGGATATGAGGGTACGGAAGCCTTCCTTAATCCTTATGCCGGCACATGCTATTTCTCAGGAAGCGGAGGCGGAGGCCTTGAAGGCGTATCGCTCAGCTCTTGGTATGAAGGCTATTCGATGGCTGATGTATGTACAGGCTACTGGTATCTGATTCACAATCCGGGAAACAATGCCCAGTCGTTCTTCCGTATAGAGGACTTCGGCCGCAAGACGATAAACCTGTCTGCAAATACAGTGGATGAGACCGGTGCGGGAACAGGTGCGCGTGATTTTGCGATAACACGTGACGGCGACAAGCCTACACTGTTTGTGCTGAACACCAACCACACAATTGTCAAGTCGACAGACAATGGCAATACGTTTGAGACTGTCAAGGTGATCGGTTCCAACGGCTCTAAAGTTCCGGCTAAGTTTACTAATGCCTGGATTGCTGCTGATCCGAATAACAGCAACGTTATATATGTTGCACAGACCGGAAAGGTGCTTAAATATGATCTTACAACAGGAGACAGCGAAAACCTCTCGCAGGGTCTGCCGTCAATTTCGTGTGACGATATATTCTTCCATGAGGGAACAGGAGACCTGTATTTCTTCAGCTCTTCGTCAGGTATATATCTGCGCGACCACAATACTGGCCAATGGTCGTTGTGGCTTAAGGGATATAATCCGCTTTCGGCAAAGCGTCTTGCCTTGAACTATACCACCCAGGAAATGGTGATAGGCGATTACGGACGTGGCGTGTGGGTGGCTGACCTTGAGCATCCGGCTGACCGATACTTCAAGAACGGCTTTGCGCTGAAAGAACTTTCTAATGTCAACGGACGCCGCACATTCGGAATTGATACAAAGTGGACTATTCCGCTTTACTATGACTATACATGGTATGTAAACGGAACAGACGTGAACAATCCGTATCAGTATTTCACGTCTAACCTGAAGGACGGAGACAGAGTTAAGCTGAAACTGACCCTGCGCGAGTCGCCGGACGTAACAACAGAGTCGGCTGAATATACAGTCAAGTCGTCTTCGGCAAAGGCAACGGCTGTTGATTACACTCCGAAACCTGGCCAGGCTCTTTACAGCAACGGTAGCGGCCGTATTGACTTGGGAAATGTTGACTACTTCTTTAATGACTTTACCATAGACTTCTGGATTAATCCGGAGAACGACGGTGTCATTCTGTGTAACCGTCCTGTAGAGCAGCAGCGCGATACGCGCGGATGGGCGTTGCTCCTGGATCAGGGCAAGCTGAAGTTCCGCTATGCGCCAGCACAGCTGTTCGACCGTGCAACATACGACACAAACGAGACTCAGCAGACCGACCTCGTAGGCGGAGCGCTGACTAAGGGACGCTGGTCGCATGTAGCCTTGAGCGAAGACCGTGACGGAAATGTTACATTATATATAAATGGCAGCGAGGTGGCTTCGGCTCCGCGCATAGTGCAGTGGGCTCCGCTCAACAGTGCTGTCAACCTGTCGCTCTTTGCCGACGGATTTGAGAGCATGGCGATGAAGGGAAGTGTAGACGAACTGAAGATATGGAACCGTGCGCTCAACGCGAACGATGTTAAGCGCGCCATGTTCTCTCATGACACATCGGAGGCTGACGCCTTGGTTTACTACAACGACTTCAATGCCGGAGCGCTTGACAAGGAGCATGAGCTCTTCTCGCGTGCAGGAATGGCTCCGCGTACTCAGGCCGTTACTTCTTATGTGAAGATGCCGGTGGCTGTAGGTGCAGTCAAGTCAGAGGTGAAGACTCCTCAGGGACGTACAGCCTATGAAACAGGCAACGGTACTGCGATATATCTTACGCCTTCGGGCGATCAGTCGCCTGAATTCGGTGTCTATCGTTATGCAAACCTGCATCCGGACAGCATGGGTGTCAACACTCAGTATTATGTTGCTGCTTCCGAGGTGTTCCAGATACGTCCGTTCTCTGATGCCGGTCAGCTGACTCTTGATATAGAGCTGCCTCTGTCATGGCATAGCGGAAAGCAGTATCAGCTCTATGCCTGCGGTTTGTATGAAGACCAAAAGGTGTGGATGAAAGTGGCCGATATGGAGGCTGGCGAAAGCGGAAAAACGCTTGTTGCCAAAGGCGTGAAAGCTGCCGGACTGGCAGACAAGATGCTCGCCGTGCTTGAGAATAAGGCTGCGGTAGAGCCTTCGCTCGCCGGAAATTGGGAAGGAAACGAAATCGACGTTTATGACCAAAGCGATGTTTCATATGATGTAAATGCGCGCCTTGTAGGCGGAATGAATGAGCCTGAAGGAATTTATGAAATCAGCTCGAGAACAGGACTGTTCAAGGTTGCTGATAACATGAAGTTTGTCAACGGCAAGGCTGTGGCAAAGTTGCAGCTTGACGTAGAAATGCTGAAAGGTAGCAAGACTCTTAAGGATACCATCGAAAGCAAGAACGGTACAATGGTGCCGCTGGTGATCACTGTGAACAACAAGATGCTGCCACAGGATCCGGGTAAGGCCATGACATTTACAAGTGGCGGAGCAGCTGTGCAGTCGTCTCAGATAAGCGGAAGTCTTAACGGACTCAACAATGTCACCATGATGGGATGGGTGCGTGTAGACAACGAGGATATGCTCAAGAGCGTTAAGCCTCTGATATTCTTCCGCGGCAGCAACGGTGGAGTTTGCGGAATACATATTGCAGACAAGAACCTGCGTTTCCACTGGAATGACGGATATTACGGATGGTCAACCACACATTATTTCAAGTCTACGGATGTAGGCCGCTGGATGCATGTGGCACTTGTGGCAGCTTCAGACGGATTCCATGTATATCTTAATGGAGCAGAGTATTTCCGTTCGACAGGCGTGCCTACTGCCAAGATAAATTCGGCATTGCTTCTTGGACAGAATTATCAGGGCGACAAGTGGTTTAAGGGTGCAATAGACCAGGTGATGTTGTGGAGCCGTGCGCTCTCGTCTGACGAGATACGCAAGTATATGCTGAACAATCCGCGTCTTGACGAGCCGGGTCTGGTGTCGTTCATAGATATGGATCATACGAACGAGGACGGAAAAGTTTATGATGTTGTTACGGGCACTCAGCTCACTCTGTATGGAACAACGTCTAACGAAGACTTCTCTCACATGCCATATCACCCCACTGCTACGTTCAGCCAGAACAGTCAGGATGCAGAGGCTGGTCAGGCCGTTCATGTGGCAGCTCCGCAGGGAGTAAGCGCAAGCTTCGGCATTGGCGTGATGAACGGAACACCTTATAACTATGCAAATGCTGACCATGCAGAGCTTACGCCGCTGAGCAACTCGTTCTATACGTTGACTATGAGCAAGGCGTCGGTGTTCTCATCTGGCCAGAAGGCAACAGTAAGCTTCGCAATGCAGCAGGCTGAATCGGCACCGGCGGTTACGTTGGCTCTGCGTCCGATAGGATCTACAGAACCATTCTCAACGTTTGTTCCGATGTCGAGTCAGGATAACGGCAGAATGAAGTTTGAGGTTGACGGCACTACCCTTAATGACGGATGTGAGATGATGCTGATGTACGACGGTGCTGCGGGTGAATATCCTGTAAAGGTAAATCTGTCGGTTGACGGTCATGCTGACGGCGACACTATAATTATAAGCGACGTAAACAACAAGATAACTGTAAAGAGCCGCGTGATAAGCAAGAATCCGACAAGCAAGGTGCAGGTGTCTGTAGTTGAGTCAGAATATGCTTCTGCAAACATATCAGAACTCGACCTTAACGGTCCGGCAGAACAGGATATCATTGTGACGATTAATCGTGACAACCTTAACAGTCTGGCTGTTAATCCTGTTACAATAAAGCTTTCGGGAGTTACCGACAATAGCGAACTTAAGCTCAACGTTGCGCTCGAGCCTATTGTAGAGCTGTCGCTGGCTGACAATGAAGACGGAGCGAATGTGATAGAGGCTACATCGCCATACGTATCGTTTGGCGTAAAGGCTAAGCTGTTGCAGGGTGTGCTCAGCGACGGCGTTAAGATAAAGATTGACTCTGACGGAGGTGCGGAGGGTATCGTGAACACATCTCTCGGCAGCTTGCTCAGCAACGGCAACGTAGCTTATGCAGATATGCTTGAATATTATCCGAGCGAGAGCGAGTTTGACGCAGGATGGAACCTCATTGGTAATCCGTATATGTCTAACATAAACCTTACGAAGGAGCATAATGTCGTGCTGAATGAGGATGAGGTTGTGAAATATCTCTACCAGTATAATCCTGAAAGCGACACATATACAGCCTGGGATATGGTTGAGAACTATGACGAGACTCAGAAGCTGATGCCGTTCCAGCCGTTCTTCGTGCAGACACGTCAGGCGGGTGCAAGTCTTGTGATAACGCCAGAGGCTAAGAATACGAGCATAAGCCGCCGCGTGTTCGACCACTACATGCTGCATGAAAGCAAGATGCTGCGTATCGGTCTCTATGAGGGCGACTCAGACAAGCTGGCCGACCGCACTGAGGTGAAGCTGCAGGATGAAACTTCTGCCGGATTTGTTCTCGGTGAGGATGCCGTGAAGATGTGGGGAGGACTCAACTCTAAGACCAACGAGATTGCCACTGTCTGCGGAAACCGCAACCTGTCGGTAAACGTGCTTCCGGGCAAGAAGGTTGAGATACCGCTTTACTTGCGACTCTCGTCTACAGGAAAGTTCCGTATAGCTGCAATAAAATCTTATGGCTATGGCCTTAACGACAAGGCAGAACTGCTTGACAAGTCAACAGGTCAGAGATGGAGTCTGCTCGACGGCAACGGATATGAATTCGACGTCAATAATGTTGATGAAGCCAAGTCGCGCTTTGCACTCGTGCTTAGTGTACATGAGGAGACCACTGGCGTAGGTCAGGTTGCCGGCGGCAAGCCTTCGGTAAGCATCGATGGAAACACATGCCGCATAGAAGGCCTCTCAGGCAAGTCGGTAATAGAAATGTTCGACACAGCCGGACGCCGATGCGTCTACACGACAACGTCTTCAGACAGCTACTCTCATCAGTTGCCTTCAGGCACATACATCGTGCGTGTGCGCACATCTAACAAGGATTATACAAACAAAATAAACGTAAGATAATGAAAGCAAGATATATAATTGTTTTATTGTTCTCATTGCTCGGCCTGTCTGCACAGGCCCAGAGCATTGAGCTGATAGGACTTGTTCCAAGTGCCGACGGCGGTGTCTCGGGCCGTATGATATTGGCTAAGGTCAATGCCGGAGGCGAGGAAATACAGAATGTTCAGGTAGTGTCCTTCAGTCTGCGTGACGGCAAAAGCACAGTGTCTTCAGACAATATACCATTGTCAGACGGATATTATCTGCTGCCAATACCGGAGACGCTCGACCGTAACTTCACGGTGCCTCTGCTTGACACAACTGACAGATATGCATATCGTGCTAAATTTATCACTGCAACCGGAGCACAGTATCTTTCTGAGTTGATAGAGGACAATGGCGTCGAGCGTTTTAAATGGATCGGACAAGATGTCAAGTGGAATGCTGCTACAAGCGGATATGATAATAGAATAAAGTTTGACGAAGGCATTGATGGCGGAAATCCGTTCCCTGTTGACGGTATTAATTTCTATAAGAGTTTCAGCACTCATGCCAACGGCAGCTTCACGTTCAACTTTGCTGAAGACAGTCCGTACTCACGCTTTTTTACGTATTACGGAATTCAGGACGACAAGAGCAGCGGTGATATCCGTTTTTCTCTTTCCGTAAACGGCGAAGTGAAGGAGACACAGACAATGTATGCCAAGACCAATCCGGTGAAACCGGCTGATGGTATATATCTGCGTAAGTATGAAGTTCCTATAGACGGACAGACAAATATTGTCATAACGGGTAATATAATTGACAATAACGCTCAGGATCACATGAACTTCCCGCTTGGACGTGTTTATCTTAAAAAAGATGTAAGAAAAGCTCAGAAAGCTACATGGCCTGAAACGGACATATTGGCCTACGGCAAGCCGTTTACACATACGCTTGACGCAGGATTCACTTCAGGCGGCACCGGGCTCTACTATATAACAGCCGGAAGCGAATATGCAACCATAGAGGGAAATGTTCTGAACGTTCATACCATACCGGTGGATAAGGCGGCATATATAGAGGTTGCAGCCGTGCAGCCAGGTACCGATGAGTATCTTACCTCGCCCATAACAAAGTGCCGCTTCTATGTGCGCAACGATAAAACTGTGGCGAAAGACGGAAAGCTTGTCCTGAATGACGGCGACGAGATAAACCAGCTGACAGTGTATGCCGATCCGGAATCACGCGGACAGGTGGTGGTCGACAAAGGCTTTGTAACGGTTAAGAAGCTTATACTGAAATATACATTCAAGCCGGGTGAGTGGAACTTTATATCGTTCCCGGCCAACGTGAGCCTTTCAAAGATAAGCGACCTAAACTCATTGGGCTATAGCCTGAATGACTCTAAGAAAGCTTTCTATATATGCGAATACAGCACACGCTCGCGTGCAGAGCAGCCCGGCAAGACAGCGTGGGTGAAGATGCAGACAGACAACGTCGTTAAGAACAAAGGCTATATTATGGGTGTGGCCCGTTCGGCTGACAATCCTGACAACAAGCCCGTGGAAGTAACCTTCGTGTTCGAGAATACCACGTTGGGCATGGATGCTTCAAACAACGGCTCGCTCAACGTAGAACTTAACATGATGCAGGTGGAACCAGGTACGGAGATTCCTGTATATGTAAGACCGGACGGTGTGAAGGGAGCGCCGCTGAGGGTGATGGTAAGGTTCTCTCCGAAGGACATCACGGAGCTGCCCGTCAACTATGCCAACGCTCTTGAAGAGGCCCGCGTTACGTTCAATCCTAACAATTCGGGCATCCGCCTCACTCTGCCCACGCAGGAACCGGCAAAGGTGGTGATCTTCGACAGCAAGGAGCGAGTGGTTAAGGCTGTGAAGTATATTGCACCATATCTTATAGACGTTACCGACATGAAACCGGGCAAATATCAGCTCTATATCCAGTACGGCAACGCCACGGCAACGAAGCCGTTTGAGATTGGCGAGAACAAATAATGACAACAGCATAATTTTATACTATTATTAAACATAACCTAAGAAAAGGAGCGATTAAGTAACAAGAATCGCTCCTTTTTTGTATATTTGCATTTCTAAAATAACAAAAAGAACCCACGGCTTGCCTTTTGTAGTAGACGCAATACGATAATATATTAGCAGTACCAATGAATATTTCAAAATTGGCACATGGTGTGAAATGAATATTTCTGCCTATGAATCCAAACAGAAACAGCAGGAATAACTTGTCGTAAAAATACGTGAACTTTAAGAGAATAATGTGGAATTACAGAAAGCGGCTACCAACTATTTCCTTTATACAGCCGAGGGTAAACACCTTTTCTGCGAACGGCATAACTGTAGAATTTATCCCGACAACAGAGCCATCTACTGGCATTTCAAGGTTGCCGACTATCCGGTTTATACGCTTTCGACCGAAATCAGTCGGTCATATCTTAACCATGATATTTCGATACGGGATGTGTATGTGTATTGGTTTAATAATGAGAGGAAAAATGTTTAATCTAATTGATTTATGTTTAGATTAGAGCATTAATTGTTTCGATAGATAGTCTTGGAATATTTTTAAATTATTATACCAATAATGTTTAGAACTCGGATGATAAGAATTAATAATACATATTTTATGATCTATATTGGGGATACTTAAATGACACACATATCCATCAGTTTTGATTAGTTCCTTTTTATCTATCAGATATTTGTTATTTTTAATTGGAGTATTTACAACACATCCCCATACAATAACAATATCAGGCTTTAATTCGGTAACTACGTCCAAAAAGGCATTGAAGTCTCTTGGAGATAGGTCTGACTCTTTTGTTTTTCGGTATTTTTTCCCTTCTTCTACAGGTAAGATGAATTGGACATAGTTTGTGAATGATAAATGAGACCAGATCTTTTCGTAGTCATCGGTTCCGACAAATTTGCTTATACTTGTTGCAAACCTCTTATAAGCAGTTGTTTCATTTTCTATACTGTAAGTTGTTTCATTATGAAGTGTTTTTCCTTTTGACTTGTATATTTTACATTCTTTATCATAAGGACTTGAATCCTTTAGATTTATGTCGGTACATTTTTTGCAATCGTCATTACCGTTAATATATGGGCAATAAAAGCTGGCACCAATTACAAGAATTTTTTTCTTTTTTGTGCCAACACCACATTCATAGTTCTTCCCTTTGAATGGAATGAAAAAATTATTTTTCATATCTATGCAGCTTGTTTAATTGTTTGTTCCACTTTATGGGTACTCCTTCCTCCTGCATGTTTGATTAAGTCGTGTATAGATTCTGGCACACGCATTAACTTACTACTATTCTCTATGTGGTGCCATGTGTAATAGCCATAATTAGGATAGCCCATTCTTAAATATATTTTTTGTGCCATTTTTCTATCTTTTTCACTATTATCTGACAATTTTCCTATGTTAACACATAAAGCCTTTCCTTTTTTGTCTTTAAAGGCAATTTGGGAAAAGTCTGGATATCCCTCTTTTGAAAAAGGAACTCCTTCAGGGTATAGCTCATCTAATTTGATAAAATCATAATACGTTAGCAAACCAAATTTTTTTATTTCTATAGGACCATTTTTTAATTTAGCTCTAAGTTTGGAATTAAGATGAGGGTTGAAATAATAAACATTACCTGCATATTCCCCATTGAGTACCATACGTCCATTGGCTGTACGAGCTACCTTACTTTTGTCAACAGGATTTCTGGTATTCAACCATCTCCTTATGTTTAGTTCTGGATTAGAATGAATAAGCTTTGCTAATTCCTCATCTTGCCCCATTTCGCTTAATAAATCTGCCTTTTTCTTTGTTGAGAGTCCTGTCTTAGAAGCAAACTTATTGAGTAAAGAAGCATTTTCTGCTGTTGTAAATGCATTTTTTGCTAAATAATCCAGGTTTTCAAAAGACTCAGAAATAATTTGCTTGTTATTTGCTTTTATATCTGCCTTAACAGCTAATGGCGTTGTCTCATCATCAGTATATTTTAGAATGATTGTTGCGTCAATATCGTTGCCCTTGGATGTTTGCCTGACTGTTCTGAGTTTTTTTGTCCAGTCTGCACCAAGGTTTAGATTTTCTTTTGCTAAGACAACATTTGTCAACAGTTCATTTGCATCTATTCCTGTAGCCTCAATTTTTGAAAAACGCCCTAAATCATCAACATGGTAAAGATAGGTCACACCGTTTGTTCCCTTAATTCTATAAACAGCATTAGGTATAAGCGTTTGCTTCAGAATAGAGTTTTGCTCAAGAAGATTTTTGCCGGCATTAAACGGTTCTTTTATTTGAAAGATTCCATCACGAAAATCTCCAATTACAGAGTTGTCTGTCTTATTAAAGAACTTTATGACACCCATTTCTTCTTTAATTTCAATATTCCCCAATGCATTATAAACGCCAAAACGCCTTTCCAAATCTCGGCACTTCGCAAAGTATTTGAAGATGTATATATTGTCTGCCGCTTTAGGGGCATTCTTTGTGAATTGAGAAAATTCATCTATTAACCTGTTAGATGATATAAGTGCTGAATAAAAGTCATAGTCAGATTGAATAGCTTTGCCAATTTTTCGTTGGAAAGATCTATCCAAGTGTGACAATGCATCTGCAAGATTGATATTTTCTTTTTTTATCAGTTTTATCAAGTCCTTCCAATCAATTGACCGTAGCTCTTTCTTGGTTAAAGTCTTTAATGTTTTCTCTGATGTTTCTTTAGCAATTCCTTTCGCTGTTTTCTCTGTTGTTTCTGTCGCTATTTTTTCAACAATCTCTTTTCCCGACTTTTTACATGAAGACATAATAAACGGACAAAAGATTATCAAAACTATGTATATGAACTTAAAGGTTTTCATAGAATTTTGCGGTATTGTTGTTTAATGATTTTAAAAGCATCTCATAGTCATACCTGACCGTTTGATTATGCTGTTCTTCCAAACTCTCTATTAATTTAGTATCATTTGAACTTGACATGAAAACAGAAATAACAACTATGATAATAAATACAATAACATCTATTAGGCATCCCCATGGGCCAGCTATTTTGTCAACAAATAGCAAGATTATTTGAACTAATACAAACCCAAGAAACCATCCGAATAGTTCTGTGCCGAACTCAATAACCAAGTTGTTCCGGGAATGATTGGAGAATGCATCGAGAGTAATTGTTTCTGCTGGTAAATCAATTTGAGTGTATGATGGCAGTCCTTTGGCTGAAAGGAACTGCTGACGTATTTCTTTGATGTCTTTTACATATTCTAAATATAAGGCGTGCTGTTCCTGGCTTACATCAAGGGAATTAAAATATTTGTTCGACATAACAATCATCGCATCATCCCAAGACTGCTTGCTCTTGAAAAGCCATGAGAACATATTCTTGTAACTCGATAATACGCCTAATTCTTCATCTTCAAACCGCTCTAATTGTCTGGCAAATGCCGTGTTTATGAGAGAATCAAGGCCTTTGCTGTATTGTTGGTTGATGAATTTCTCCATTTGCATATACTGCACTTTGCTGCCCGATGACAGATGTGCCACTTTGTCGAATTGTGCATATTCCGACTGTAGCTTTTCTTTTAAAGCTACAGCATTTTTATCCTTGCATGATGTCATTAGTAAGGATAAGAATGCAAAAATCAACAAGGTATATCGATTCATTTTATTTGTTCAATTGCTGGATTAATTGAATCCACATATGAATCTTGCATAGCGTCAGGAGAACAAATTAGACTTGCAATCCATGCAATTAGAAAAACTAATAACTCAAGAAGAGCAGTGCTGCAATATGTTACAAGAACCTCCCAAACGCCCAAAATATCCATAAACGCCAAAATTGTGACAAAAATCAATATTACTAATAATGTTGTATTAATAGTCCAAAACCACCATGGATGATGGAATGGAAAATTAAGTATAGAGTCATACCAACCGTATTCTGGATCAACAATTGATTGCAATTTTGAGAATGATTGGTCATTTTGCATGTAATACAATGACATTTCACGTATGCGCTCTTCAAATTGTGGGGTAGGATCTGTTTTCCCTTCTCGGATTCGCTCTATGGAAGAAGGTGTTACATTCATAATTCGTGCAATGGCTTCTACATCCGCATCGCTGCCTACATACAAATCATTCAACAGGTCTTGACTTGTACGCGATTCAACAATTTTAGCGAATTCTATTCGTTTCTCTGATTCATCTTTTGAACACGAAGAAACAGACATAGCACATAATGCAATAATAATAATGTGTAGTACCTTACTTTTCATATACCTTTATTTTCTTTTATTCGTATTCAATTCTCCATTATAGAATCCTGTCTGGGAACAAAACGGGAACATTTTTAAAAGCAGAAAAAGGATAAGTCGTTTATAATTAACTACTTATCCTTTTTCTAGTACCCAGAGCCGGGGTCGAACCGGCACGGGTTGCCCCACTGGTGTTTGAGACCAGCGCGTCTACCGATTCCGCCATCTGGGCTTCTTTTCGGCTGCAAAGATAAATATAAATTCTGAATTGACAAATTTTTAATTGAAAAAACTTAAAATAATTGGTTATACAGACAATAATGCTTATCTTCGTATTCGTAAAACAATCTGTAAATACAATGAGTGTGAATAAAAACAATTATTGTCTTATTTTGGCCGGCGGCAAAGGACGCCGCCTGTGGCCTTGCAGCCGCGAAGACCGTCCTAAGCAGTTCTTGGATTTCTTTTCGACAGGACGCACGCTTCTTCAGCAGACTTACGACCGCATGGCCGGATTTATTCCTTCTGAAAATATTTATATCAGTACAAACCACATCTATCACGGCCTGGTGAGGGAGCAGCTGCCCGAGCTGCCCGAGGAGCATATCCTCAGTGAGCCTATCTTCAGGAACACGGCTCCGAGCGTGGCCTGGGCTACATACCGCATCCTGCATAGGGCCGACCGCGACGCGCGTCTCGTGGTGGTGCCGTCGGACCAGGCTGTGTTCAAGGAGGATGTGTTCAAGACTGACGTTATCAACGGTCTCGACTTTGTCGGCAGCCACGACTGTCTGCTGACAATGGGCGTAAGGCCTACGAGACCTGAGCCCGGCTATGGCTACATACAGACGGGCGAGCCTTCTGAACGCGACGATGTGTTTAAGGTTAAGTCGTTTACGGAGAAGCCCGACCGCGACTTTGCGCGAATGTTCATGGAGAGCGGCGAGTTCTACTGGAACACAGGGCTGTTTCTTTCTAACGTTAATTATCTCTGCGAGTGTCTTAAGCGCATATTCCCTCCTGTGCTGAGGAAGCTTGAGGCTTCGGGGGCTGAATACAGCATGGAGCGCGAGCTCGAGTTTGTCAGGGAGAACTTTCCGTCGTATCCCAACCTGTCGATAGACTACGGCATACTTGAGCACAACGAGAATGTGTATGTGATGATATGCGACTTCGGCTGGGCCGACCTTGGCATGTGGCACTCTATATATGAGAGCATGAGCAAGGGCGAGGGCGACAACGTGGTTATCGGCTCCC
>ULVL01058816.1_pt1 | contig 56398 bp, 36 predicted proteins | sample 1959381 | NCBI WGS metagenome assembly ULVL01 (sample SAMEA4835785, study PRJEB28245) | human gut metagenome | biome: gut microbiome; material: fecal sample | place: Denmark | collected 2008
TATTTATTATTACGCGACTTTGTTCCTTGTGTTCGACATCAGTAACAAGAAAATCTTCTTTATCTTTTAATTTATTATAAGATTTTCTTATATCTTTGTCGTTTTCACCTATAGGGTGTAGTTGTTTTTGACTACCTGAATAGTTATTTTTACCTATACCCTTTAGGTCTTTTTCACTATACCTATTAATATTTTCTGCAATAGGTATAATTTGTCTTTCCTCAATTTCTTTTGTATCTATTTTATATTTTAAATTAACATCTACATATCCTTTATCTTTTAGTGAGCTTACTATTTTTGAAACTCTATCGGAGGTTACATTTACAATACTTGCTATATATTTATTACTTGCAAAACAACTTCCTGTTCCATCACTTAAATATAAAATCATAGATAATACTATTTTTTCTTTATCTGATAAATCTGCATTTAATAAAATTTCTGCTGGAATCCATAATCCTTTTAATTTTTGCTTGCCCATATAACTCTCCTTTCTTTCATTTTTTTATTGGCTTCACAATCGATTTTTAGGCTTTTTTATTTGTTTTTAATATAAATTAGGGCAAAAAAATAAACCCTAAGATTTCACTCTTAAGGCTTATTTAAAATGTGAAACTTTTTAAATTGTTTTTATTGATTTTGTTTCACATTTTATTTATATTTTAATTCATTTTCCTTGCACCATTCAATTGCAATTTCCTTGTATCTCTCGTCTCTATACTTATACCAATCTTGAATAATATTTTCATCAAAACAATAATCTTTGAATCTTCTAAAAGCTCCTTTTCCTTGTATTAGTCTATGTAAATTATCCTTTATTTCAAGATTATCTAGTGTATCTATAAAATCAAGCATTATTTGATATTCATTTATTTCATATTGTGTTGGAAGTATTATTGATTTCTCAAATAATTCGTCTATTTCATCTTCTGTTAATTCTTCATATTCTCCTATGTTTGATAGAAATATTTCGTCTTTTTCTGGATTGTAATAACAATCAACAATATTATCTACCATTTCTAATCCTTCTATTATTTTAGATAATGTTACCATATTCTACTCCTTTTCTTTTTATTTAAATGTTTTTCTAAACTCAATTGGTGAATATCCACCTAACATATATTGAGGACTATTATTGTACCAATCTGTAAATAAATCCATAAATTTTTTTAATTCTATATCATCCGCAAACATACACATATTAGATAAATCACCTAAAATATCTATTCCTAATTCGTTATTTTTTAATAGTCTCTTAAATGTCCATTCATATATATTGTCATTTTTAGATTTTAGAAATTTGTATAATTTTTTTGCTCTTTCGTCATATAGATATTCTTCTCTTTTTAATAACTCTTGCTTACTAAATTGTTTATATTTCATTTTTCTTGCTTTTTGTTCTTCAGCAATTTCACCTATATCAATTGGTGAATATTCTTCATCTAAATATGTAACAAAATATTGTACTTCATTTGTATTTGTCCACTTAATATTATAATCATTTACAAATCTATTTAAATTCATTCTTGTAAAGAATATGTCTCGTAGTTCCTCCTCAGTTATTATTTCATTCATGTATTTACACAACTGTTTTCTTAAAAAATCAAAGTCTACTATTCCATATTCATATAACATTCCTACAGTTAAATTTTCTATATTTCCATATCTCTCTGCTATTTTTTTATTTTCATCTGAAAATAATCTTGTTAATTTTTCTATAACACCTGGATTAAGTGAATAATTATATTCTAAATGCTTTGCTCTCTTAACTATAATCATTGCTTCTTCTAAAAATCTTATGTCTGGGTGTTCTCTTTTATAGAAAAATGATTTTATATCATCACTTGTTTTTATATAGTCGATTAATCTTTCTAAATCTTTATAGGTTCTATATGGTAACATTTTTATTATTTCTTCATCATCTGCGTTTTCATATATGGCTGGCATTAATTTTAATATATTTTCCTTCGTTGTACTTTCCTTTATTCCTTGATTAAATACACTATTTACTACAAATAACATTGAATCTTTTAATACATTTATTTTTCCATTATATTCTCCCATATTTACTCCTTTATTTTTTTCCAACTTCTATCATCTGTGGCATGTAATCAACAACATCACAAGAAACACATATATGGTTATCTTTATTAAATCTTTCATCTAATGGTTTATCATGTATATGTCCAAAAATATTAATTTTCCCTTTTTCTACTATCTCTATTGGTGCATGCGTTAATACTAAATTTTCTAATTCTATTCGTTTTTTATATACTTCGCTAAAACCTACTTCTTTCCATCCATTAACGCCTCTTTTAAAATCATGATTTCCTCGTAATAATATTTTTGTTCCGTTTAATCTACTAACCAATTCTTTTAACATTTCAGTAGTTCCAAATCCTACATCTCCAAGATGATAAACTATATCATTTTCTTTAACAACAGAATTCCACTTTTGTATAATATATTCGTTCATTTCGTTTGTATCTTTAAATGGTCTGTTGCAATATTCAATTATATTCATTCCTATGATTAAAATGTGTATCCGCTATGAAATATATCATCTACTTCTCCTCATTTACTATGGTTTTAGTGCTGTAATTGGTACAATATAAATACCTGTTTCTGGGTCTTTTGCTATAACATCTGTAAATCCAACTATAACACACATAAATTTAGGCTTTTTTGTCATATTATTATACAAATTCATTAAACTTTCTTTTGCTTCTTTTACTTCTCCGAATCCTAATTTTACTTCTATTGCTGCATATTCTCCATCATTAAATTCTAATATTGAATCGGCTTCTAATCCAGTAACATTATCTCTAAAGTGATATAATTTACCTCCTAAATAATCCATATATATTCTTAGATCTCTTTCAACTAATGCCTCAAACATAAATCCAAATGTTTTTGGATCATTTATTAATTTATCTCTTGTTAACTCTAAACAACTACATGCAAGTGATGGATCAGTAAAATGTCTTTTTACAGCTTTGCCTAATCTATCTGGAGATCTATAGTTTTCACTGTATGCATTTTGATTTTCTGTTATATGAAGCCTATTTAAAACATCTAAATAGTCATCAATAGTCATTCTACTCTCTATAATCTCTTTTTCATTACCACATTGTTCTATATCTTTTAATAATGTCTTTTTGTTAGCAATAGTTGATTCATTTCTTGCTAAGCTTTTTAGCAACATTGACATTTTATTTTTATCTCTTTTTTTATCATCATTAATATCTTTATCTAAAATTGCATCAATATAACTTCTAGGTATTATTCCAATTCTGTCTTCTGGTGTTTCAATATTTGAAGGCCATCCTCCACGAATAATTAAATTTGCTAATTTTTGCAATGTAATTTTATCATTTAACCCATTTTTAAAAATACCATTTTTCATGTCTGCTATAGACACTTTTCCTGTAGAATCTCCTGATTCATATAGACTCATAGTATGCATTTGTATTTTACCTATTCTTCCTGCACCAGAATGATGTATTTTTTCTTTTTGTTCTTCATCTGTTAATTTCGTAGAACAAGTTAAAATATAGTTTCCTTTTTTAGTAGTTTCGTCACATTTTCTTCTAACAGCATCCCATACCTCTGGTATTAAGTTCCATTCGTCAATTAATTCTGGTCTTTCTTCATCTAAAATCAAGTCTAAACTTAATTTTGCTTTTTCTTTAATATCATCCTTATCTAAAAGTACTTGGCTATTTGCATGATTTAAAGATGCCCATGTTTTGCCACACCATTTTGGTCCCTCAATACTTACTGCACCAAAAATCTCCAAGTATTCTTTTATTTTCTTGTCAACTAATCTATCTATATATTCTTCTTTTCTTAAAGACATATCATCCGCTCCCTTCTTTACAACTATATTTTACCATATATTCTATATATTTTCAATATCAATATACATTTTTTAATGATTTTAATATACATTTTTTAAGAAATTTGATATACATTTTTTAATTCTTTTAATATGCACTTTTTAAGAAATTTATTGTGCGAATTTTTAGTAATCTGTTGTGCTTTTTTTTGATTTTGTCTAATATTATATGCATATAGTTAATTCTTTTCTGCATATATTTTTCAATTTTATATGCAGATTATCAATTAGTATATGCAATAATTTTTTTATTCTTTTCACTGATTTTGTATCAATAAGGTGTGTTTTTAAATACTTTTGATACAAAAATAATAACAATATGTATTTTTAAGAGTATCAATATTTATGAAAAACTGGTGCTAACAACAACACTCATGTGTGTATTGTCCTCCATTTTCTCTTGTCCCTGGTAGATATGCTTTTATATATCCCGGCTCTAAACTACTTTGATTAAATGGCGGATCTAATAATTTAATAATACCATTTTCTTTATCTATTAAATGATTTTCCAAGCTTTCCATTGATATATATTTTTTATCGTTATCTCCTACTCCCGATATTACTGCCCAGCTTTGTGTAATACTGTCTATTTTACACTCCTCATTTTGCAAGCTTCCGTAGAGTTTCTCCATTGTCCGTAAATGCTCTTCTAAACCATCTTCCGTCCCATCCATTTGTGTTTAACGATTTTTTTAGTTGATTCATTATATCTTCATATTTTTTTGCCAGTTCTTCTTCTCCTTTGTATTGACAAATTGGAATAAACTTTTTTAGTATATCACTTAGGAAAAAGCCTAACCATATGCTTTCTCCTTTTCCTTTGTTTCCCACTGTACTAAATCCATCATTCCAATCTCCTGAGCCGATTTTAGGTAATCCTTTTTCTCCAAAGTTTAATGATTTTTCTATTGCTTTTTTACAATGTTCATATATTGTTCCTTTTTCTTCTGATGATAAATATTTATCATATTTTTCGTCTGTTCCTTCTTCTAAACTTGCTCCTTGTAAATAATTAGTTTCAATATCTAATATTCCATAATTTCCTGTAAAGTTTATATATTCTTCTGTAATATATACCAACCATAGCAAATCGTCAGAAAATCTAGTCCTTATTCCTCTTCCGAGTTTCTTCATGCCACCAGTGTTCTACATCTCCTTCTATAAATTGATGTGAGCTGTGCTTTATTATTTGATTTTTCATTATATCTGGATTTATATATTTTAGCGCTATTGTATCTTGTAATTGATCTCTAAATCCAAATGCTCCGCCAGATTGATAATATCCACTTCGTGCTAATAATCTTGATGATATTGTTTGATATATAAGCCATCCATTTAGTAAAATATTAGTTGATTCTAATGGTGTTTTTACTTGAACTTTATTTGTTATATCCTCCCAATATTTTTTTACATTATTATATTCTTCTCTTACATTACTAATTTTGCTATATTTATAAGCATTATCTTGGCAATTAATTATATTTTCCTCTGCACCTAATATAATTGATATTTCTTTACTTTCTAATGCTTCTAATTCTACCTGAAATTCCATTGCTATAATTCCATTATTCCATAAAGAATTTTGCCCATCTAGTTCTAATTTATGAATTCCCTCTGGATTGGCAATTGTTCCATTTCCTATAAAAAAGTCTTTGCTACCTGTATATGAATTTATTTTCTCACTACTTGAAACATATAAAATACTATTACAATCTTCATTAGAAATATTTCTTACACATAATAAGTTCGAACCTTCTTTATATTCTAAGTTTAGGTATGTGTTTGATATTATTTCATCTTCACCTAATACAGGCTTTATATAATATAATAATTTTATTTTTCTCTTTCTAGGTTCTATATTTTCTAATCTCACTAAATTCACTTTTACATTATCTTTGCATGGTACAAATACATTTGCCTTTTGTATAATGCCATTACTTTTATGCATATAACTAGCATATCCAAATCCATAAGTTATATAATAATCATTGTTATCTGGTGCAGGATTTTGCCCTAAAGACCATACCTTTTTAGTCTCCATATCTTCCAAATATATTATTTCTGATGGTATATCGCTCATAGGATTATTTGCCCATGCTGTTAACCTATTTAATCTGCTATTTTTGTACCATGTGTATCCGCCCATATTTTCTGTAATCACTGTTCCAAAATTTTCATTAGCTAAAATATGGCTCCATACAATTGGTAATTTATTATCTTTGTTTACTCTAATATTATATTCTTTACCGTTTAATGAAAATCCACCATATTCATTATAATATTTTAATTCTTCATCATCTAATTTTTTTCGTATTACCTCTTGTTCTTCTGCTATTTGTGGTATTTTTTCGTTTCCAATTTGATTTACATTTTCTAAATATTCTTCTTCTAAATCCCCAATCTGTCTTTCTATTTTCCCTAAACTTGTTTTTAAAACTAAATTTGCTCTGTATTCAAGTAGTTCTATTTCCTCTTTTGATAAATTATCTAGTATAAAAATTCCACCTTTTATATTTTGCAAATATCCTATATTTTTATTTAATATAATATTTAATATACCTTCTTTTGTATAATTTTCGTAACTATGTTGTTCTTCATTTAAAATAACTAAATCTAGATTTATATTTTTTATTCTAAAATATTCATAAGCATTTACTACTTGTTCTAGTATTCCTATATCACTAATATTTTCTATTTTAACAAGTAGTATAGGCAAATCACCTGAAATTCCGTATTTCCACAATTCACTTGCAAATGCACTATTAGTTTTTTTATTTTTGTTTATAATTTTCTTTAATGGATTAGGGAATATTAAATATCCCAACATTTTTTGATATAAATCTATCTCCTTACCCTTTACATCTAAATATCTTGACTCTGCCTCTACTTTTACTTTTGCTAGTTCAAAACTTCTTTTTATTGTCTCTGAATTTTTAAATTTATTTGTTAATTCTATTACTTTTTCTTTGTTTTCTGACACACACATAATTAGGTTAAACACTACTTTTTCGTTAGCCTTTATTATTATTGTATTTTTTATTGCTATTATTGGTTCTGTTGTTAAGCCAATATTTCTTCCCAATGGTATAGAATTTTCTACTGTTTTTGGAAGTCCTATTGATACTCTTCCGTAGAATTTTTCTTTATCAGACTCTATTTCTGTTTCTCCTATTGTTTCATTTTCTGCATATAAATCCACTCCTAAATACATATCTAGTTTGCTTTTATCTCTTGATTTTCTTCTTATTAAAATAGTATTTGAGTCATCTAAAATTTTATATTCTAAAAATAATTTATTAAATGCTCTATGGGCATAATCTTGTTCCTTCTCTGATATCAATGGTTCTAATAATGATGTTACTTCTATTATTTCATCTTCTAATCCATGGTTTATAAGTTCTACTCTTCTTATTTCCACCGGTTCTGTTGGTGCAACAGATATTTTGGTTATTGTTTCTATATTTCCATCTTGTCTAATTATTTTATTCATATCTGGTGTAAAATACATTACATATTTATCTGCTTTTGACAAATAATTCATATAATTTGAAGTCCATATTCTTTTTGTCTTTATATTTTTAAAGAAGAAGAATATTCCTTGTTCTTCATCATCTGTATATTTATATCTATTTACTAAAATATTATTATATTTACTGTATCCATTTCCCTTTTGATCCATTACTATTGTATAACTGTCATTTCCTATTACATTTATGCTATTTAGCTCATTATTTACCTTTGTTATTTCTCTTTGAGTATTATTTTCGTAATCAATATATTTTATTTTTTCAACTTTTTCTTTTTCCTCTTTTGTTATTATTATATTATCTGGCATTCTTTCTTGTAATAATATATCTACTGCTTCTATTTCTGGATTTTGTATAAATCGTTTTTGTATTATATTATTATTTACTAAATTATTAATTGATAAAAGTATTAGTCCTTGGTGATGTGCCATATATGTTTTTACTAATGCTTTTGTCTCATTTTTTCTTAGCCTAGTTGGTGTATAATCTATTGCTTCATAGAAACCATATTTGTTGTACATTCCAAGTTTTTCTAATTGTTTTAAATTTTTTATTACTTCTATAGGTTCTTCTGTAATTGCTAATATACTGGCATATGGTGTAACAACAATTTCGTCTGCAAGGCCTCTTTTTAAGCCCAGCCAAGGTATTCCAAACGCTTTATATTGATAGTTATTATTTAAATCTTTTAAATTAAAAGCTGATTCTGAAACTCCCCATGGAATTTTTAATCTTTTATTATATTCCTTTTGACTCATTATTAAAAATGCACAAGATTCATCTAATAAACTACCTGGATATTTAGGAATATTTATATTTGGCATTAAATATTCAAATGCAGTACCAGACCAAGATATTAGACCTTTATAGTTATTTAGTATTGTTAATGTTCTACTTAAGTTATACCAATGTTTTGATTCTACATCCTTTTTAGCTATTGCCACTAAACTTGTTTGTCTAGCTTCTGAAGCTAGCAAGTCGTAATATGAATCTGTAAGCATATTTTCTTCTATATTAAATCCTACAGAAAATAACTGCATTTTTTCGTTATATAATTTAGTAAAATCTGTTTCTTCTATTAGTTTATCTATTCTACCATCTTCATGTCCATTTTGTATTAAAAATTGTTTTAATACATATAAATATCCAATAAAGTTTCCACTATCTACAGATGAAACATACCTTGGTTTTAGTGGCTCTAATGTTTCTATATTGTACCAATTATATAAATGTCCACTCCATTTGGGTAAATTGCATATTGTATCAAGCATTTTATTTATAAGTTCTAATGTATCTTTTAGAGTTTCATATCCTAAGTCATAACTTGATACCACCGCCAATAATGCCAATCCTATATTGGTTGATGAAGTTCTTTTAACTACTTTATTCTTTCTGTCTTCTTGATAATTGTCTGGTGGAAGGTAATTATTTTCTTTTACTAAATAATCTTTAAAAAATTGCCATGTTCTTTTCCCCATTTCTAATATATATTGCTTGTCTTTATCCACTAATAATTCTATTTTGTTCTTAACTATAATTTCTTTGCTAATATAACACATAATAGCTGGTGCTACTAACCACAATATAGTTAATGCAAATATAAAAAAAATGTTTAACAAATTGTTCTCATTAATTGATAAATACAAAATGCCTAAAATACCAAACACAACGTTCGGCATCATATTTATATAATATGATTTTACATCTCTTTTCGCCATTTTTTCCGCTTCTTCTGCCGTTACCCATTCTAGCATATGTTTTTGACTTACTTTTATCCTATAAATAGTTTTACAAATAGCATTTGCAGACATATATGCTCTATCTGGCAGTGTAGCTAAAGCTAATATTCCTCTTAATAAGCTTGCTTTTATTCCTGTTATCATCTTACTAAATGTTTTTTGTTTTTTTTCTCCTTCTTTTTTAAATATAATTTTATTAATTACATCTATTATTGTAGGAGCAAGTATTGCAATTAATACTACTGTAATTATTGGCCATATTTTTATTTTATATATATAGTCTAATATACAAGCGTATATTATTGTTAATATACTTGTAACTTCTAATAAACTTCTTACTAAGTTATCAAAAATTTTATATTTTGATAATATATTAAGTGGATTATCTTTTATTTCTCCTCTTTTGTTTTTTATTTTACCCTTAAGCCATAAAACAATTTGCCAGTCTCCTCTAATCCATCTATGAAGTCTAGATTTTGCACTATTATATCCTAGAGGGTATCCATCCATTAGCATAATGTCTGTTGCCAAACCACATCTTAGATAACTCCCTTCTAATAAGTCATGACTCAGAACCGTATTTTCTGGTATTTCATTATTTAATATTTTAGAAAATACCTCTAAATCATATATTCCTTTCCCTGTAAATATTCCTTCTTCAAAATTATCTTGATATATATCTGATATTGCATTTGCATATACATCAACTCCTCCTGCTCCTGCATATATTTTTGTATATAAACTTTTTGTACTCGACATTAAATCTATTCCGACTCGTGGTTGTAATAAAGCATGTCCAGATATTACTAAATCTTCACTTTTATTTAGTTCTGGTCTATTTAAAATATGTGACATAGCACCTATTAATTCTTTTGCTGAATTTAAAACTAAATCTGTATCTGCATCAAGTGTTATAATATATTTTATGTTTGGCATATTTTCTACACTTTGTATTGTATTAGCTTTAAATGGATTACTAATATTACCTAAAATATATTCATTAAATTGATTTAGCAATCCTCTTTTTCTTTCCCATCCTAAATATGCTTCTTCTTTTTCATTCCATACTCTTTTTCTATATATAAAATTAAATTTAGTAAATCTTTCGTCAGGATACTTTTTGTTTAAAATCTCTACCATTTTTTTGCCTGCATTTATTACCTCTTCGTCAAACCCCTCCTCTTCATTTCCGCTTGTACTACAATCTCCAAGTAATGCAAAATATATATTATCACTTTTATTTGCTATATAATATACTTCCAATTTATGCATTAGTTCCTCTACTCTTTTACCATTTTTTATAATAGTTGGAATTACCACAAAAGTTGATGCTTCTTCCGGAACACCATTTCGATAATCTAATTTTGGTATTATTTTTGTTTTCTTAATTTTTCCTAATATATATTGTGCTATTTGCGTAATGATCGTTTCTACTGGTATTAATAGTAAAATGCTTAATAGAATACTAAACAAAATGTTTTTTATTTGTGCATTTATATAACTCCCAAAAAAAGCAGACACAATTATAGTAATAATAGTAAGTGTTAATATATAATTTTTTGCCTTTTTCATATATGTTTGTCTTACTATTTTTTTATTTTGCAGTATCCCTAATAGAGTTTGCTCTCCTTCTGATATTAAGTAATATCCTATATGTGCCTTTTTGTTATTCATGTCTAACCTTGCCTTTTCATATTCCTTATTACTTAATTCCAAGCACTTTCTAGCAATGTATATTTCTGATATTTTTGTCTTTTTAGATATTTCCTTTAATTTATTTCTATAATAAATTTTGGTTTTATAATCCATTTTATCATATACATTCACAGGGTCCTTTTTTAATATATCTTCTACGCCATTTATTTTCTCAAATATTTCTATCATATTTATTCTATTTATATTTTTTATACTTAAAATACTATTTCCTACACTTACTTTTCTAACAGCAATATCAAAATGCTCCTTTTTTATTACCTCTGATATTTCTGTTCCCATTTTACTTACTTGTTCTTCTAATATATTTAAAAAAGGATATGCTTTTTTTCCATATTGTTTTAATCTATATGACATATATTCAATAAATGGATACTTCATTTCCCCCTGCTCTATTACTTTTGTTTTATATTCTCCTATATGTTTAAATTGTAGTTCATCTTTGCTTTTATTTTCCACCAGTCGCTCTATTATATTTTCTACTTTATATTTTTGGAGCTGAGCAGAATATATTTTTTCGCAAACTTCTCTTATATTTTCTATTAAAGCAATTTGTAAAAATAAATTTATATTCCATATTTCATCCATACTTAATGTTTTTTTGTCTTCATATGCTTTTAACAAAATTTCTAAATTTTTACTATTTATTCTTCCATCTGTATATGCAACTATTTCTGATGCTAATACATATATCCTTGCAAAACCTGCATATGGCCCATTTGCCATACCTAAAAAATTAACATATTTTTTTAATGTTAATTCTTTTGTAACCATTTTTACAGTTTCGTCTATTATATAAAAGTTATCCAATATCCATTCTCCAGCTGGATGTATTGGTAATTTTAATTTTATATGTTCATTTAATAGTTTATACACTTCTGTGATAAACTTAAAATTCTCATTTAGTCTTGGAATAGGATATGTGTTTTTATCTGACTTATCTTTTAAAAGATGACCTGATGCTATTTTTCTTAAATAATCTTCTAATTGATGTATATCTAATAATGCCCCTTTTATATTTAATATTCTATATTCCATTAAAAATTCCACTCCTTAAAGAATATGCTTTTGTACATATTCTTTACAAAAGTGGAAAAAATATTCACATTGATTGACACATTTGACATAATGTGATACAATTATTTTGTAATTAGGCAATCGCCTATATTGCAAATAAAATGGAGGTATTGTCATTATGAAACCACAGCCATCACTTGATGAAAGCATTAGGCTCATCGTTCGGAACTTTGTCCTTGTAACCCAACAAAGGATACAGGGCTCTATCGACCGTCTCCTTGATTGCCGTCCTGGAGATATACTTGATGAATTGTACGAGTTGCATGAACTCATAACAAACTCATCTGAGTTTGTAGTCGACTCTACATTAGAGAGCTCTTTTTTATTGGCAAAAGATGAACTTTTTGTTTTGATTTGTGCCTTCGAAGATTGGGAAAAAGACTCCATCCTTGTTGAGGATTTGTACTTCACTCAGGCACTAATTGATAAAATGGAAAAAGTACTAGAATCTTTATAACATTACCTCACCGCTGAGAGGGGCGCCCGTCGCCCCTCTATTCTTTTGTATCATAAAAATAATCCATTATACCATTATATATTCCCCAAGCGAGTTTGTCTTGATACTCATCTGTTAACAACATTTTTTCTTCTTCTTTATTTGACAAAAAACCACATTCTACTATTGATATTGGTATTTCCACATGTTTCATAATATATACATTATCTATTTTCATTGCAACTCTTTTATTTTCCTTTTCAATTGCATCATTTAAATTTTGTTGCAAACTTTTTGCCAATTTTGTACTTTGTTCATCATTTTGTCTATAAAAGCATTGCCAGCCCCAATATTGTTCTTGTGGTATTTTATTTAGATGTATAGATACAAATATGTCTGCTGATGATTCATTTCCTATTTTTACTCTATTATGAATATCTGAAATCTTTTTTTCCCTTAATGTTGATTTATCTAAATCATATATTGCATTTTCGTCACTACGGGTTAATATAACAGTTGCACCGGATTGTTCTAGTAAGTTCTGCACTTTCAAGGCAATTTTTAAATTAGTTTCGGCTTCTGTTGTACCGTGTACTACTTTGTGCCCCCTCATCTGGTTTCCCGATGTCCAGCATCTAGTACTATTACTTTATTAGAAACTGGTAAAGCTACAGTTTGCACTATTTTATTCTTATCTGCTATTTTAAAAGAAAATGCTAATGTTGCCACTATAATCATACTTAGCATTATATATATTCTCTTTTTACTTAAAACTATCATAAAAAAACACCTCACTTATATATATGAGGTATTTATCTTTTTATTCTATTTTTTCCTTCTATCTATTACATATGTACTACCTGGAGTCACTTTTGCTAGATGTTTTACTTGTGCTGCTGTTTCTCCAATTTCTAGAACATTATGGAATCTTCCTTCATCTACTACTACCACACCTACAGATATTGTAGTTATTGGAAATTGTTCTAATATTCCTTTCCTATTTGGTACTTCTAAGTAACCTCTTTGTATATCTTCGTCTGTAAAGTATTTAGTAACTCCTTTATCAAATTCTGCAACTATATTTTGGCATATACTTTCACATTCTGTTCCTCCAACTATTGCTACAAAGTCATCTCCTCCTATATGCCCTATAAATTTGTCTTCATTTGGTGACATATGTATATTTTTTATTATCGTTCTTGCTGTAAATTTTATTATTTCATCTCCATTTAAAAAACCATATATATCATTATAAGCTTTAAAATTATCTAAATCAAAATATATCATTGAAAAATTATCTTTATTTAATAATCTTTTCTTCATTTCTGCTTGTATTTGTACATTACCTGGCAAACCTGTTAGTGGGCTTACTCTTCTGTTTGTGTATAAAAGTCTTATTACGTTTTTTATGGTATAATATAAATATTCTTCATCTATTGGGGCTATTATATAGTGCTCAACACAGGCCTTTAATATTTCTATCCTATGAGCTTTTTCTCTATTTGAAGAAATTACAATTATTGGGGTTATACTATTATCTTCATTATTTCTAATATCATTACATAACTTTATTATATCTTCATCTATATTGTCTTCGTTAATTATTATTAATGCAGGAATGTTTCTTAGCACAGTATCTATTTCACGTGTTTTAGCCTTCTTAAATTTGTAATCTTCCTCTTTTTCAAACATTTTTACAAGTTTATCTTTTATTTTATCGTCATTATCTATTAAATAAACTTCTTGTATCATTGTTTTTCCCCCTTTTACGGTTTATATATAAATTCTCGTACTACCTTTTGCTCTAAACCAGATTCATTTGTTACCGTTATACTTACAGTATTATTTCCTTGTTTTAATGGCACATTTAATTTTAGTTGTTTTTTTGCTTCATATTCTCCTGCATATACTTGACCATTAATATTAATAGATACTGTTTTTATGCTGACTTCATCATTTATTACAATATGAATTTTACTATTACTTTGCTTTACAGCTATTGTTGGTTTTGATGAAATAATTATAGTTTTCTCTAAAGTATTTGTATTACCATTTTTGTCGACAGCTGTAACAGTTAATTTATTTTCTCCTAATTTCATATCTATAGTTTTCTGTATCTCTAATTTATTTCTTTCTGTTCCATTTACTCTTGTTTCTGCTTCATTATTCCACTTGTAAATCAAATAATCTATTTGTGTTTCGTCTCTTGCTATAATTGTTATCTTTCTAGAACTATCATCGGTTGCTATTTCCATTTCTGGTTTTTTTATATCTATTCCTTCAATATTCCATTGTTGCATAAATTTTGTTTCTTTGCCTTTAATGTCTACAATAGTTACATTTAATATACTATTTTCGTTTGGCAATAGTACAACTTCTTCTACAGCTTTATTATTGGGAAGTAATACTGTTTCTTCTCCTTTATTCCAACTATATATTAATTTGGCTATTTCTATATTGTTTTCAGCTTTTATTACTACTGTATCATTAACTCTATTCATGTATACAGTTGGTATATTGTTACCACTATTGGCTACTATTCCTTTATACATTGAATATGTGCCTTCTCCTATTAAAATAATGCCAAATATTATTATTACTATTGCAAAAAACTTTATTACACTCTTTACTGCTACCGGTCCATTATTTTTATTATCACCTACATAGAGAATTTGATTCATTTTTTCACCTCTTATCATTTGAGATTATAACACATGAATTATTTAAAGTAAACTTTTTTATTGATTTTTTGAAAAGGAGATAAATTTTACTCGGGTACTTATTATATCAGTCACAATGGCAAATTACGCAATAAGGTTAAATACCTTGAAAAAAATTTTGAAAATAAAGTTTCTAATATTGGAATAGAATTATAAAAATAAAATTCGTTTTAGCCAATCTTTTATTCTTTTAAAAATGCTTTCCTTATATTTAACAATTGATAATTCTTCATTTGTATATATTACTCTTTTTGACTCTTTATCTTTAAATAAATTATTTGGATTATATTTTTTTCTTAGTTCTTCTTGATACTTTTTTTCATTTTCATTTAATAGATTCAATAACCCTTCTTTTTCTTTTTCATTAGTACACCAATAATTCAGTTTTAGCATAGCCAGTATATCTACTGTTTCTTGTAATAAATTCTGTTCCTCCAAAGGAATATTAGAATCAATATTTACTTGGTAGTCTTGATTTTTGTTATTTTCAAAAAATTCTTTTAATTTTTTAGGGATTCTGTTTTTCTGTTCTTCATCTAATAAGTCAAGAATACCTAATACTTCCACATATGCATCTTTTGTTTTAGCTTTCATATCGTTTCCCTTTCTTCTTTTACTTGACCTTTGTAATTTTCCTTCCTTATTTCTTGTGCCATTTGTCTAACATTTCCCATTCTAGTATTTTTAAACAAATTGTTTCTCGCTATCGACTGAGCAATTACATTTCTTGGTACTGTGATGTGTTCATTTGCAACTCTTCGTTCTTGAAAAGACAATGTATGAGTTTGTGAAATTTCGTTCTTATTTAATAATGTATATGGTAAACTTTTATCTCCATTTTTTGCTTGATATAATCCTGCATTCCAACACGGATCGCAATATAATAAATCTTCATCTTTAATACATATAATACTATGATAACCTTCATCTGGTAGCTCATATCTAGTATATATTGTTTCCTTTGTTTTATCTGCTAAATGTAATGTATCTTTTGTGCCAATACATCTAACATTTCGTGAATTTATTCCTTTTAATTTCAACAAATATTGCATTGCTCGTGTATAACCTTCACATACACATTGATCTAGCATAATAGCATTATATGCCCCATTAGCACCACCTACTGGTCCAATGCTAATTCCATCTTTAGAAGCCATTCTACTTTTTCCTTTTAAAGATTCACGGTCATAAGTCACATTTTGTGCAAGATATGTTTCTATTCCTAGTATAGTGTCTCTATTTCTTGCATGTTCTGGAACATTCTCTGCTAATATTTTACAACACTTATTGTGCATTTGTAGCATTTGATAATGGTTAATCTGTATGGAATCTCTTTTATAAGCCGTATATTTTAAAGCTGGAAGTGCTTCATGCCATTTTACAGAATTTGCTATTTCTGCTATTCTATTTGCAGTTTCTTGATTATACTTACCAGTTATTGGGTTATAATCTATACTGTCTGGAAATAATAGTACATCTAAATTTAATTCCATTAATTCTTCACATTGGTTAATACATTGATTTAGTCCCTGTACTTGCATTAAACTTCTATTACCATAACAAGTTAGTCCTTTAAGTTTGGTTTGACTATCGAATCCATCTATTTCTTCTAAATTTGGATTGTTAATTATACTTAAATCTTGCAAATTTTTTAATTGAGTCAAATCAATATAAGAAACATCGGCTTGGTTATTTATTTCTAAGAATTTTAAACCATTAATTTGACAAATTTCTCTCATATCTGCATCTGTTATAGTTGCAATATCATTATTTTTTTTATATTCACTACTTCCAACACTTGCAACTGTTAATGACTGTAAATTATATAATTGTGATATTCCTTTTAAAGTGCCTCTGTTTGGATTTTCAATTTTTAATTTAGTGATTAGTCCTAGTTCTTCTCTTGTACATGACCAATCTGGAAAACCTTGTTTATCTTTTCTTTGTTGTATCCCATATTTTTCTCTTAGTTCTCTCCAAACTATAATTGCAAGACTAGGATGTAATCTTATTTTTTCTTGTTCTTCTTTTGAATCCATGTTATTTCTCCGTTTCTTTGTGGACTTGTATTTTTATTCATATCCTTTTCTCACTTTCAATCTATTTTTATTATAACATTAAAGTCAAAATTTTACTACATATTATTGCTAATATCTTTTTGAAAAGGTGTGTCCCAAAAGTGTCATTTTGTCACAAAAAGGAACGTCCCTATTGTGCCAATGATAAATTTATAGTTACTTTAAATAAATCTCCATCTAAATATAGACTGAATTTTCCTCCTTGTAATTCTGTTAAACTTGTTGCTATTGAAAGTCCTAGTCCGCTTCCTTCTGTGTTTCTTGAGGTTTCACCTCTAACAAATCTTTGCATTAATTCATCTGCCGATATGTTCAGTTTATCTTTTGAGGTGTTTTTTAATTGAATTGTTACTTCATTTCCTTTTACTGCTACATCTACATATACTCTTGAATTTTCTAATGCATATTTAGAAATATTAGAATATAGGTTTTCTAAAACCCTGTACATATATCTGCTATCTACTTGTATATATATGTTTTCTGATGGAAGTGTTATTATTTCCTCTAATCCTCTTGCTTTAAATCTGTCTTCAAATTCGCCAGTTACTTGTTTTATTAATTCTTTTATACTTATTTTCTGTATATTTAATTTTATTGCACCTGACGATGCTTTTGAAGCTTCTACTAAATCTTCTGTTAATTTTTTTAATCTTTGTGATTTATTGTCGAGTATTACTAAATATTCTTGTACTTTAGGATTTTCTATTTTTTCTTTTTTTAATAAATCAACATAATTAATAATTGAAGTAAGTGGTGTTTTTATATCATGTGATACATTTGTTATAAGCTCTGTTTTTAATCTTTCACTTTTTAACTGTTCTTTAATTGCATTTGATAATCCTCCGGCTATATCATTAATCTGAATTGCTAATGTTTTTAAAACTCCTTTCATCTCGTTTTCATTTAATTTTATATTTGTATTGCCATTATAAATTTCTGCTATTGCTTTTTTTATTTTATCAAATTGTATTACCTTCTTTGTTATTATATAAAATGCAAATGTATCAAAAGCAAATAACCATAATAATCCTGCCCAGTTTCTTGCAAGACCTGATAATACTATATTTACAAGTACAAATATTCCATATAATAATAATGTTTGTATAAATAAATTAAAATTTTTAAATATATGTGATATTTTTTGTATTATCATATATAACAATGTTGTTTTCCAAAACCTTTTTGCTTTTATTCTTTTAACTAAAGTTTCTAATACCAATATGCATGCATAATACATAATAATACAACCTATTAGCATTAATGTTGCTGTTATTGTTTCATCTTCTAAATTACATACAATTATTACAATTATTAGTCCTATTGTAAATAAACATGCTAAAAATCCTATTGCCAATTCAAATGGTATTTTGTCAAAGAAGTTTAAATATATTCCTTCTTTTCCTTTCTTTTTTCCAATTCCTTTAAAAATAATTGGAATTAACATTAATAATAAAACTGCACTTATTGGTATGGTATATACAGCTACTTTATGAGTATGTAATGCCCAATTATTTAAAATTGATGATGTATAATATTCATCTCTATATATTAAATCATCTATTAGAGCTGTATATATGCTATAATCATTGCTTTCAATTTTTTCAAAATCAGCTGTATATTTTATATTTTCTATACTTAATCTTTTTATAGTTGTTTTTACATCTTTATTTTCATAACTCCAATAAATTCTATTTTTATTAATAACATTTTTTATTTCTTCTACAGTATCTGTATTCATAGTATGTTCTAAATTTGTATACGCAATATTTTTATTATTATCAATTATTAAGAATATAAAGTTTTCTTGTCTACTTTTTTGCCAATAAAATATATTACCTTGTTTTCTATTTATATTTACATTTTTCTGTATATCATAATTATAATAATTTCCTTCAATATAATCATATTCTTGTTCGTCAGGTAAATTGTTCGACATTATAATTGCAAGCGCTTTATTTATTGAATACATATATGAAGATGAAAATACTTTAGTGTCAAAAAATTCTTTGTCTGTTTTAGAATTAATATCTGTATTTTCTCTAATGTATATAACACTTATTATTGATGTTACTAATATCAATAGTAGTATTGGAATTAATATATATGCAATATTTTTACACAAATTGCTTACACATATTTTTTCCCTTTTCATTTTTACCTCCTATTTTACATCTTTTCTATTTTATATCCTATTCCCCATATAACTTTTAAATATTTCGGTTCTTTTGGGTTTATTTCCATCTTTTCTCTTATATGCCTAATATGTACAGCAATTATATTTTCTGCTCCAAAACATTGCTCTTCCCATACATTCTCATATATTTGTTCTATTGAATAAACTATTCCTTTATTTTTCGTTAAAAATTTAAGAATGTTATATTCTGTTGGAGTAAGTTTTACTTCTCTTCCTTCTACTTCTACCTGTTTTGTTTCATCATTTATAATTAAATCTCCTGATTTATAAATTTTTTTATTACTTTCTTCTGCTATTGAACCTAATGAAGTGTATCTTCTTATCTGCGAATTTACTCTTGCTATTAATTCTAATGGATTAAATGGCTTTGTTATATAATCATCTGCTCCATTATTTAATCCTGAAATTTTATCATAATCTTCGGATTTTGCAGAAAGCATAATTATTGGAACTTTTTTGTCTTTTCTTATTATATTTGCTACAGAAATTCCGTCTAACTCTGGCATCATTATATCTAATATTATCAAATGCAAATCTGGTACTTTATTGACGATTTGTAATGCTTCCTTTCCATCATATGCTTTATATATTTTATATCCTTCTTTTTGCAAGTAAATTTCTATTGCCTTTACTATTTCTTTATCATCATCACAAACTAATATATTATACATTTTACTCCATCCTTTTTTTGTCTATTATATCATACTTGTTGATAATATATCATATTTTTATTAAGAAAAAAGTAAGATATATATTAAGAATTTATTAAAATTGCCAATGGAGGCAGATGAAGTGTGGAAAATAATACCACACTTCTTCAGTCTCCATTGGCATAAAATTTTTATTTATTATTTAACAACCAATTTAGTACATTTATTTTATAAATGCACAAGCTTCTTATTAAAGCAAGGTGTGTCCCCAAAGTGTCATTTTGTCACAAAAAGGAACGTCCCTATTGTGACACTTTTGCTACTATTACTGTCATGTCGTCTTTTTGTTTGCCATAGTTGTTGTCTATTGCTTCTGATAGTATTAGGTCTGCTATTTGTTGTGCATCGTTTGTTTGTATGTCTTCTAATAGGTATTTTACCCATAGTTCTTTGTTTACGTATTCTGTGTTTGATTCTATTATTCCGTCTGTGCACATTACTAGTATGTCTCCTGGTTGTAAGTCATAATCATATACTGTTAAGTCTGCATTTTCGACTATTCCTGTTGGTAGTGATAAAGATTTTAGTATTTGTATTTCTTTGTTTCTTTTTACAAAAGTTGGGCATGCTCCATTTTTTATGAATTCTAAATTGCCTTTAAATAAGTCTAATATTGCAATATCTAATGTTGCATACATATCATCTTCTAAATTTGCTATTAATGTAGAGTTTATTAGTTTTATTGATATGTCTTTATCAAATCCTGCTTCTAATAATCTTTCTAACATCTTTATTGCAATTTTACTGCTTTTTCTAGCTTCTGGACCTGAACCCATTCCGTCACTTAATGCTAACAAGTATTTTCCATCATCTAATTTAGTTTGTAAGTTGCTGTCTCCAGAAACTGGTGAATCTGCTTTTGTTGTTTTTGCCACTCCTATTTGTATATTCAATTTATCTTGCATAATGTATGTAAATTTACATTTTTGCTTATTTTCCCTTAATCCGCATTGCTGATCTTGGATTATAAATTTATCATTAAAAACTTTATTTAATATCTTTCCTATTTTCTTTATATCACATGATGTACCATCCAGATTATCACAAGTATCTGCATATATATCTACAATAAATCTTCCAGATTTTTGCTTTTTAATACTTATATCTTTTATTTTTATTTCCTTTTGCTCTAGTAATGTTAATATTTCTTGTTTCTTGTCTTCAAACTCATCTGGGTTTTTACTTATTTCATTTGCTAAATTAGATATTGCCTCTGAAACTCCTTCTAATTGGTTTGATACATTTTTCTTGCTTTCATCCATTTTCTTTTTCCATATAAAATTCATTTTACTTATTCTATATGAGTAATTTATTACTTTAGTTATTTTAGAAACTTCTTCTTCTACTTTTTTGTTTTTTTCTTCAAATCCTACTATATAGTTATTGTGGTTTGCAAAAATTTTTACTAGCTCTCTTTCTACCATAATTTCTTCTTTAAGTAAGTATTCAAAAATATCTTTCAAAATATCTTTATCATTGTATATGTCATCATAAAGTATGTTTTCTTCTAAGCCTTCTAAATTTATTCTTAATTCATCTATAAATATTTTTTCATTAGATAATTCTTGCTCTTTTAACTCCTCTTCTGAAACTATTGTAGCTGCTGCTTCTTGATAGCTTTTAGCCATATCAGATATTGTTTGTGACATACTTGTTAATTTATATACTGTTTCTTTGTTTTCTTCTAATGTTTTTCCAGTTGTTTCTGGTAACATTTTAGTTTTACTAACTAAATCTTCTATATTAATTTGTACTCCTTTTGGTATTGCTAAAAGACCTAGTGAAGCTATTAAAATTTCTTGTATTAATATTACAGGTACTGTGTTTCCATTTGCCACATAGGTTAATAACACATTGCCTATAATAAAACCTAATATAACTCCAATTTTTCCAAATTTGTTAAATATGCCTGCTATCATTCCAGAAATTGCATATGATGCTATCATAATAGGTTCACTATTACCTATTATACCTAAAACTACACCTATTGTAATTCCAGAAGTTGCTCCTACTAATATTCCATTTTTCCAACCTAAAATTAATACTAGCAATATACTTAATATGTTTTTTACACTATATCCAAATACCGCAGTATCTCCTAATGCCATAAATGCTATGGTTAAAAGTAAGCTTGTCCCTATAACCTCTTCTATGGAAAATACTTTTTTTATACCCACTTCTCTTATTACTGTTATAGAATTTGAGAATATTTTGTAAAATATGTATGTACTTATACTAAGCATTACTCCTGTTAACAATTCATATAATATAAAGCTTCTAAAAAACATTGGCACTACTTGTACTATTAAAGTAGATATAAATAAGTGCATCCCAAGTCTTTTTTGTTCATTTACTTCATCTTGTATTTTAGGCCTTTTTATTAATATAGTAACAAAAAATACTAGTGTTGTTAATATGTATGTTAGCAAGCTATTAGGTCCAAATTTAATAAATGTAGAAATTAAAGAAATTGCATACATTATTCCTACTGGCATATTTGAGCTTAGTGCTGCTGCAATTATAGCTATTCCAAATGGTGTAATAGAAAACATTACATTATCTGAACTTATATTTACCATAGATACCATAAAGGTTATAATATATAAGATAATGTTTTGCTTTGTAAATAATTTTTTAAATATCTCTTTTACTTCTTCTTTTTTATTTACTTTTATTTCCTCATTAAATTCTTGTTCACTTTCTTTTGAAATGTTTTGAAACATTTTTACCACCCTTCACTTTTTTTATTATGTTCTATTTTAATACTTTACAAAATATTTTTTTGTCGTTTTAGATACATAAATCAAAAAAGTTTTTTACATTATGTGCTGATTTTTTTTATTTTATTTTTTTATAAAACATTTTCTATTTATAATTTTATCGTATTATGTAGTAAAACACAACAATGTAAAGAAAAAAGGACGAAAATTCATCCTTTTTTCTTTTTATCTTTAGTTTAATTTATAGCCTTTTTTTATTTTTTAAGAACTTTTTTCTTAATAAGTACTATTCCTACTACAAGTACTCCTGCTACTACAATACCTAGTACGTAATAATATACATGTCTTGCACCAAATGGTGGCATTACTGCAACATCTTCTCCTTTTGCTGAATCTATTTCTGCTGGTGCTTCTGTTGGATTTTGATTTCCTACAATAGGATATATTGTTTTTTCTTCCTTATCATTAGGATTAATAATATATTCTGCCATTCTTCTACCAACAGAGTTTTGTATTTTAACTATCTCTACCACACTTACATATCCACCTTGTGCGCTTTCTTTTGTAATTAATTGTGATACTGTTAAGTTATTTTTACTTATATTTGCTACATTACCATCTTCTATTTTTACCTTTGTATCTATTGAATTTACTTTGTCTGTTAAGTTTATATTTACTAATCCATTATCAAATATTTCCTTTTGAGTATCTTCAATTAAGCTCCATTTATCTTCATTTATTGTTTTATCAAATTGCATTTTGTTTGGAATATAGCATATAACTTCAGTAGCATTAGTAGTTACTAAAGCTCCATCTTTCTTACCTTTCACATAATAGTTGTCTCCGGTATAGTCAATTTCGTTTATTGGTTGTGTTATATTCATATTGTACTCAATTTGTATTGTTGCACCATACATTAATTCTTCATCTAAATATAGTTGTATAAAGCCCCATGTAGGTGTTATGCCCTTTGTAGTATTAAATTTATTTGATTTCCAAATTACATCTTTAATTTCATTACCTTTTGTTGCTTCTGCTGTTTGAGTAGCATCAAATACTATACTTCCATCTGATAACGTTACTTTAACATTTTTTACATTTTTAGTTATCTCTAATTGTGTTTTTGGTCTTTCTACTAAACCTAAATCAAGGTTTGGTAACGTCCATTCTTTAGTTTCTTCTTTTTTACCTATGGCATCTGTTGTTCCGTTAGAAGCATATTCTACTTTAGCATCTATTTTACGTGTTTTTGCTACCTTCCAAGTTCTATCTTTTAATTCATTTAATAATGAATTCATATCATCTGCATCATAAGATTTTCTTGGATATTTTGGTACATTGTATGGAGAAACTAATACTTCTGCTATATGGTTCGTTTGTTCTTTAGAATAACTATTTACCTTATCTACTCTATCTAGATCATCTATTGCATCTGAAATTAATGTTGCATCTAAACTATAGCTATATGTTCCTAAATCATCTCTCCAACTATCGTTCTTAGTATTAATGCCATTTTCAAATATGGTAGATTTATAATCTTGTCCATTATATGATTTATTATTTTCGCCAGATTTTCCAATTATGTTAGTAGTTTCACTGTTTTTAGGTAATAAGGTTTCATCAGAATATCCATAACCAAATATTACATAATAGTCTCCTGGTATAAATCCTTTAAATTCATAGTAACCATTTTCATCTGTCTTTGTTACTGCTAATGTCCATGATGTACCATTATAAGTTTTAGCTGGTATATATTTATATCCTTCTAGTTGTTGATTATATTGACTTATCCATAGTGGTAATTTTTCATCACTTTCATATGAACTAGTTGCTAAGTTTATCTTTTCACACAATGCCACATCTACACCTTTTATTTTTGTTTCATTATCGTCTCTTATGCCATTTCCTAATCCATCAGAGACTTTTAAATCCTCCCATACATATCCATTTATTGTTCTCTTTGCTTTTTCTGTAGGATTATCTGGATTTGGCTTAATTTCTAATGTTGCTTCTATTTTATCACTATCATCTTCAAAGTTATATACTCCATTTGTAATTGTTTCTGTAGTACTTAAGTTTCCTGGTGTTGAATTTACATCAATTAATCCCGCTATTGTAGTGTTATTTCCTATTATTTCTCCATGTCTATTTGGAGTTGATGTATTTGCTGCATAATATGTTTTATAACCATTAATTTCTGCTATATTTATTTTGTCACCAATATTTAAGTAATCATCTAAGTCATTTATTTTCATGTTATTAATTTTGTATGTTAGATCAATATTTATTTCTCCGCCTGTAGAAATTTGTTTTTCTAATACATCTCCATTAATATAAATTTTATTATAACCATTAAAGCTTGTTTCTGTTATTGCTCCATATATACTCGTTCTTGGTATTAATGTAATATTGGTTCCATTTATTTTAACTTCTCTTAATGTTAATGAATCATCATAATAATCTACTATTTCTTTAATTTGCGTTTCTATGCTTTGAGAAGTATTAATTATAGTTATCCTATATTTTATTTGTATATCTAATTCTTCTCCTATACCTGCTTTTGCCTCATAATCTGAGTTATAGATTGCTCTATTATATTTTGTATTATAATAATTATTATTTATTCTATTTTTATTTATGTTTTCTTGTGATGTTGAATATATCCAAGCTAAATTTGTATCATCTTTTGCTGTTATATAAGTATCCATACATGATTTTATGTTCTCTAATGCTGTTTTCTTTCCATCATATTTATATGTTTCCGTTTTACCATTTATTGTATACTCTATCGCTGTTACATCTTTTATTAACTGAGCATTGAATTCTTGTCTTCTCCACAAACCTAAATTAATATAGTTTGTTAATAAATCTTCTCCGAAATAATCATTTTTATCTGTTGGATAATACTCTATTCCTGTATTATTAAATGGCGATTTTGTTATTGCAGATATTTTGCAATCTTCTATAAATTGTAATTTTTTCCACACTTCTGCATCTGTACCAGCTATTTGCTGATAAATGCCTTTCAATTCTTTGCTATTTGGATATTTATTGTTATTTTTAATAAACTCTTTTATCTTTGTACTAATCAAGCCTTCAGCCCATTCATTAGTTATTCTTCCATTTTCATCATAATTTAATGTACCATATTTATTATATTTATAGCCATCTACTAATTGAACTTTATCTTGCACATATTCTGGTTGTCCATCTACTTGTTTAAGTGTATATCCCATTAGTTCTAATCTTGTATAAGTTTTATTATAGTATTTTCCATCTGAATATGTTAAGTAAAGTTTTATATTTAGGTTATTCTTAGTCACATAGTTTTTAGGTGAAGAACCTATTTCTGCAAATCTGCTGTTAAATGCTTCTCTACTTTCTATTGGCACTTTTCCTATATTAGTTTCAAATTCACTTGCTTTTGAATTTGATTTCCATATATCAAACCATGTATTCGTTTCTTTGCCTTGGGTCTTACCTGTATTATTATTTTCTTTAATAGAAGATTCCTCTATATCTTTTAACATTTCTTCAACAGAATTATAATTTTGAATAGTATCTCCACTAATTCCTTTCGTTAAATATTCTGTTGGCATATATACTTGACCATCATATTCAAATACTACATAATATTTTTCACCTTTAGATAAATCAACTCCTTCAAATTTGTAGTTACCATTTTCATCTGTTAAAGTAGGATTTATTTTGTGGTAAATATTATTTATTGTTTCAGGTGGTGTTAATGTTGCCAGTGCTCCATTTTGCCTATATAAGCTTACTTTAATGTTTGCTAAGTTTTTGTCTACACCACTACTTGTATTATTTATACCATCTCCTAAACTTGCTTTTCCTGTTTTTGCATCTTCCCAAACATTTCCACCAATAGTAATTAATTGAGCTTCCTCATCCTTTACTATTATTCTCACTGCTTTTGTTCTTGTATCCCATTCTACAGTTACACCTTCTGGGGTTGATACGGTTTCTATTCCTATTGGTGTATATCCTTCTTTTATAACATTAAATTCTATTACACCATCTATTTTTCTATATCCTTCTGGTGCTTCTATTTCCGTTATTTTATAATTATCTTTATCATTGTTATTTACTTCTACAAGTTCATTTCTTATAAAATATCCTTTAGAATCTGATACACATTCTTCTGCTTTTCCATTATTTTTTACTACAGTGAATTTTGCTCCTGCTAGTGCTCCACCTTCTTCATCTGTCTTTAATGCATTTATTTTATATTGTTTCATATTTGGTATAACAATTATTACTTTATTTGCTTCAGCATCCCATTCTATTTGTACTCCATCAGGTGCTATTACATTTATTATTCCTGTTACTATATAAACGTCTTCCTCTCCTATGGTAAAGTCTGCTTTTTCTTTTTTTACGTCAAACTCTATTGGTCCATTTATTAAACTATATCCTTCTGGCGCAGAAGTTTCTTCTATTTTGAAGTGATCTAATCCTTCTGGGCCAATGGCTAATAAAGGCTGAGCACCTTGAACAACCAAATTTCCATCTTTATTTGATATAGCTACAGAAACATCTCCGTTTGGCCAAGTTATATTAAATTCTGCCCCTGCTAAGCCATTTCCATCTAGGTCTACTTTCTGTGCTTCTATATAATATGTGTCTATCTCTGGACTTGGAGGCGTAGTTGGCTTTAGATTTTTTATAATTACAGTTACAGTATGTGTACTGTTATTCCAAATTATTTGTGCTTTATTTTCATCTAAGTTCGTTGGATCTATAAGTATTACACCTATTGCCTCCCAAGTATGTGTATTATTATTGTATTGCTTATTAACTTTAAATTTTATACTTCTTTGTAGCATAATATATCCACTTGGTGTACCAGTTTCTTCTATTTCATATATGTCTGCTTCTTCATTATTAACTAATGGGGAATTTGAATAAATAACTCCATTATCATCAGAAACTAAATTTTCATGTAATTCTCCATTTATTGTCACATTAAATGTTGCACCTGGTAAAGGATTTCCATTGTTGTCTTCTTTCTTAATATTAATTACATAGCTTCCTTCTTCTGGAGGTGGTGTAACTGTTCCTAGATCTAAAGATGTAGAACGCAATGTTCTTAAACCTTTATATTCTGCCATGTCTTGTATTAATGCCTCATCTAATCTTACAGTTAATTTACCTGTTTTAGTATTCACTTTTTCCATAAAATAAGTAAACCCTATTTTGGTACATTTGGTTGCGTCTGCTCTCATCCATTCAAATTTTGCCTTTAATATTCCATCTTCTTGCAAGTCTTGTTTTGGTACCAAAATATAAAATTCTTGACCAGATACTGGATATAACTTTCCCCCGCCTCTCTCTACATAATATTCATCTTCAGATTCTGGGTCTCCTGGTTTTTCAATAGGTTGAAATGTATTAACCTGTTTTATTTCTCCATCTACCTCAATAAGTTCTATATCAATACGAGTATTTGATCTTGTTTCTAAATATAAATCGCTTATTCCACCAAAAGTCATTCGCTCATCTAGCACACTAGTCCCATAATCACCTTTCACATAATCCATTTGATATGGTCCAGATTTAATATATTCTATATTATTTATTGTTGTAATTGAAGTAGTTAATGAATCTTCTTCAGTCCTATTATCTGCATATCCTGAATCATTATCCCAGTCAGTTGCCTCAAGTACCTTATCATAAAATTTTTTATAATAAATAGCTTCTTTATATAATTTTATTATCTCTTCTTTATTTTCTCTAGCATATGTTCTTTTTTCTGGTTTCAATGTATTAAGGAAGTTGTCCCACTCGTCCTTTCCATATGTTGAATCTAACCACCACATAACAATTTGTTTTATTCCAGTCCATTTATTACATGGATTTGCTGTAATAAGATAAGCTACAGCCGCTCCCATTCCTTTATCATTACTTGATTCTAAAACTGATATGTGATTTTCTGAACAGTAAAAATATCCTCTGCTTCTCCTTAGTATAGCATATCCATATTCTGCGTGGTCGTCCCAATATTTTTTTACTTTTTTTGCATTATTGGTTCCTATATTAATTTCATAAGTTTTGCCTGCTATTGGAGATGGTATATCAAATAAATCTGTTACTATTATCTGACTTGGCCTAGCAGCATCAACCAAGTTAAATTTATTATTACTTTTTGGTAACAATGAAACATAATCATAGCCTTCATCTTTTCCTTGTTCTATACAATATATTTCACTTCCATTTATATATGGTATTGTAAAAGGTGGCTTATCTCCATGATTTTGTTGCACGTCATCTATCCAAAAACCATTTGCACAATCGAAGTCTAAATTTCCACTTTCTAGAATATTATTTGCTAGTCCTAGTTTGCTTATATGTATATTATTTTCTTTTACTTTAATGTTAAATAATATTATAAGTCCTGCTAATATAATTGTTACTAATAATATTAGTCTAACTGTCCATTTATTTTTCGTCATTTTATCTACCTCCCTTCTTATATTTTTTTATCCAAAACTTGTTTTTTTATCTCATATATACCAAATCCTAATAAACCTAATATAAATAGTGTAAGTGTTGTATAGCCTACTATTTTACCTGTTACTATAGATACTGCTATATCTGCATTTGATATATCATCTTCTGTTGATATTTTATTTCCTGCTTTTGAGTCTATATCTTGTAGTCCTTGTTCATTATAACTTTCGTATATTTCTGCATTATTGTTTATTATGCTTCCTATTAAGCTTTCTGTTATATTATAACTTAATATTAAAGTTAATTCTTTACTTTGTCCCGGCTCTAGTTTTACATCTGCTAAAATAGAATTGTATGCATTTCCGTCTTTTGCTAAGAACCAGTCTTTATTTAATTCCGAATTAAATTTTGCTTCTTTTGGTAAGTAATCCACTACCTTTTTAACATATCCTGCTGCACTACCTTCATTTGTAACAACTATTTTATATTCTACTACAAAACTACTTTGTCCTACATTTTTGTTTAATACTTCTACTTTTGATAGTTTTTCGTTATTTTTGTTATATACTTGTGTTCCTATTGTAGGTGTTGTTAAAGTTATTTTATTTATATATTTATCTAATTTTAGGTCAAATTTTTCTGCTATGCATAATCCTATGTCTATATCTCTTATATTTGTGTCTTCTACTTTTATAACATCAGATATTGCCACTTTTTGCATTTTCCCTTCTAGCTCCATTTCAAACTCTATTGCATCTGAATTTATGCTTTCATCTACACCTTGTGTATTATATTCTGTTATGATGTATTTTTCTGTATCATATAAAAATACTACTAAATATTCGCCTTTTTCTAAGTTAAGGAATTCATATTTTCCATTTTCATCTGTTGTTACTTTTTTTGTCATATATGTATCTGTATCTGTTACTATTGCTCCTGTTTCTTTATATACTAACATTACTTGCATATTTGATAATAATGTTTCTGTTTCTTCTCTTATTCCATTTTTGTTTTCATCTAGCCATGCTGTACCTGTTATTTTATATCTTCTTTCTTCTATTGAAGGTTGAACATAAAATTTTAATTTATTTGTAGCTTGTATTTGATTAACTGATGTTGCTGTTAATGTTGCAGGTTCTATTATTATTTCTTTTTCTTGTTGTTCCTTTAATTCTTTAGCTACTAATTTAACTTCAATATCAATTTTTTCTTCTGGTTTAAGTGTATCTATTAGTATTGTTAATTTATTTTTATATGTTGACTCTTCTGTATATTCTTTATCATTATATTTATAAGTAGCATTTATTAGTTTAATACCTTCTGGAATTAGTATTTCTACATTATTGTTAGAAGAATTTATTTTTCCTATATTACTTATACTAACAATATATTCTATATTTTCTCCTTCTTTAACAGTTTGTTTTTGCCCTTTTTTTGCTTTTTGTTCTATTTCTAATTCTATTGTTTCTCCATAATATGTAAATATATTTGAATAATGTTCTGGTATATTATCTGCACTAACTTTTGGTAATACATTAATTGCCTCGGTCACATCATTTACTTTTAATATAAATATTACATATTTAAATTCTTCTGCTGATAAATCTCCTAGATTATATGTTAATTCATTTTCTATAATTTGTGTATTTTCTTCACCCTCGATTTCCACAAGAGAGGTTCCTACTGGTATATTCAATTTTAATACAACATTTGATAAATCTTGTTCAGCTGTTATTTTAGTTTTAAACTTAATTACACTTCCAACTCTAACAAATTGTTCTTCTTGTAAATCTGTATATGTTTCAACTTGTAAATATCCTTTTGTAATTTTTAATTTATATTCATTAGAAGTTGTTCCTGCTACTTTTACTTTGTTTGTTATTTCTATAGGCTCTGCTATTTCTTCCAATTTATTTATTTTTAATTCATATGTTTTTTGTATAGTTTTACCTGATTCAATGTTTCCTAATTTTATTTGCTTTGTTTTTTCCACTACTGGCTCAAAAACATTATATAGAAAATTATATTCCACATGTGTTGTGTTTTCTGGTGCTTCTATGTTTAGTACTACGTCTTCTGCTGTTTTTTCTCCAATATTTTCAACTGTTGCTGTAAATCTTACAATTTGTCCTTCTCTAACTTCTGAACCTTCTGGCATATTTGAACTTAATGTTACTTTTAGTTTTGGTCCTTCTCCTGTTGATATCCCTACTAATGATGAAAGTTTAGTTTCTGCTGAAGTTCCTAATTCTTCGTTATTATCGTAATATACTTTATATGTAGTGTATGCATTGTTATTATAAGCTAGGTTTGCTGGAATTTCTACATCATATGTAAATTCTACTGTTTTTCCAGAATCTATCTCTGTATTTTCTAATACTATTAAATATGATTTAGCTTTTTCTAAATTTTCCATTTCTAATGTCCAAGCATTTGTTGCTTCTTCTAAGTCTTTTGTTGCTTCTCCATTTTCTGAGTAATATATTTTTATATTTTCTTTTGCTAGTCCTGTTAGTGTTATTTTAGTTCTTAATTCCACATCAAATGTAGTTTCTAAATCTGTAGTTGTATCAATTTGTTTATTTCCTTTAAATGGTAGTCTTCCTAAAACTACTGTGTTTGAAATACTATTATTATTGTTATTTATAATAAGTCCTTTAATTGTAGCTGTTTTTGCTTCTGCTCCTACTGCTATTTTTCCTACTTGTTTTTCATTTGATATTGATAAAATATCTTTTTCATCTTCTGCATAATTTGAAATTCCGCTGGCAGCTACTAGTCCTGTTGGTGCAATATATTTAATTCCTACTTCTGAAACTCCAACCCCATTTTCTATTTGTTCATATAAATTTGTGTTTTCATTTGTATAATACATTACTATTTTATCGCTTTTAGCTGGTGTTAATGTATTAAGTGTTATATCTGCTACTATTGATATAGTAGCCCCTTTTGTTGTTGCTTCTGAACTATATTTTGTTTGTATTCCTTCAAAAGTTAAAGTTAATATTCTTTTTCCATTTTCAGTTGACCATTTATTTTCTTTTAATTTTAGTTCATCTTCAAATAGTAATTTTGCATCTGCCACTTCTATTTTTGTAAAATATTCTGGAAATACTAATTTTACTGTTGGATTTTTAAATAAACTATTTTTTATGCTTGATGTATCTAAAATTGTTCTTATTTCTACATTTTCGTTTACTGTTACTGTAGATAAGTTTTGTTTGCTAATTGTTAACTCTGCTTTTGATACTGGTTCTATTAATTTAATTGTTCCTTGTTTTTCTTGCTCTGCTAATTCTGTTTTTCCTAATATACTTGTGCTTATTTCTTCAAAATCTTTCATTTCTTCTTTGTTGTAGCCTATTTGTCCTTTTACAGCTTTTTCTACATATATAACTAATGTGCCTTCTGTTATTGGTGCACTTGTTTTTAATTTTAACTTATTTATGTCTAATGCTGAACAGTCTAGTATATAGGCATTATCTTTTAAGTTTTCGCTATTAATTGTTGCTACTTTTTCTTCATTTAATATATCTATATATCCTTCAGTTCCTAATATTTTGTCAAATACATTTGCAGGGATGCTTATTTGTTTTGTATAAACATCATTTTTGTTAGAAACAATTGTGCTGTATTCTGCTTCTGAATTTTTATAATTGTCATTTTCTTGTGTAATCTCTATTACATTAATTAAATCTGCATATGCTATGTTTGCAGTATATTTTACAGTATAAGGTGTTTCTATTTTTTCTTTTGCATCATAATTAGCATATATATATCCTTTGCTTATTTCTTTTGTGCATACTAAATTAAAGTCTACAATGTCATTTACCTTTTCTGTAATTTCTAATTTTCCTGCAAATTCTTGTTCTCTAATTGTTTCCACATTATTATATGCCTCTATTTTAACTGCAAAGTCTGCATTTAACTCTATTTTTTCTGTTGCATTTGCATAATCATATATTTCTTTACCCTCATATACAAATGTTACTAAATATTCATCTGTACACTTTTTTGCCCAAGAAATATTTCCATCTGTTGGTATATTTTCTACTTTTATACTTACTGTTTTTTCTTCAGCATCATAGTTCCAATTATCTTGTAAGAAGTCTATTCCATCTGTTTTTCCATTTGTTGCTTTTGTATTATTAGCTAGTACTCTTATATTTGTTGGATTTTTTTCATTTATTTGTGGAATTTTTACTTTTAACTCTGTAGTTTTTATTGGTAAGTTGTTATTTTCTAATCCTGTTTTTATATTATATTGCAAAACAATTCCATATTCTTCTCCCAATTTATATGGAACATATTTATTAACAGTTGCTTCTGCAACTATCTTTGCTTCTCCATTCCATAATAATTTAACAGTATGTTCTTTCTCTACTGCTACTTCTTTTCCATTTGAATTTACATATGTTGCATTAAATTGTACCTTGCTTTCTTGTGTAAAATTGCTAACTGCTATAATATTATCTTTTTTTGCAGTTATAGGAAGTTCTATTAATATATTTGAATTTGTATCTAGTTGTTTTAAATATATTTTGTCTTCCTTAGTCTCTTGTATGTATTCGTTTTCGACGTTTTCTTTTATATTAAAGTTTGCACTAGAAAAACTAACTATTCCATTTTTTAAATAGCCAGCTTCTTTTACTTTAATATTTAGATACATTATCATATCTTCTGCATTTACATCTGATACTATTTCACGTTCTTCATTTGCAAAATAAACATCAAATTCTACATTCGAGTTACTTGTTGAAGTATCTCTTATTTCAGTTGCATAAGCTATTCCATACATTCCTAATGTCGATAGCTGTGCAAAAGCGATTGTAAATGTAAGAATTGATGCTAAAACTTTTTTTGTAATCCTTTTCATAAAAACCTCCTAAATAAAGATTTAAATTTTATATAATTTATGGTTTCCCATATTAATACACTATAGTTTTATTATACCTAAATTCAGTCTATTTTTCAAGCTTTTTATGCTTTTTTCTTAACTCTTTATGTATAATTAATACTATATTTCTACTTTTATTAAATATTTATATCTATTTTAGCATTTTTTATTTATTTTTCAACATATTTTTCACTCTGTCCTTTTGCATTTTAGCCTCTTCATTTACGGAACTTTGTTTTAGAAACTTTATATTAAATTTATATTACAAATGTCACTTTGGGGACGTTCCTTTTTGTGACAATTTGTCACTTTAGGGACACTCCTTCGTCACATGAATTGTTAGAAATGTTATTTCCCTAACAAGTTGACGACTAATATATCATAGTGTAACACTTTTTTATTTTCTGAATATAATATTATAGTATTTAAATCATATATTTAATAGGGGTGATTTTATGAATAATAACATGGATATGGCTAAATTGATGTCTATTTTGTCTAAAATGGATAAAAAAGATCTAGAAGAAGGTCTTGCAAAGGCAAGTAAAATTTTGAATTCAAAAGATAAAGAAACAATTATAAACGAGATTAAAAAGAATACTGAAAGTTAGTATTATATTATTATAATTGTTTTCTATTTATTTTGCATATTATAAACAATTGTCTTGGTGAATAGTAAATTAAGGAGTGTGAGTGTAATGAGTGATGATATGTCAGATATTATGAGCAAGTTAAGTGGTATGCTTAAAAATAATGAGTTCCCTGATGATATTAAAAATATGATGAATAATTTTTCTAATTCTAATAGCCAAAATTCTAACTCTTCTGATACTGACACTTCTAGCATAGATTTTGATACAATTTTGAAAATGAAAAATATTGTAGATTCAATGAATAAACAGAAAAATGACCCTAGGGCTAATCTTTTAAAATCTTTAAAACCATATTTAAGAGAAAGTAGAAAATCTAAAGTTGACCAGTACATAAAAATTTTTAGTATGGGTAAAGTTTTTGAAGCTATAAACCCTTTAGGCGGTGACAAGAAAAATGATGTATAATTATCCTTTTTATCCTTTTTTTAGAAGAAGATACCCTTCTTACTACTACGGATATACAGGTTATAGTAACAATTCTATTAAAAATAGTACTGTTTCAAATAAAAATAATTCTAGTAAGTGTAAAGAAGATAAAAAAGTAGAGAACAAAAGTGATGACACGCTTTTTGAAATTTTTGGACTAAAGTTACATTCTGATGATGTATTATTAATGGGATTACTATTCTTTTTGTACAATGAAAAAGTAGATGACCAATATTTGTTTATTGCACTTATATTACTACTTTTGAGTTAGTTGACAGTGAGTTTGTCAGTGGGGACGAGGATTTTTGACAAAAACATTGTCAAAAATCCCCGTCCCCACTGACACTGATGAACCCCCTGACACTTCTTATTCCATGATTATTTTGTCTTCTTGCCCAATATATGCATATGTTTTTAGTGTGTCCTTTTCATCTTTTTCTATTTCTTTAATTATATTTGCTATTCTTATCTGTAAAGCTTCTATTGAGTTGGCTGCTATTATTGCAGATTTGTTGCCATTAGCCCCTGCATGTGCTAGTCCCCTAAGCGTTCCTAGAACAACTACATTTTCTCCTGCAACAACCTCTGCTCCTCCGTTTACATCTCCTAAAATTACTAAACTGCCTTCAAACTCTATTTTTTGTCCTGATCTTAGAGATCCTTTATGAAACTTGGTTTCTGATGTGCATATTTCTCTACAGTAAGTTTCCTGTATTCCATATAACCCCAGAGCTTTATTTCCTTCAAATTTCACTTCTACTTCAATAGAATCTTGTATTAATGCTTTTATTTCTCTTTTTTCTCGAGTTGACAATATTTTTCCTTTTACTAATATTGGTGTTTTATCTTCTTTGTATAGTTTTTTTAATTCTGGTAATTTCTTTTTAAGGTTTGCTATTACATTTTTGTGCTCTGCCCCTATGTCTATTTTTATTGTCACTTCATTTTTCTTTAGTGTTACATTAATACAGTCTTTTACTCCCATTTTTACTTCAATTCCTTTCTAATTTTGAATTTCTGAACTTGGTAATGCTGTTAAATTTTCCTCTACTTTCTCCATATTCATTCCGAAATATTCTTGTAATATATCTCTAGCAACCTCTGCTGTATATGAACCTGAGCCTGCATTTTCTACTAATACTACTACTGCAACTTCTGGTTCATCATATGGTGCAAATCCCACAAACCATCCATTTACTTTTCCATTTACGTCTGTTTGCGCTGAACCTGTTTTTCCTCCTAGCTCAATATTGAAATCAGCAAATGTACTATATGCAGTTCCTCCTTCTTCACTTGTAACACCTTTCATTCCTTTTAATATTGCTTCTAAGTTCTCCTTTTTTATATTTAGGTCTTCTTTTTCCTGTTTTTCTAATCCCAGTTTTGCATTTACAAATTTAGTTATTTCTTCTTTTGAAATTTGATTTCCATTTACGTCTATTACAGATTTTACTATGCTTACATCTATTGGCTTTCCTCCATTTGCAAGCATACTAATATATTTAGCCATTTGTATTGGTGTATAAGAATTATAGCTTTGTCCTATTGCTGCCGAGAGAGTCTCTCCTATTTGCCACTCGTCTCCTCTTTCTTTTGCTTTATCTCTTGTTGCTACAACTCCTTCTTCCTCCATTGGTAATTCTACATTTGTTTTTTGCCCCAATCCATAATATTTTGCATATTTTGCTATATTATCTATTGTTACTCTATATCCTACTTCATAAAAGAAATAATTGCATGAATGTATTATTGCATCTGTAACATTCAACCAGCCATGAGTCATTCCATAGCTATTCCATATCCAGCATGCTGGTTCATGTGCTTTTTTGTATACTCCTACATCATTTATTTTTTCTGTTGGTGTTATTGCTCCTGTCTCTAATCCTGCTATTGCCGTAATCATTTTGAATGTTGAACCCGGTGCATAAACTCCACTTATTGCCCTATTAAATATGTTGTCTCCTTTGTTATATTCATCTAGCTTTTTCTGGCTAATTCCATTTACAAAAAGCTCTGGTTCATAATCTGGATAGCTTGCCATTGCCAATATTTCACCAGTTTTTACATTCATAACTACTGCTGCTCCAGCTTTTGCTTCGCTTGTTTTAGAAAATCCGCCACTTGCAATTTTTTTAATATTGTTTGCTAAAGCTTTTTCCGTTGTTGCTTGTAAATTAGCATCTATTGTTAATATTACATCTGAACCTGCAACAGCTTCTTTTGTTATATATTCGTCTGTTATATTTCCATCTACAGACATATCTAATTGTTTTATTCCATTTTGTCCCCTTAAGTATTCCTCAAACACATATTGTATTCCGACTTTACCTATTACATCATTTATTCCATATGTATCTTCTCTTCCATCCAATTCGGCTTGTGTTATATTACCTACATATCCTAATATGTGTGATGCCAAACTACCCGATGGATATGATACTAGTGGCTCAGTAGTTGCTGATATTCCTGGAAAATATATACTTTGTTCTCCTAATTTTACAGCACTTGCTCTACTTACATCTTTTGCTATAGTTACTGGTCTTATGCTACTATATCCATTTCTAGCTATTTCATATCTAACCACCATTATTTTGTATGCTTCTGAAATATCTTCCTGTTCTATTTTGTATTCTTTTTTCAAGGAATAGAAACATTCTTCTGCTGTTGCATTTTCGTTAATGTCATTTCCTTTTTTCCATTTTTTTTGTGTTTCCTCATCTTGATTTTCAAATTCAAATGGATTTACTTTTATTGGTAAATTATTTATGTATTTATCTTTATTGCTTTCCAATATTCTTATTGTATTTAATATAGTTTTATTTAATGTTGCTGTATCTATTTTTGTTTTATATAAGTCTACATTAAATCCCATCTTCGTTGTTACAAGTAAATTACCTGTTCTGTCTTTTATTGACCCCCTAGCTGCTTTAACTACTGTTTCTCTACTTAACCTTGTATTGGAAGTTTCCCTATATTCTTTACCATTTACTATTTGTAAGTTAAAAAGCTGAACAATTAAGACAATCCCAACTATATATACAAGGATGGTAATAATATTATATCTTAAGTTAGAGCTTCTATTATCATTATTCATCATTGTTCCTTTCTTTATTGAATACTAAAAGTTAGATGTTTGTGGTTATATGTCTAATATTTATATTCTATTTCTTAACCTCCAACCTCTATTTAAAAATATCTGCTTCTTATTTTTTGCTGTTTAAATGTATTTTCCAATTCTACTCCTGCCATTTGTATTAAAGGATATATAATTATCGTAATAATTGTATTATATATAATCTCTATTAACAATATTTTGATAAAAGATAATATTTCTATATTAACTCCTAAGCTAATAATACTTATTAAATATATACCTATTTCATATATTATTGTAGTACTTGCTACCATAAGCATTAGTGTAATTCTACTTTCTTTAGAAAAACTTTTATCTAAATATTCGCCTAATAGTCCAACTATTCCTAGCATAATAGCTGTTTGTCCTAATATTTTTCCATTTATAATGTCTATGTATAATCCAAATATTATTCCAAAAGCAAATCCTATTTTTTTACCTATAAAAAGTCCTATAAACAATATAAATATTATAAATAAATTTGGAGAAATTCCATATATATTAAACCAGTTAAATAAGTTTATTTGTAAAAAATATATTACAAAAAAAACTATTGTTATAGCTATAATTGATAATATTTTTTTCAAGTAATCCTCCTTTATTTTATTACTAAAACGGTCTCCAATTTTGAAAAATCAACCGCGGTTTCTATTATTGCATATCTATCCGTTATATTTTTTGTATTAATTATTTCTTTAATTGTTCCTATCTTAATTCCCTTTGGATATATTCCTCCAATTCCAGATGTTTCTATAATATCTCCTTGTAAAAGTTTTGCATCTGTTGGTATATATGTTGCTTTTAGTGTATAATTTGCATCAAGTGTGCCTCTTACTAGAATACTATCTCTTGAAGTACTAATTGTTGCACTTACTGCTGTTGCAGTATCTATTATCGTTTGAACTTTTGCCGTAGTATTAGTTGTTGATATAATATAACCTACTAATCCTTTGTCTGAAATAACTGTCATATTAGGTTCTACTCCATCTTTTTTCCCAACATTTATTATAATAGTACTTCCAAAATTACTTATCTCCTTATTTATAACATATGATGGTATACTTTCATAATTATTGTATTTTTCTTTTAAATTGACATATTCTTTTAGAGTTTCATTCTCAGATTTAACAATTTCAAATTCTCTTAATTTTTGTTCTAACTCACTATTTTTTTGTTTTAATTCTTCATTTTCTGCTTTTAATTTATCTATATTTTGAAAAAAACTGTCATTACCTTTTATTTTGTTTTTTAAATATACTAGGCTATTTTGTATTGGCATAACTACAGCACTAAAAATGTTTTCTACTTTAGATACTTTATTTATTTCCACATTTGTTAATGAAACTATAATTATTAATATAATAATTGTTATTATAATTCCAACTATTCCACCTTTTTTGTTTTTATACATTTAAGTCCTCCAGTCACTTTATCTTTTTCTTCTAGAGTTTATTAAAACAGATTTCAGTCTTTCTAAATCTTCTATTGTTTTGCCTGTACCTTTAACTACACATTCTAGTGGATCTTCTGTTACATATACTGGCATTTCTGTTCTTATTGACAATAATTTGTCAAAATTTTTAATTAGTGCTCCGCCTCCTGCTAATACAATCCCCTTTTCCATTATATCTGATGCCAACTCTGGTGGAGTTTGCTCTAAAGTTTGTTTTACTATATCTATTATTTTGTTTATAGATTCTCTCATTGCTTCTTCTACTTGCGTAGATGTTACTGTTACTGTTTCAGGTAAACCTGTACCCAAGTCTCTTCCACTTACCTGCATACTAGTTTCTGTCATAAGTGGCATAGCGCAACCTATTTCTACTTTTATTTGTTCTGCTGTAGTATTCCCTATTGCTAAATTCATTTCTTTTTTTATATAATTTACTATATCTTCATCTAATTCGTCTCCTGCAATTCTTAGTGAATTGCTTACTACAATACCTCCTAGAGAAATGACGGCAACTTCTGTAGTTCCTCCTCCGATATCTACAATTATGCTTCCACTTGGCTCTGCCACATCTAAATTAGCACCTATAGCTGCTGCCATCGGTTCTTCTATTAAATAAACCTCTTTTGCTCCTGCTTGTAATATAGATTCCTCTACTGCTCTTTCTTCAACTTCTGTAATTCCAGATGGTACACCTACTACAACTCTTGGTCTCCCTAAGTTATGTCTTTGGACTATTTTTTGCATTATATTTTTTAGCATTAGTTGCGTTGCTGTAAAATCTGCTATTACACCATCTTTCATTGGTCTAACAGCTTTTATTTCTCCAGGTGTTCTTCCGCAACATTTCTTTTGCTTCATAACCAGTTGCAAGTATTGCACCTGTTTTTCTATCTATTGCTACTACTGATGGTTCATTTAATATTATTCCTTTCCCCTTCAGTGTTACCAATATATTTGCTGTTCCTAAATCAATTCCTATATCTTTTGAAACAAAATTAAAAAAGTTCATAAATCCTCCATCTTGGGCTAATTCAAATTACCCTTATTTTTATTAAGCATTGAAAATATGCTTTTATACTTTCCATCTCCTATTACTACATGATCTAGTAGTTCTATTTCTAACATTTTTGATACCTGTTCTAGCTTTTGCGTTAATTCTATATCATCATGACTTGGCGTTGGATCTCCGCTCGGATGGTTATGTACTAAAATTATCTTTGGCGCTCCTATTTTTATTGCCTCTTTTAATACATCTTTTATTTCAAAAACAGCGAAACTTGTCCCACCTAGAGCTATATCTTGTATCTTTAATATATTATTTTTAACATTAAGCATTAATACTTTTACTATTTCTCTTTTTTCATATTTCAATTCATTTATTAATAAATCTGCTACATCTTGGGGAGATTTTATTTGTACATTAAAATTTTTAATTGGCCTTGAAATTCTTTTTGTTAATTCGCATACAGCTAAAAGTTGTATTGCTTTAACCTTGCCAATCCCTTTTATACTCATAAATTCTTTTATAGATATGTCTTGTAAAAATCTTAAACTGTCTTGTGTACTTTTTTGCATAGAAAGTATTTTTTGTGCTAACATAACACTGCTCTCTTCTTTTGTTCCGTTTTTTATTATTATAGCCAATAACTCTGCATTAGAAAGTGCTTGTGCACCATACATTTCTAACTTCTCATAAGGTCTTTCCGATTGGGGGATTTCTTTAATTTTCATAATATAGTCCTTCCCGCCCCCGCTAAATACTTTAGAATAAATTAAACTTTTCTATATATATATATTGCTAATATTAATCCTATAATAGATGATATATTTATTTTGAACATACAACCTATTGTAAGCTTTATAATATTTAAATCTAATGTTACTGGTGTTGATAGTCCAAATTCTTCACCATATGATACCCACCACAAAAAGTCCACCTTTGAGGCAAGCTCTCCTAAAAATCCACCTAATACCAATCCACATAATATAAATAATAGCAATATCCATACATTTTTATTTTTAGTTGCCATATACTGTTCCATTCCTCCCATTTTTTTCATTTGTTCTATAGTATTATATACGTTATACGTTTTTTTTTCAATATTTATAATAAATAAAAATAAATTTTCCATTTTTAAGAGACTCCTTAAACTACGGAGTCTCTTAAAAATGAATGCATTTACTAGTGCAAACCATACATTCCTTAAAATACTTACATTGCCAAGGAGGAGTATCAATTTGAGAAAATCTACGTTTTCTGTTATTTTTTATTTCTTTTCCTATTGTAGATTGACTTTTATTAAGCTCTTTTGCAGTTTCAAATTTTCTTAATCCTTTGCAAATATTTTGTTCAATAACTTTTTCTATCTTCTAAAGAAAGATGCTTACCATTGAAATCCATAATATAAGTATAGGTGCTTCTTTCTCAAGAAGCACCTATACTTATATTATACAACTTTCTTTTAATCTTACAATAACTATTAATTTAAGATTAAATTATATTTCAAGTTTTTTAATTTTTACGTATATAACTGCTGATATTAATGAAAGAATTACCCCAGCAATTAGCATAATACTATTTGAGCCCGTTTGAGGTATTTTTCCGCTCGCCTTATCGCTATCTTTACTATCGTTTTGATTATTGCTACTGCTGTCGTTGCTATTATAATTATTATTATTTTCGCTATTGTTGTTGCCACTATTACCGCTGTTGCCATCATTATCATTGTTGCCTTGATTATCGCCACCATCGTCTTTTACCACTTCTATTTTTTGCTTTGCATATTTGGTTATTGAGTCTTCTGTGTATATTATTGTTATTTCTGTTGTTTCTTCTTCTAATTGTTCTTCAGGCATATATAGATAATTTGATACATCTTTACTACTTCCATCACTATATATTGCTTTTACTACCATTCCTGTTTTGTCAAATTTTTCACCAACTTTATATTTAGTTTTGTCTGGTGCTTTTTCTATTTTTATTTCTGTTAATGTAGCTAATTCTTTTTTACCTTGTACATCTACATTAAATGTTGCTGTTTTTTCACCCAATCTTACCGTTATTTCTTTTTGACCGTTTTCGTTTAGTTCTTCTCCTTCTTCTGGTGTAGTTTCAAAGCCACTCTTAATTACGTCTTCTTTTCCATTTTCGTATGTTGCTACTATAGATAATCCTGTTAAGTCCAATTGTTCTCCAACTTGGTAAACAACTTTCTCTGGTTCCGTATTTATTCTTATGCTTTTTGTTTCTACTTCTCCCACAAATACTAATGCTGTTACAGTTTTGCCTTCATATTCCAGTATCACTGGGTTATACCCTATTGAATCTAAAACTGTTCCTTCTGGTATACTACTTGTAAATCCTGTTTCTATTTCTTTTTCTTCCCTATCATTATATATTGCTTTTAATTTAACTCCTGATAAGTCTAATTTTTCTCCTACTTTATATTTGTTTTTCGTAGGTGCTGATAAGCCTTTTAATTTTTCAATTTGTTTTTCTACTATTTCAATATCAAAATTTATAGTTTTTTCAGCATATGTTATTTCTATTGTCTTCTTTTCTGCATTATTAAATACAGTCCCATTGTCAATACTTGATGTATATCCAGTTTCTATAATTTCTTCTGCTCCATTATCATATATAACTTTTAATTTCAAATCAGATAAATCTAATGTTTGTCCTATTACGTATTTAGTTTTTGGTAGATTTGCTATTTCTATTTCTTCAACTTCATGTTCCCCTACAGTTATATTTAGAACTGCACTTTTACCTGCATAATTAACCATTATTGCTTGTTGCCCTTTAGTATCTAGTTCTATTCCCTCTGCTGGTTCACACTCATAACTTCCCCAAATAACTTTTGACTCATTATTCGAATCTTCCGAAATTAATGCTAATCCGTCTAAGTCTAATTTTTCACCAATTTCATAGTTTATTTTAGCAGAGCCATCTATTATTGTTAGTGCTTGTACATCATTATTTTCTTCTATATTAATGTCAAATCTTGTTTCTTTTCCCATGTAGTCTACTGTTATCGTTTTTGTTTCTGCCTTCGTTAATATAGTTCCGTCTTCTAGGCTTAGTGTAAATCCTTCTGTTATCTCTTCTTCTGTTCCATCTACATATTTGACTAATATTGTTAATCCGTCTGAAAAGAATTTTTGACCTACAACATAATCTAAATCTTCAGGATATCCTTTTATACTAATTTCAGAGATTTTAGATGGTAATACTAGCACTTCTACTTCTGTCTCTAATGTTATATCTCCTTTTTTATATGTAATTTTTCTCGTGTTATCAGTACTACTCAAAATCTTCATTGTATTAACTTCATAATTTGTCACTTGTTCAATTGTTCCATCATTATATTCTATGTATACGCATATTTCCGATTTGTCAATTTTTTCGCCTTCTATATATGCTTTCTTGGTACTTTCTATTGGTCTAATACTTATAGGTTCTTTTTCCTTTACTATTATTGGTTGCTCTGTTTCTTTGGTCACTCCATTTTCTGTATATACTATTTGAACAGAAGTCATTTCAACTGTTAAATTTTGTCCATTCGGTATAGAATATTTATTAATTTGTGAAGTTCTGCCATTATTATATGTTGCTGTTATTATCATTCCTGTTGTGTCAAAATTTTCACCTTCTACATATGTTGTTTTATTAGGTTCATTTGTTATTTCTATTTTTTCTAGTTGCTTTGCTGTTACAGTTATTGGAGTCGTCGTTGTTGCACTTCTATTGTTTTCTGTATATCTAATTGTTACACTTTTTTGACCTAATTTTATATTTTCTCCATCTTCTACTATGTAATCAAAAACTTCTTCGGTTGTTTCATTGTTATATATTGCATATACATAGAATTGTTCTTCTGTTTCAAAATTTTCTCCTTCTATATACTCTATCTTTCCTATGTTCACACATCGCAAATCTATTAGAGTTCTTTCATATATATATATATATATATTTGTTTCTTTCCCTCTATATTTTATTTTTATTGGTTTAGTTCCCGTTTCATTTAATTCTGTTCCATTTTGTGGTTCTGTTGTAAATCCATCTTTTATTATAACCACTTCTCCTGTATTATATGTTACTTTAAGTTCTAAGCCATCTAAGTCTAAATTATCTCCTTTTGTGTATATAATTCTAAAATCTCCTGTTGGTTCTATTTTTGTTACTTCTTTTTCAGTTACATCTATCTTGTAGTTTGTTGTTTTTTCTTCATATGAAACTATAACTTTTTTATTTTCTTCTGCTTCTGTCAGTATTGTTCCTTCTTCCGGATTCGTTGTAAAACCTGATGTTATATATTCTATGCTATCGTCCTCATATGTTACTTTAAGCTTCAAATTCTCTGTGCTAAGAGTTTCTCCAACTATATACTCTGTTTTTGGTTTTCTTTTTATTGAAATGCTTTTTACTTGCTTCTCTTCTGGTATTTCTGGCTCTTCTTCTGGTAGTTCTGGATTTACTCTAATATTTAATGTACCCAAATCAAACATTCCATTTAATATAGGATCTTCATTTTTTGACCACATTTTTATGTTGAATGAACCAATGTCATTTAACCAATTCCCATGATGTAAGACCTCAGTTTCTATTTCATCATCATCAAATCTAAAATGCTCTTCGTGATTTTCGAATGGTCCACTAGTATATTTTATTTTCACGTGTAATCCTTCTAAACGCAACATTTCTCCAACTGTGTACACAGTTTTCGGGTAGTTCACAATTGTTGCTATATAGTCTGCTGGGGTTACAGTTACATAAAACGTTTTTTTAATGTCTGGATTAGCCTTATATTTTACTGTTATTTTTTGTCTTCCAAGATTTTCAAGTCTTAATGGTGAACATTCATATTCTGAACTATTTAATGTTATTTCTTCACCGCTATTGGTTATAGCTTTAACTACCATTCCTGTAGTATCTAAGTTTTCTCCTAATTTGTATTCAAGGTCACTAGGCTTTTTGCTTATCTTTATTTGGGTAACTGGGTCAAGAACTTGGATTTGTAAGTGTATGTGTGAATGTCCTCCTAACTCATCTCCCCAATCAATTCCAATAGTTTTCGTGCCTGGTTCTTCCAATACAGTACCATTTTTAATACCACTATTAAAAATCCCTTCGTTAAATTTTGAATTAAGATATGTAAAACCTTCAGGACTGTCAAAAAACACAACCGACAATTTTCCATCTTCCAGTTCCAGAGAATCTCCCAAATTGTAAGTGGTTTTAGGTTCTTTCACCCAGTATAAATTCTTCTCGTATCTTTTATTATAATTATTGCAAGTGCTAAAAAGACTATCACTTTTTATATATAATATTGTTCCTCTTTTAAATACCGTATTGAGTCCATCATAATCGGGTTCATCACAAGTTATTCCAGTTTTCTTAGTTATAACTACTCCTTCTAGATTTTCAACTTTATAAAATGCTTTGTTTCCTATTTTTGTTAAATAGTTTCCTAGAATAAGGCATTCTTTTCTTTCGTTCTTAGCATCTTTCACTATCGGAACATCATTTCCATTTCCTTTCATTCCTTGCACTTTATACACATCGTAAAAAGCCTTTGCTCCTATTTTATTTATTTTATAAGATATACGAACTGATAAACGTATACACCCTTGGAACGCATAATCTCCCACGCTTAATATGGATTTAAGATTCACACTTTCTAAGGCTTGGCAATTTCTAAATGCATCTTTCCCTATAAATGCTGTTTTTGTTAATGCTATTGTTTTTAGATTTATACAATTTTTAAATGCACCATCTGCTACATTTTTTGCATAATCTCCTGATACTTTTTGTAGGTTTTCAAGTGAATTAAATGCATATTTCCCGATATATTTTATTCCTTCTCCTATTTTTATGGATTTTATTTGATTTGCATATGAAATACCATTCTTCTCCCACTTTGTTGAATCGTTTTCTTCAAAATCCTTTATGCTTCCCGATCCACTATTTTTTGTAATTGTTAGCTCCCCTGTATTGAGATTCAGTACTGCAGATGTTCTATCTGCTCCCTTTCCAATGTCATTCCATATAACTGATGGTACTACCGCTTCTGAAGTCGATGAATATCTTGTTTCTAAAATAACACTTAGTACTGGTATTATAATTTGTAGCAACATTACTGCTATAAACATGTATATGCAGACTTTATTTCTTTTGTGCATATTGTATACCCCTTTCTTTTCTCCTTTTTACTTAATTTTACATTTATTATAAATTTTGTCAATTTTGCTTTTCTTAACTTCTTTCAGCTTGTTTTTTACGGAAACTTTATACCACATTCTATTTTTAGACATATATTTCTTTTTATTTACATTTTTATTTCATTAATATTACTTGATTGTAGTTTTTTGCTTTTCCCTCTACGCAAATATGGATTTCTATCTTTCGCAATTTTGTTAAAAAATTCAATCGCCAAATTTGGCATTTAAAAAAATGTGATTTCTATTTTTCCATTTTTTTATCATTTAACTTTAATTGTATATATGCTATAATAATTTTAAATACTAATATTTTACTGTTTACCCTTTTATTTTTATTTACTTTGTGCTATAGTAAACATTAGCACAATTTTTAAAATTTATAATATTATATGTAGTAATAATGTTTGGAGGATATATAATGAAGTTTGAAAAACTCGGTGAAAATAAAATAAGAATAATTTTAACATCACAAGATTTGAAAGATAAAAATATTGATTTTCATACTTTTATGTCTAACTCTTTGGAAAAGCAGGATTTGTTTTTAGACATTTTGGAAGAGGCTGAAGAAGAAATCGGTTTTGAAGTAAAAGACTGCCCAGTAAGAATCGAAGCTTTAGCTATGGCGAACGGAGAGTTTATTGTTACAGTTACAAGAGTAATTCCTGAAACTAAAAACATACATAAAAAGATTTCTGCAAAGAGAAAAAATATCAAAACAAATGCTAAATATGCTATTTATAAATTTGCCTCCTTTGAAGATTTCTGTAATTTTATTACATTTTTAGAAAATCATAATTTATCTTTAAGCTATAAAGTAGCACAAAATATTTTATTATATCTATATAAAGAAGAATATTATATTGTTTTTGACAATATTAATATTAATTATTCTGATATACAAAAGTTTAATTCTGCTATTATAGAATTTGCTAAATTTGTTAATAATTCTAAAGTGTTTATCAGCAAACTGCTTGAAAACGGTCAGTTAATTATTGCTAATAATGCCATTAAAATTGGAATGAAATATTTTTAGATAAAAAAAGTTGGCTTTACTGCCGACTTTTTTATTATTCACAATATTTTTTGTATAATTCTTTTAGATGCTTTTTATTTATGACCTCATCTATTCCTTTTTGACTTACTTGTACATATACTTCGTCTAGCATATTGGCAATTTGCGGATTTATTTTTCTTCTATTTTCTATATTTCTCCAATATTTTAATTGTGTATCTTTTTCCCAGTCTTTTCCATTGTATGTCATTCCTGCTGCAAGTTGGTCACATATCATTTCTACCGTGTATTTATATGGTATAACTGGTACCTCATCTTTAGTTTCATAATCATACCAATATTCATGGTGATGCTTATTTCTTCCTTTGTGGTGCAACCAAGCTTTTGAATATCCTTGTTGTTGCTTGCAATTTGTTATTGGACTTTTTTTCCCATCTGTATAATATTTAGCTGATTCCCAAAATTCTGTAAAAGAGTATTTTGAGAAATCGTGAAAAAATCCTCTTATTGGAATCCCTGCCTTAATACTTAATTTAAATACATAAATTTTATGTTTTGTTATTGTTAAAAAATGTTTGAATGCTTTCTTTAGCATTTTTCTCCCCACTTTCATAATTGTTTACTATTACATTTTATAATATTTTTTTAAAAAATCAATATTTTGTTCTAATTTATATATTTTTTGAATTAGGTAGATTTTTCCAACATTTTCTTGCTTTTTTCCATTTTTTAATATATAATTTTAATAGTTTAGGCTAAAAATTTTTCAAATAAAGATGTTTGTCATTTTTTGTCGAAAATACACCATTTTTGCTTTTTAATATATATAACTTTGCTTTTTTTGTACTTTGTTGTACAATGGAGTAAATTTTAACGATGGAGGGATAACTTTATGGACAAAAAAGTCTATAACTTAACAAATCCACAGAAAAATATTTGGAACATTGAAAAATATTACAGTGGTACTTCTATAAATAATGTTGGCGGTAGTGTTTATTTTAAATGCCCTATGGATATTTCTATGCTTCAGCAAGCAGTTGCAAATGTTATTGCCAATGTTGATATTTTTAAATTAAACTTTAAAATTGAAGGTGAAAATATCATTCAGTTTTTCACCGATTCTCAAGAACAATATATTCCTGAGATTATTGAACTTAATAGTTTATCTCAATTATACCCTATTGAAGAGCAAATGTGTCAAACACCTTTTGCATTTGAAAGCAACAACCTTTTTAACTGTAAAATTTTTAAATTTTCTGATAACACAGCAGCTACAGTTTTAATTATACATCATATTATATCAGACTCTTGGACTGTTGGCCTATTTTGTAAGCAAATTGTTCAAGAATATTTAAATTTAACAAATTCGACTAACCCAATTCAATATAAATACTCATATTCTGATTTTATAGAGAAAGAACAAGCTTATTTATCTAGTCCTGCTTGCGAAAATGACAAAAAATATTGGGACACAGTATATGAAACAGTTCCTGAAGCTGCTACTATTCCAGGTAGTATTAAAAAAATCTCATCAAAGATATCATCTATTGCTGATAGACAATCATATAACATTTCTAGAGATGTTATAGAACAAATATCTATTTTTTGTAAGGACAATAGAATTTCTATTTATAATTTCTTAGTATCTATTTTTTCAATTTATATTGGTAGAGTGTCAAATTTGGATGATTTCGTCATAGGCACACCTATCTTAAATAGGCTTAATTTTGCTGACAAACAAACCAGCGGTATGTTTGTTAGTACAATTCCATTAAGAATTAGTATTCCAAATAATTCTAGTTTTATTGATTTTTCTAAAACTATTGCTCAAAATTGTATGTCTATGTTAAGGCATCAAAAATACCCTTATCAAAACATATTAGAAGATATTAGAAAAGTTGATTCAACTGTTCCTAATTTATATAATATAGTCTTATCTTATCAAATTACAGATACTCAAAACAAGGATATTGATTGTGAAACCCATTGGATTTTCAATGGAAATTCTGCCGATGATTTACAAATTCACGTTACTGATTATAATAATACTGGCAGTTTAAATATACTTTATGACTACAAAACCTCAAAATATTCTAAGAAGGATATTTCTGATATTCATGCTCGTATTTGTCATATTATAGAACAAATATTAGCTAACAATAATATTTTGCTTAACGATATTGATATTGTTACTGAAAAAGAAAAGCACCAATTATTGTATGAATTTAATGATACTGCTTCTGATTACCCTAGAGATAAAACTATTATTGAATTGTTTGAAGAACAAGTAAATAAAGTTCCTGATAATATTGCTGTAGTATTTGAGGGCAAATCTTTAACTTATAAAGAACTAAATGAAAAAGCTAATCAGCTAGCAAGATATTTGATAAAAAATAATATTAAGAATACATTTGTAGCAGTCTACATGCATAAATCCATATTCTATATTATATCAATATTGGGAATACTAAAAAGTAATAATATTATTTTACCTCTTTCTTCTGAATATCCTCAAAGCAGGATTACATATATGATTGAAAATAGTAAGTCACCTATGATAATTACTGAACATTCACTCCTACACAACATTACCAGTTCTGTAGGAAAATTAGATATTGAAGATTTTAATTTTTTAGATATTGATTTTCAAATTGTTTTACCTAAAGGTGCCTCTTCAGAATTAGCTTATATAATATATACCTCTGGTACTACTGGTAAACCTAAGGCTGTTAGTATTAGTAATAGAGCTTTAGTAAATCATGTTTTTGGAATTCAAAGTAGATTTGAAAACACTATTAATAATAATGATAGATGTTTAAGCATTGCTAATATATCTTTTGATGCATGTATGCAAGAAATTTTTATACCATTACTTTGTGGTGCTTCCTTATATTTACTAGATGATTCTAGTATTTATAATCCTAAATCTATATCTGAATATATTATACAAAATAACTTAACATTTGCATTTATTCCTCCTACCATTTTAGAAACTATAGCTGAACATTTATCTGTTTCACAGGCTGTGTCTTTAAACAAACTATTAGTAGGAGTACAAAGTATATATAATATTACATTAAATAAGTTCTTACTTCTAAATTCTAATATGAAGATACATAACGGATATGGTCCAACTGAAGCTACAATATGTTGTATCTCTACTATGTATAATGAAATAAATGACATTGAAAGATTTGTCATTCCTATAGGTCAACCTATGGCAAATTGTAAAGCATATATATTATCTAAAGATGAAAACATACAACCCTTAAATACTCCTCGGTGAAATTTGCGTATCTGGTGACTGCTTATCTGATGGATATTTAGATTCATCGGAACAAACTAAAGAAAAGTTTAAGTTTATTAAAAGCATCAATGATTTTGTTTACAAAACTGGAGATATTGGATATTATTTACCAAATGGTAATATTCAATATGTTGGTAGAGAAGATAATCAGGTAAAACTTAATGGATTTAGAATAGAATTGGAAGAGATAACCTCTTTGTTATTAAATGTGGAATACATAAAAAACTGTGTTACTATAGTATCACCTGATAAAAAGATTATATCATTTGTTATAAGCAATAATGATATAGATATGGTCAAATTACGTAATTATTTAAAAAATTTTCTACCTTACTATATGATTCCATCTCAAATAATTAGAATAGCTGAAATTCCTTCAAATAGAAACGGAAAGCTTGATACAAATAGATTAATGAAAAAATTAGATCAGTTTAATGCTTGTCGTACTAATATTGAATATGCATCAACAGAAACTGAAAATAACATTCAATCATTTTTAATAAATTTATTAAAACTAGATTCAAAAAAAATTGATATGAATAAAAATTTCTTTGAATTAGGCGGAGATTCTTTGCTTGCTATAAGTCTAACTTCTTTTGTTGAAGAAAATTTCCATGTTACAATTTCTGCTAAAGAGATTTTTGATGCGGATACTATAAAATATATATGCAAAATTATTGATGATAGGACTTCATTTAACATTGAATCTTCTTCTATTTTGCCAATACCTAAAACACAACTTAATTGCTTGCCTATGTCTTCAGCTCAAAGACGAATCTATTATGCTTGTAAATTAATAGGTAATAACAATTTAGTATATAATGCTCCTGGTGCAATATTAATAGATGCTTTATTAGATAAGAAAAAAGTTGAACAAGCATTCAAAAAAATTATTCAAAACCAAAGTAGCTTTAGAACAATATTTGTATCTGATGGAGAAGAAATAAAACAACAAATACTAGATACTGTAGATTTTAATGTTGACATATCTTATAATACAGAAAAAGATATTGATGATATTTTAAAAACTTTTTCTAAACCTTTTGATTTAGAAAAAGCTCCACTATTAAGAGTTTCTTTATGCTATATAGATAACAAAAAAACATTATTATTATTGGATTCACATCATATAATTATGGATGGTGTTTCTTTAGAAATTCTAATAAGAGATTTCTTTAATGCATATAACCAACATTCTCTAAATAAATTACCTTTAGAATATAAGGATTACTCTGTATACGAAAAAGAGTTTTTTAAGAGTGATACTATTAAACAGTCTGAGAAATATTGGTTAAATAGATTTAAAAATTTTGATTTTGAATCTTTAAATCTACCATATGACTATACCTTACCTGCAAACAGAGGGTATATCGGAAATAAAATATATAATACTATTGAACCTACTCTTTTCGATAAAGTAAATAATTTTGCTAAAGAAATGCAAGTATCACCATATATTGTGTTTTTAACTTCACTGTTTATAACTTTATATAAATACACTGGTCAACCAGATATTGTAATAGGCTCTCCTGTAGCAAATAGAACTATTCCAGAAACTAAAGATATAATAGGAATGTTTGTAAATAATATTGCAATTAGGGCTAAAGTTCCAACAAATAAAACTGTCTATACTTTTTTACAAAAATTAAAGAAAATTGTTGCCGAAGATTTGGAAAATCAATCATACCCTTATGATTTACTTGTAAAAAAATTACAAGTTCCAGTAGATAATTCAAAAAATCCTTTATTTGATATTGTTTTAACATATCAAAATCAACAAAATAATAAAAACTATAAAATAATTCCCGTTAATACAAATACGGCAAAATTCAATATTACATTAGAAATAGAGCCACAAAGTAATAATATTAATATTGAATATAGAACAGATATATTTAAAGAGGAAACTATTAATAGTTTTATAGCCCATTATATGTTTGTACTAGATCAATTATTAAATGATGCAAATTGTAAAATTGATGATATTAATATAATAACACCTAAGGAACAATTATTATTAAACAAATTTAATGATACTAATGGTCCTATTAATAGAGCTCCTGTTTCAAAAATATTTGAAGAACAAGCTGTTCTACATGCAGATGACATTGCTGTTATCTGTGATGATAAATTTTTAACTTACAAAGAACTTAATGAAAAAGCTAATAGTTTAGCTCATCACTTAATTGAAAAAGGCGTAAAACCTAATGATATTGTTGCAATTATGACTAATCGTTCATTAGAGACTATTGTATGTATGATAGCAATTTTAAAAGCTGGTGCTGCATTTTTAAATATTGATCCAACATATCCTATAGAAAGAACAGAATATTACATTAATGATAGTAAGATAGAGCGTGTATTAATCCAAAAATCATTAAAAGATAAAGTTTCTCAAATTAAGAACTCTATTGAAATAGATTTGGACAATTCTAAAATTTATAGTAAAAACACACATAATCCAGATGTACAAGTTAAAGAAACGGACTTATCATATATTATATATACCTCTGGTTCTACCGGCACACCAAAGGGCGTAATGTTAAATCAAATTGGTATGTCTAATATGGTTCAGGCTATGACAAGAGTATTAGATTATCTAAAAGAAGGAAATAAACATGCTATTGCTTCTGTAACCTCTACACCTTTTGATATATTTGTTTATGAGATAATTGTTTCTCTAACACACGGATTACGAGTTGTTATGGCAAATAATGCAGAACATAGAAATCCTAAACTTTTAGATGCACTAATCAAAAAATATGATGTTGATGTAATGACTGTAACACCAAGCTTAATGAAAATTAATTATGATAATAGAGAACCAGATACAGCATTGGCAAGAGTAAAAAATATGGTATTTGGTGGAGAACCATTACCTGAAAAGTTTGTACAAGATTTGCGTGCTTTAGCAGATGATATAACAATATATAATATATATGGTCCTAGTGAAATTACTATACTTTCAAATGTTCAAAATTTAAATGGAGAGAAAGAAATAACTATTGGTCCCCCTATACTAAATACACAAATTTATATCTTGGATAAAAATATGAAACAAGTGCCTATTGGCGTAATTGGTGAAATATATATAGGTGGTATTCAGGTAGGAGATGGATATATTGGCAAAGCAGAAATGACAGCAGAAAAATTTTTAAAAAATCCTTTCGGTCCTGGCAAAATATATAAATCTGGTGATATTGGTCGCTGGACATTTGATGGCAAAGTTCAATGTTTAGGTAGAATAGATAATCAAGTAAAATTAAGAGGCTTGCGTATAGAATTAAGTGAAATTGAAAATGAAATTTTAAAAATGGATGGTGTTACTTCAGCTATAGTTAATAAAATAGTATTAGATAATCAAGAATTTTTATGTGCTTATTATGTTGCTGATACTGATATTAGTGAAACTACTGTTAAAGAAACTTTACGTAAATTCTTACCTCAATATATGGTACCTACATATGTTATGAAACTAGAAACTATGCCATATACAATAAATAGAAAAATAGATAGAAAAGCTCTACCATTACCTGAAACTCATAAAATGGTTAGCTCCCCTCATGTAAATATTGCAACATTAGATTCAAATGAAGAAAAACTATTGCAAATATGGAAAAATTTACTTAAAATTGATAATATTGATGTTAATGATAATTTCTTTGATATTGGTGGAGATTCTATTTTAGCAATAAATATGCAAATTGAAGCTTTAAAATATGGACTAGAATTAGAATATGCTGATATATTTAATTATCCTACAGTCAGACAGCTTTCGCAAAAACTTCCAAGTCCAGTAGAAAACTTTATGAGTAACTATGACTATACACAGATAAATGACCTTTTATCTAGAAATAATATTAATAATTTAAATAAGATTGAAAAATATAATGTAGGAAATATTTTGTTGATAGGTGCTACAGGATATTTGGGAGCTCATATTTTGTATTCATTCCTAGAACAAGAAACTGGTATATCATATTGTTTAATTAGGCCTAAAGACGGAGAATCTCCTAAAGATAGACTTATGGCTAGACTAAAATTTTATTTTGGAGATAATATAAAGAAATATGAAAGCAGAATAAAAGTAATTGCTGGCGATATTGTAAAAACCAATATCGGATTATCAGAAGCTGATTATAAAGAAATAGCACAAAACATAAATGTTGTAGTTAATGCTGGTGCTCTAGTTAAACACTTTGGATTAAAAAAATTATTTGAAGATATTAATGTTACTGGTACTAAAAATGTAGTGGATTTTTGTAAGCAAAACAATAAAAGGCTAATTCATATATCTACAATTAGTATTTCTGGTTTTGGAGAGAAAGATACTATGACTTCAAATATTAGCGAAACAAATTCTCAAAATTTTACTGAAAAAGATTTATATGTTGGGCAAAATATTAAAGGAATTTATGCTATTACAAAATATAAAGCTGAAATTCTTGTATTAGAGGCAATTGAAGATGGTTTAGATGCTCAGATATTAAGAGTAGGAAATGTAACAAATAGATATTCTGATGGTGTATTTCAAAAGAATTTTGATGATAATGCATTTGCTAGGAGAATAAAGTCATTTATAGAAATTGGCGCTTTTCCAAAATATTCATTATCACATTCTATAGAATTTACTCCTGTAGATTTATGTGCAAATTCTATAGTAAAGATATTACAATATAATAGTCCTTGTAATGTATTTCATATTTATAACCCTAAGTTATTATCAATACCAGATTTTCAATCTGCATTATCCACATTAAATATTGAAATGCTTCCTGTTTCTAACAAAATGATGTCCTACATTATAACTGGAATACTTGCTGATGATGAAAATAAACACTTAATTTCTGGTATTGTACAAGATTTAGACTCTCATAAAAACCTTGTATATACTTCTAGAATAAAATTAGATGCTTCATTTACAATTCAATATTTAAATAAGATTGGATTTGAATGGAATGCAATAGATATTAATTATATTGTAAAATGTATTAATTATTTTAAAAAGATAAA